>Ga0207665_10000928_pt1 | contig 19813 bp, 18 predicted proteins | sample LARL112metaG_FD_184351 | JGI IMG/M metagenome (GOLD analysis project Ga0207665, IMG submission 184351) | Corn, switchgrass and miscanthus rhizosphere microbial communities from Kellogg Biological Station, Michigan, USA - LAR L11-2 metaG... | ecosystem: Host-associated > Plants > Roots >...
CCGTCCGCCGGCGCCAATCTGAACGGGTGGGAAGGCTCCCTCGAGGGCAAGTTCCTCCCGTGGGTAGGGATTGTCGCAGACCTCAGCGGACATTACGGCTCGCACGATCTTCCAGTGTGTACCAACTGCAACATCGTGCCAATTTCGTTCAGCGTGAAGCGCTACACGTTCCTGTTCGGCCCACGCGCGTCCGTCTCGGTGGGAAAATTTACGCCTTTCGCGCATGCCTTGATAGGCGCAGGACACGTTCGGGACGAAGGCGCTGGAATCTCGACTTCCGACACGTCCCTGGCCACTGCTATCGGCGGTGGACTCGACTACAAATTGATTAAGGGCATCGCCTGGAGGGTGCAAGGGGATGAAGTGCACACCCGATTTTTCGGCCATGGACAAGACCACTTCCGATTCTCCACCGGTATTGTGTTTCGGTTTTGAGAAGCCACCCAGGTAACCAAAGGTGCAACACCTTCTGTCCTTTCTTTTCGCGTAGATCGCGCTGATCATAGTTACAACATCCCCACATCTTTGTGATTTGAGGACAATGTGAAAACACTTTGGCGCGTTCTGATCGTTCTTTTGATCGCATTCAATCCGATGGCCGGCACTGTAGTGTTCGCTGCACCTGCGCCTTCGGATAACCCTGCGGGCAGCGTCTCCCGCACTGCCAAGGCGGTGCATTACCACCAGGGCGGCACGGTGAAGGTTGAGTTCCGTCCCACTGACCTAATGGCGAATGCTGGCGGCGAAGCCAAGATCGAGGGCAAGAAGACCAATGTCACCCTTGACGTCAAATTTCAGGGGATGGAAGATCCGACCAAGTTTGGCCTGGAATATCTGACCTACGTGCTGTGGGCAATTTCACCGGAAGGCCGCGCGGTGAATGTGGGAGAACTTGTACTCGATCACTCGAACGCCCACCTGAAAACGTCCACCGATATGCAGACGTTCGGCTTGATCGTTACCGCCGAACCCTACTTCGCTGTGACCCAGCCAGGAAATACGGTCGTGCTGGAAAGCGTTGTGCCTGAAACCGTCGCCAAGAACGAGAACATCGAAGCCAAATACGAACTGGTGGGTCGCGGCACCTATACGGCAGCAAACGAACGCATACAAAATGCAATTTTCGGGATCGACCGTAGCACCCCGCTGCAGCTTTTCGAGGCCAGGAACGCGCTGCGAATCGCGCATATTGCGGCCTCAGAAAAATATGCCACTTCCATCCTGAGCAAAGCCGACCAGCAGTTGATGCAGGCCGAAACTGCGTACCGGCAGAAACAGGGCAAGGCTGCTATAGAGTCGTCCGCGCGAGAAGCCACACAGACGGCAGAAGAAGCTCGCGTTATGGCCGTGAAACAAAGAGCTGAAGATGAGGCGCAAGCAAAGGCGGCAGCTGACAAATTTGCCGCCGAACAGCGGGAAGCCAAAGCGCGTGCTGATGCCGAAGCCGAAGGCAGACGTCGCGCAGAAGCCGAAGAGGCCCAGAAGCAGGCCGAAGCGGCCAAAGCCGAAGCCGAGCGCCTGAAAGCAGAGGCCCAGCAGGCTGCCCAAGAAGCAGCGCAGCAGAAAGAAGAAGCCGAAAAAGCCAAGGCCGAAGCGATCGCACAACAGCAAGCGCTGGCTGCGGAAACCGCGAAGGCTCAGCAGGCGGCCGCGCAATCAGAACAGTTGCGTCAGCAGGCAGAAAAAGAAAAGCAGGACCTTCGCGGACGGCTGTTGCAGCAGCTGAACGCGGTGCTCGCAACCCGCGACACCGCGCGCGGATTGATCGCCAATATGTCAGACGTGTTGTTCAAGACTGGCAGCTTTGAACTGATGCCCGCGGCGCGCGAGCGTCTGGCGAAGGTTTCTGGCATCGTTCTGGCATATCCAAGCCTCCACCTTCAGGTTGAGGGCCATACCGACAGCATCGGCACCGACGATTACAACCAGGCGCTCTCTGAAAGACGCGCAGGCGCGGTGCGGGATTATCTGGTGCAAGAGGGGATTTCTGCTGACGTGATCAAAGCTCTTGGGTTCGGCAAGACTGAGCCCATCGCGTCGAATGACACTCCTGAAGGCCGGCAGCAGAACCGCCGCGTCGAGTTGGTGCTCTCCGGGGATGCCATCGGAAATGGCGCAGGCGCTGGGACCTCAACCATCCAGCAGTAAAGTTGCCGAACCATTGCTTCTCCGCAGTTCGTCGCGAACCTGCATTTTCACGCTAGAACGGCAGACGTCTACGGCTCAGGCACGAACCTCAGCGAAACCGGCGAGGGCACTTTGACGCTGTCATCAGTAGCCAGCATTTCGCGTCCGTCGGACGGGTCAAGCCGGAAGACAAAGATGTCACCGGTGTCCTCGTTAGCCACCAGCAGACGCGATCCCGTTGGGTCCAATTCAAAATTCCGCGGAGTCTTTCCTTGAGTTGAGAACGTATGTAGGAAAGCCAGCTGGCCAGTCTTCGGGTCGATGGAGAATTCGGCGATGCTATCGTGGCCGCGATTCGACGCATAAAGAAACTTGCCGTTAGGAGCGACGTGAATTTCCGCTGTGTCATTCTCTCCGGAAAATTCCTTCGGCAGCGTGGAAATGGTTTGAAACGGCTTTAAGACTCCCTGGGCTGCATTGAACGAAAATGCGGTGACAGTAGATTTCAACTCATTCACTGAATATGCAAACCGTTTGTCGGGCGTAAATGCCACGTGCCGCGGCCCGCTGCTAGGAGGCAGATCGGCTGCGGGAGGATCATTCGGCGTCAACGTTCCCTTAGAAGCGTCGAAGCGGTAGACCAGCAGCTTGTCCAATCCGAGGTCAGCGACCACCGCGAATCGATTATCGGACGTGGTTTCGATCCAATGGGCGTGCGGACCTTCCTGCCGCTCGTGATTCGGACCGCTGCCTCGGTGCTGCACGAAGGCGGAGGCTTCACCCAGGCTGCCGTCTTTCTGTACGGGGAAGACAGCGATGTTTCCGCTGGTGTAATTTGCGACCAGGACAAATTTCCCTGTCTTGTCCAGACTGATGTAGCAGGGGTCTTCTCCGCGCGACGCAACCTCGTTTAGACGAGAAAGCTTCCCGGTTTTCCTATCGATCGCATACGCGGTGATTGCGCCGCTCTTTGCGCCCTTGTAGTCCTGCAGTTCATTCACCGCATATAGGAACTTGTGCGTAGGATCGACAGCGAGGAATGATGGGTTCGCAGTTTCCGCAACCAGACCAAGCGGGCTCAGCCGGCCTGACCTCGAGTCATAACGAAACCCATAAATGCCTTTGCTCTCACCTTTGGTGTAAGTTCCGACGTAAAGGAAATACTTCCCAGTGTGTTGTTGCGCGAAACTCGAGGCCGTCATGCAGGTTAGAGTTAACAGAACTCCTACCACCGAACAAACGATTGTTTTCATTTTCCCTCAATGTGGCATGATTGCCGACAGACCCAACGTAAGCAACAGCGCAACCACGGAAATAATAGTCTCGCAGATTGTCCAGCTTTTCAGAGTCTGTGGAACATCCATGCCGAAGTATTCTTTTACCAGCCAGAATCCGCCGTCATTAAAATGTGAGAGGACTAAAGACCCCGCGCCGGTCGCAATGGTCAGCAGTTCAGGGCGCACTCCGCTATAAGCGGCAATGGGCGCGACAATTCCGGATGCCATGGTCATGGCTACCGTCGCCGAGCCGGTTGCAATCCGGACTAGTGCAGCCACCAGCCACGCGGAAAGAATAATTGAAATGTGAGCATGCAGCGCAAAGTTAATGATCGCCTGCGAGGTTCCGCTGTCTTGAAGAATCCGGCCAAAGCCGCCTCCCGCGCCGATCAACAGCGTGATAGTGGCAGTCGGAGCCAGCGATTCTTCGGAAAACTTGAGAATGGTTGCGCGACTGAAGCCGCGCATTCGCCCCAGGGTGATGAAACTCACAGCTGCGCCAATGAGTAGAGCGAGGTCGGCGCTTCCGAGTAGCCGCAGTGCGCCGTTGGTCCACGATTGTGGCGTGGACAAGCTATCGGCCCAGCTGCCCATCAGCATTAGAGCAATGGGCAGCAGAATTGTGGCGACGGTGATGGCAAAGCTCGGTAGCTTACGATCGGGCGCGGCTTCGAGGAATTGATCTGCAATCGGGTTGTGCAGATCGACCTTAACGTAGCGGGAAATGAATTTCGCAAACAGAGGACCGGCAATGATGACGGTCGGAATGCCGACCAGCACGGCAAATATCACGGTCCGACCGATATCCGCGTTGTAAGCGGTCACGGCCAGCATGGCGGCGGGATGCGGCGGCACCAGGCCGTGCACTACAGAGAGTCCCGCGACCATCGGCAGACCGACAAGCACCAGCGGTGTTCCCGTGCGCCGGGCCACGTTATACGCGATCGGAACCAGCAGAACAAAACCCACTTCAAAAAAAACTGGCAGGCCAACTATAAAGCCGACCGCGGCCATGGCCCAGGGTACGCGGCTTTCCCCGAAGAGCTCAATCAAAGTAAGGGCAATGCGGTCGGCGCCCCCGGATTCCGCCATCATCTTTCCCAGCATGGTGCCCAGCGCGACGATGATGGCGATGTGCCCAAGCGTCCCGCCAACGCCCGCTTCAAATGACTTAATTATGTTCGCCGGGGGCATGCGCGTGACTAGAGCGAGGGCCACGGAAACCGCCATCAGCACGATGAATGGATTCAGCTTCAGGCGTGCAATCAACAGAACCAGGGCAACAACCGACGCCAGCGCGGTGAGCAGCAGATAGGCATCGTGGCTATTGATCATTGTGAATTTGCCCCGTCGTGCTGGCTGACAGCTAACGAAGTCCGAGGTTACTTGGACGGCTGCTTATAAGCGACGCAATCAATCTCAACTTTGCAGTCAACAACCATACTTGAAACCACGCAGGCGCGCGCCGGAGGGTTCTCTCCAAAATGTTCCCTGAAGACTTTGTTGAATGAGTGAAAATCCCGCGGGTCGTCGAGCCAGACTCCACAGCGGACAACGTGCTCGGGACCATAACCGGCCTCCTTGAGCACCGAAAGAAGATTGCGAACCGCCTGGCGAGCCTGGGTCTCAATATTGCCTTCCACAACTTCGCCTTTGACCATAGGCACCTGCCCTGATACGTACAGCCAGCCGTCCGCTTCGACAGCTCGAGCGAATGGAAGCTGCTGCTCTCTCGATTCTTTGCCGCCCTCTGCGCCATACCGCTTTATGGTCATCCTCTTAGCTCCTGTAGATTCGTGAATTCTAGAAAGAACGAGGTAAGAAACATCCAGCACGCTCGCCGGTTGAAGCTTGTTTCCAGTACGAAAGAACTCCGTTCACCCACACGGCATCGATACCGAGCGCCGCCTTCACTGGCTGCGTGAAGCTGGCAGCATCCTGTACATTTTCCGGGCTGAACAACACTAAATCAGCCGCACAACCTTCACGCACCACGCCTCGGTTCTTCAAGCCGAACCGCTGGGCGGGCAGGCTCGTCATCTTACGGACAGCTTCGGCAATTGGAAACAGGCTTTGTTCACGGCTGTAATACCCGAGCACGCGCGGGAATGTGCCCCAAAGTCGCGGGTGGGGAAATTTGTCGTTCGGCAAACCATCTGATCCGATCATTGCCCGCGGGTGCGCGAGTATGGCGCGGACATCTTCCTCGGACATGGAATGATAAATGGCGCCGGCGGGCAGCAGGCGTTTCGCCGCCTCGACTTGGGAGACGCCCCACTGGGTCGCAATCTGCGCCAGCGTCTTGCCCGAGAGCTCAGGACGGCGAGTTGACCAGGTAATCAGAATCTCAATGCGATCGTCGACTTGATTCAGATCCAGGATCGTAGAGCTGGCAGCATACGGGTATACATCCCAACCGATCGCATTCTCGTCCTGGGCGTCGAGCAGGCGGAGCAGTTCGTTACTACGTTTCCAGTTGCGGATGCCGTTGCATTTCAAATGTGAAATCACGACCGGCACTTTAGCGTGCTTGCCAATGCAAATCGCTTCTTCAAGCGCGTCCAGCACGCCGTCGCTCTCGGTGCGAATGTGGGTTGCGTAAATTGCATTAGCCGGGCCGAGGGCCTCCGCCAACTGCATCACCTCATCAGTCGAGGCGGAGTGCGCAAGCGAATATGCAAGCCCGGTGCTTAAACCGAGAGCTCCATGCTCCAGAGCGTCGTCCAGTTGCACGCGCATAGCTGCGATCTCTTTTGCAGTTGCTGTGCGATCAAACCTGTCCATGACGTTATTACGCAGCGACATGTGCCCGACCAGTGCGGCGATATTGACGGCGGGATGCGCCTTGCCAAGGGCAGCAACGTAATCGCGAAAACTGGAATAACGAAAAGCCTCGGCATCGCCGAGCAGATTCATGGGAGTCGGAAGCCGACCGTTCAAAGTGACCGGCGCGGCACTGATGCCGCAGTTCCCGGCAATGACTGTGGTCACGCCTTGCGAAAGCTTGGGGAACATCTCCGGTGCTCGAAGGGCATAGAGATCGTCGTGAGTATGCGCATCTATGAAACCAGGGGCCAGGACTTTGCCCTCGCCGTCGACCGTGCCCTCAGCGGTGTAGCCGGATAGATTGCCGATTCTTTCGATCACGCCATCCGCAATTGCAAGTTCGTCGGCCTGAGTCGCGGCCCCCGTACCATCGAGAATCTGTACATTGCGAATTAGCGTTTGGCAGTGAGGCAAAGTTACTCCGCAAATCTCGGCGCCTTTAACGCGCTGACGTATGTTACTTTTTACCACGTCAGACGGCCATCACCTTAGAAGGGCGCCAGTATGAAAAACACAACTCACGTGGCTGACGGTGCAGCGATCACCGGAGCTGTGCTCCGTCCATTATCCAAAGGAATCGGATTCCTTGATCAGCCGCTGGATTCGGGCGACGTCGCCAAACCGGGATGGAATCTTTTACGCGAAGACTTAAGCCTCCCTACGGCCGTGCTCTACGAAGAGAAGATTGCGCACAACCTGGCATGGATGCAGAAATTCGCCGACGCCTACGGAGCAAAGCTTGCGCCGCACGGAAAAACCAGCATGGCGCCGAAGTTGTGGCATCGCCAATTACAGGAGGGTGCTTGGGGAATGACGCTCGCGACCGTGCATCAGGTGCGAGTGGCTTACGACTATGGCGTCCGGCGAGTGTTGATGGCCAATCAACTTGTCGGCAAGCAGAACATAGCCATGATTTCACGCCTGCTTGAGGACAAAGATTTCGAGTTCTTCTGTCTGGTGGATTCCGCAGAGGTGGTCGAAGCTCTTGGCCGGTTTCTCGGCTCGCGCCGACAGCGTCTGAATGTGCTGCTCGAAGTCGGGGTACAAGGTGGGCGCACCGGGGTTCGCAATCACGAGCAACTGGAAGCGATCCTGACAGCTTTGAACGCGTGGAAGGATGGCGTCATACTCTGCGGGGTCGAGCTTTTCGAAGGCCTCTTGAGCGATGAGAAAGCAATTCGCGAGTTTCTGCAGAACGCGGTGGATGTCACGAAGGACGTGGCACGGCAAAAGCGCTTTCAGCGGTCTCCGGTCATTTTGACCGGGGCTGGTTCAGCATGGTTCGACGTAGTCGCGGAGATCTTCAGCAAATCGAAATTTGATTTCGAAGTCGAATTACTTCTGCGCTCCGGATGTTATGTGACTCATGATGCGGGCGTGTATCGCGATGCTCAGGCGCGCATGATGAAACAGAATCCGGTCGCGCAGAAGATGGCGCCCGGGCTCATTCCGGCTCTTCAATTGTGGGCGTATGTGCAATCGGTGCCGGAGAAGAATGCTGCGATTGTCGGCTTCGGCAAGCGAGACGCCGCATTCGACGCGGGATTGCCAATTCCAGCGCTGCACTTCCGTCCGGGAGAAAACCAGCCAACTGCTGCATCGCAGGACTGGAAAATCACGCGTTTATGGGACCAGCACGCGCACATGCAGATTCAGGAGAGTGATGATTTGCGCGTCGGAGACATGATCGGATTCGATATTTCACATCCGTGCCTGACGTTCGACAAATGGCGCTACTTGCCGGTGGTCAATGCAAATTTTCAAGTGATCGACGTTGTGGAGACGTTCTTCTGAAGGAAGCTTCGGAGTAGGTGCGACCTAGAAAATCCGCCATTCGCAACAGTTCTAGCCGGCTGCGATCAGGGGCACGGCTGCGAGCGCTGCCAGTACGCCCACCGCCTTCCATCGGGTGAAGTGTTCTTTCAGTAGAATCCTCGCCAGCAGCACAGTGACGGTTGGATAAAGCGAGCTCAGGACTACCGCTGTATCGAGCCTGCCAGTTTGTGAGGCCCGGACGAAGAGAACTGTTCCGGTGACATCGATGCAGCCGGCCAATATACCGAAAGCGAAGCCTCGGGGATAGGTCGGCGAAAATTTTCGCCCGGCAACGGTCACAATCGCAGTCATAACAAAAGCCGTCGCTCGAGATGCGGTCGAGAGCCACAAGGCTGCGCCACTTCCAGCCCGGTTCATGAAGATGTAAAACATCGCGAACCCAACGCCGGCAACCAGGGCCAGGCCAAGCCCTTCGGGGCGCCCTCCACCCTCGGGGCGCGAAATCAGCCAAATTCCGGTCAGGGCCAACGCAAACCCGGCGATAGCCAGAAGGCCTGGAGTTCCCTGGGTCAGAATCGCAAATGCGGTTGGAATGGCGGCACTTAGTACAGCCGAAACCGGGGCGGCGAGTCCCATGTTGCCTTGCGACAGCGCGCGATAAAACAGTGCCAGCGAGAATCCACCGGTAGCGCCAGCCGCCCCCGCCCAAAGCAGGTGCGACATTGCCGGGATCGGCTCATGCCCTGCAATAGCGAGAGTCGCAACGAAAACTGTTCCGGCAAGGTGCCCAAGAGCGGCAAGAAAGAAGGGCTGAAAACGTCGCGCAGTATAGCCGCCGATAAAATCGCTCAGCCCCCAGGAACACACCGTTCCCAAGGAAAATAGCGAAGACGTGAATTGCGGGGCCAGCATGATGAGTTGTCATCGAGAGTAGCAGAACTCTGCGCTATACTCGCCGAGCGCATGCTGACGGAAACCTCCCGCGTAGAAGCGTTCTCGGACGGCGTTTTCGCTATAGCCATTACGCTGCTGATACTGGATGTTCGTGTTCCAGGCGGACCCGCCGGCTCGCTGGCTTCTGCTCTCGTCAGGCAGTGGCCGACCTATGTTTCGTTTCTAATCAGCTTCGCGTTTATTGGGATTATGTGGGTGAATCATCATCGGCTTTTCAATCACATTCGCCGCTCTGACAACTCATTGCTGTTTTTCAATTTGCTCCTGCTGCTGGGGGTGACAGTTGTTCCATTTCCGACTGCGCTCTTAGCCAATCGCTATTTCATCCCGGCCGACCGCACAGTGGCGGCTGCGGTCTTTAATGGCACTTATTTTGTGATTGCAATATTCTTCAATGTGCTTTGGCATCATGCGGTTAGGAGTGGTCTTGTGGATTCGGCAACGCTCGAATCTGCCGACTCAATTTCCAAACAATACGCGGTTGGACCAGTCGCCTATCTCGCCTGCATGGGTCTGACCTGGATCAGTGTTCCGGCCAGCATCTTGGCAAACGTGGTGCTGGCAATTTTCTTCGCCATTCCACCCAAGACACACCACCACAAGCGCCCGCAGATGCACAGTGCAACGAAATAGTTGCATTTCTTGATTCCCCCAGCGTAAGATGAGGCTGGATGCGGGATTTGGCGTCCAGTCTTGCTGCACCTGCCCTTTCTTCCTGGGTTCGAACTAACGCGTTGCGAAAACCGAGGTAAGCGGGTTTGCCTCTGACCAGCTTTGGAGAGACCTCTTATGTCCTGGTACGCGTACTGCCTGACCGAGCAACCTCCCACCAATGGAACAAGAAGCCGAAGGCCATACATCGTCGACGGAATTCAGGGCGTGAATTCATCTACTGTCCTGAGTTATCCGAGCGGGGACTTCGCCGTAATCGTGAGTGAATTTGACCGCGCTACTACCGCATTGGATGAAAGACATGTGCTTGAGCATGCGCGGGTAGTCAGCGTTTGTTTTCGGCAAGGTACGGTTTTGCCATTTCGATTTGGCACTATTTTTGATAGCGACGAATGCCTAAAGCAGGCAGTTCGGGCAAACCGGCGGGCGTTCGGCGAGAGCGTGGCTCGATTGAAGGGCAAAGCCGAGATGCATGTGAAGCTGCTGGTCAGGGACGGCGCACTTCGCGAGTTGCGCGATGTTCAAATTCCGGACACAGTCGGGGGCGAGTACCTTTCAAAATTGAAAGAAAAAGCTATGGCCGATCGTGAGCGGCAAACCAAGGCGAGAGCGATTTCAGTGCAGGTGCACCGTCTGTTTAATCCGCTGGAAGAGGAAATCAGTTGCAAGCGCTTCGACACCGACGGAATGATGATTGATATAGCCCACCTGATCGATTCCAAATCCATCGAAAAATACCAGAATCGGTATTCAAGTGCTGCCAAGCAGCTGAAGAACTGCGAGATTTCGGTCAGCGGCCCCTGGCCTCCATATCATTTCATGCCGGGAAAACTAAGAACGGTTGCGTAGCCTTTAAGATTGCAGAGAAGGGCCGGAGCATGTGCTCCGGCCTTTTCTTTTTCATCGCTTGACGTGCCTCCGCAATTCTCACCTAGGTCAACGCTGTCCCGCAGAGGCGACTTGCCTGGGCGAGAGCAGTTTCGCAGTGACCGCCGACACGGCAATAGCAGCAAGAATGCTGATACCTAGAAACAGAATCAATACCCGCGTGGCATGCGATGTTGCGACGCCGAGATCGGCCAGCGGATAAGCCAGCCGTACAGCACCCCCTGATACCGGTACCGCAACGTAGAGCACTGGAATTCCAAACGCACTTCGCGAACGAACGTCCACGCCAGTATCGCCGTGGAGCGCCGCAGCGAATTCCGGGCTGCGGCTTTGATTATCGAGATCGGCGACCCGGACCTCGGAGTCGGCAATCACTTTTCCGTTCATGTCAATCACGGTCGCCCGCGCGCCCGCTCTCTGTCCAGCTTGTGCTGCGAGCGTGCCAATGCCGCGCGAGTGGTCGTTATTCACTTCGCCCGCGAACATCTGGGCCTTTTGGGTGAGGCTGCGTTCGATCTCTTCCCTCAGCGTGTCTTCCCAGGAGCGAATCATGAAGCCGAACACGACAGCGGCCACAATTATCATGATCAGAAACGAAGCCAGCAGGATGAGGAACACGCGCAGGGACCATCGTGATCTGGCGGCCTCATCTGGTGCGGCAGCTTGAATCGCGGAGGTCGCCTGGGTTTGGGAATCAGTGGCCATTCGTGGTCAAAGCCAAAGCCAGCAGCGCCTTCTGCTCGACATCGTGGGCCTTCGCCGATCCTGTAGCTGGACTGGGACTAGACGAGCGCTTCACCGAAAGTACGTGCTTGTCTCCGGCGAGGTGGCGCAGTCGCGGAAGCATGTAGTTGAGGGCTCCCATATTGGCGGGCTCTTCCTGGACCCAAACGATTTCTCTCGCATTCGGATGGCGCTGAAGTTCAGCCGTGATCTCAGGCTCCGGAAATGGGTACATCTGCTCGACGAAAGTGATAGCGATATCGCCAATTTTTTTCTTTTTCCGCTCAGCTCGCAACTCGTGCCCGATCTTACCGGTACAGAGAAGAATCCGGCGAGCATCAGAGACCTCTAGGTCGGGCCTTACCCGGTGAAATCTGCCGCTCGAAAATTCTTCGATCGGAGATGAAGCATCCGGGTGGCGCAGCATGCTCTTGGGCGTGAACACGACCAGCGGCTTTCGCCACGGACGTAATGCTTGCCGGCGTAGCAGATGAAAATACTGCACCGCAGTTGATGGCTGCGCGACCTGAAAGTTATCGCAGGCGGCAAGCTGAAGGAACCTTTCTATCCGTGCGCTCGAGTGCTCCGGGCCTTGCCCTTCGTAACCGTGCGGCAGCAGCAGCACCAGCCCGGACAGCAGGTTCCACTTGGCTTCACCGGCCACCACGAACTGATCAATGATGGCTTGCGCAACATTGGCGAAGTCGCCGAACTGCGCCTCCCATAACACCAGCACCTCGGGGAAATCGCGGCTGTAACCATATTCAAAACCCAGGACTCCAGCCTCAGAAAGCGTCGAATTGTAAATCCGGCAAGGCGCCTGGCCTTCGGAGATATGCTCCAGCGGCACATATTCCTGCTCGTTCACAATATCCAGGAGCACTGAATGCCGCTGATTGAAAGTGCCGCGGCGGCTGTCCTGTCCGCTCAAACGAACCGGAGTGCCGTGCTTCACCAAACTGGCAAAGGCCAGCGCTTCGGCCATCCCGTAGTCGACCGCGCGTTTGCCGGCGCCCATCTCGGCGCGCTGTTCAAGAAGCTTTTTTACTTTGGGGTGAATGTGAAAATCTGCCGGAGACGTGGTTAACCGTTCGGTAAGTTCAAGGATCTCGTCTGCGGATACAGCGGTTTCGACTTCGTACTGCGCCTTGTGACGTCCGCCCTTGTAGTTGCTCCAATAATTTGGCAACTGGCGCAGGCTGGGTTTCTTCCGCAGGCTCGAGGCACGGCTTTGCGCGGCTTCGAGTTCTGCCTTCACTGCGTCAGCCCGGGCCTTGGCATCAGCTATACCCACATCTTCGGCATAGATTTCCCAAAGGCGGGGATGCTCAGCGATTGCTTTGTAGAGCAGCGGCTGAGTGATGGTTGGGTCGTCGACCTCGCTGTGCCCATGACGGCGATACCCGATCATGTCTATGACGACATCGCTGCCGAACGTGTAGCGATACTCAAGCGCCATGCGACCGACTCGAATTACAGCATCAACATCTTCCGCGTTCACGTGAAAAATAGGAACGCTCTGCCTTCGCGCCAACTGCGCTGCAAAGCGGGATGAATGGAGTTCCTGTGCGACAGTAGTGAACCCGATAAGGTTGTTTACGATCACGTGTAGCGTTCCGCCGACGCTGTACGCCGGAATGTCGCCAAGATTCAAGGTTTCTGCGAGCACACCTTGTCCCGCAAACGCTCCGTCGCCGTGCAGCAGCAATGGGACAAACTGTTTGCTTCCACCTTCGCCAGCGCGGTCTTGCTTGGCGCGAGTACGGCCGACGGTTACCGGATCGACTGCCTCCAGATGACTGGGATTCGAGACCAGGTGAATATGTATTTTCGCGCCGCTGCGGGTCACGTACTCGCCAGTTGCGCCCATGTGATATTTCACATCGCCGCCGCCAAGAACACTGCGCGGATCGACATCTTCAAACCCGGCAAAAACCTCTTCCGGCGCGCGCTTCGCCACATGAGCGATAACGTTTAGCCGCCCGCGATGGCTCATGCCCATAACCAGCTCGACCGCACCACGCTGACCAGCGCCGTCGAGGATTTCATCAACTAACGGAATCAGCGCGGTGACACCTTCGAGCGAAAAGCGCTTGGTCCCCAGATACCTTTGCTGCAGCACTAACTCGAAGAACTCAGCCCGGATGAGCAGGTCAAGCGCGCGCTCCTGATCCACCGGCTCCTGCTGTCCCTCAATCCGCTCCTCTATCCAACGCCTGCGCTCGGGATCGGCGATATGCATGAACTCAGCGCCAATCGTTCCACAGTAGAATGCGCGAGCTTCCTGCACGAATTCACCTTCGGACGGCAAATCCGGATGGCGAACTGGCTGTAAAAACCCGAGCGGATCGAGGTCAGCTTCGAGGTATCCCCACAGGCGAAAGGCGTCGAACACACGTTCGCGCTCGCCGGTGGGCGCTTCCATCAATGCAACCGTTGCGGAATGATTTTCTCTGGATTCCCGGGCCATAAGATACTTCTATAGGATAAAGGATGCGGCACATGGCGCGCTTGATTCGCCCGTGACTTTGGTGTGTATGTTCCGCAAAGAACAGTCGAATCCGAAGGCAAATCTTGTTCGGAATGGGATTGAGCTAATTAGGTTTGATTGCACAACTGACGCCACCAAAGGTCTCACCCGGCGGATCCGCTTTCTTGACACTTCCGCTCCTCAACTTTTATCCTAAATACAGCTCCCTAGAGTACTTACGCCTCAGTAAGCTTCCGCGGCCTGAGCGGTCATGAGTTTGGGGGCGCGGAGGTCCCGAAATGCTTATCGAAATCAGAGAATTGGAAGTTCATGCAGTCGATTTCGACGAGCACATTGCACCTGGCGCGATTGATTTCGGCCCGGACGTGCGGCAGAGTGGAGAATTGGCGGCCGCCGGGCGAGCGCAACTGGTTCGCGAGCATCACGGAAAGCACCAGTTAATCAATGACATACGGGTGGTCGGCGGATTCACTACGAAAGTTGAATTCGCGTGCGCGCGCTGCCTGGAGCCGATTGCCCGCGATGTGGCCAAAGACTTCGACCTGCTTTACCGTCCGCAAGGTTCGGACGCCGGCAAAGAGGAGCTTTCCGTCACAGCAGTCGAGGCTGAAGTTGGGTATTATCAAGGCGAGGGGCTGCAACTCGAAGACGTGCTGCGCGAGCAGGTTCTTTTGGCGCTTCCACTGAAAGCGATTTGCCGTGACGATTGCCGCGGCCTGTGCCCGCATTGCGGCAAGAATCTGAATCTGGAACAATGCGACTGCGCAGAACCGATTGAAGATCCGCGCTGGTCGGCACTGAAAGATATTAGAGAGAAGTTGCAACACTAAATTCAGCTCTTAGCCATTAGCTTTTAGCTCTTAGCCAAACCGGGGCAGTTTAGCTAAAGGCTAAGAGCTAACAGCTAATAGCTTGTTTCACGAAAGAAGGATTCATCCATGCCTAATCCAAAACGGCGGCATTCGAAACGGCGCACATCGATTCGGCGCGCCCACGATGCCCTAACCACCCATTCACTTTCTGAATGCCCAAATTGTCACGAACGCAAATTACCGCATCGTGTCTGCCCCAAGTGCGGTTACTATAAGGGACGCGAAGTACTGGAAGTAAAGGAATCCACATAACCTCTCCATGCCTGGCGTCATAGCTCTGGACGCGATGGGTTCGGACCGCGCTCCCAAGCCTGAGGTCGAAGGCGCAATTCAGGCGGCGCGGCGTTTCGGTATTCAAGTCACATTGGTGGGCCCGGAGGAAAGACTTCGGGCCGAACTCTCCCGCCATCCTTTCGCCCGTTCATTGCCGATTTCGATCGTTCACGCCAGCGAAATCATCACCATGGACGACAAAGCCGTGCAGGCGGTCCGTGCCAAGCGCGATTCCTCAATGCGCGTGGGATTGCGGCTGGTGCGGGAAGGGCGCGCCGACGCGTTCATCAGTGCCGGCAACACCGGCGCGGCCATGGCGACGGCGAAGATGGTGCTTGGCGGATTGCCGGGAGTTGACCGGCCGGCGCTGGTCGCAATCATTCCCACCGCGCTGCGCACAGTTACCGCACTGCTCGACGTCGGCGCAAATGTGGATTGCAAGCCGCATAATCTCGAGCAATTTGCGATGATGGGCGACATTTACTTTCGCAGCATGTTCGGAACGGCACGGCCCCGCGTGGGACTGCTGTCGATCGGCGAAGAAGAAGGTAAAGGTAACGAGCTGACCCGTGAGTCGTTTCAGCTGCTCAAGCAACTTCCGCTGAACTTTATCGGCAATGTGGAAGGGCGAGACATTTATACCGGCAAAGTGGATGTGATCGTCGCCGATGGTTTTGTTGGCAACGTGGCCTTGAAGACTTCTGAAGGCGTGGTGAATCTGGTCCGTGCTACGTTGAAGGAGACTCTCGCGGAAACTATCACGCGCCAAGTGGGATACCTGCTCTCCCGAAGCGCATTTTCTGATTTCAAAAAGCGGCTAGACCATACCGAATACGGAGGCGCGCCGCTGCTGGGAGTGAAAGCCGCGTGCTTTATCACCCACGGGTCATCGAACGTGAATGCGATCAAGAATGCCATTCGCGTAGCGTCCGAGTTTGTTGAACGCAAGATCACCGCGAACATCGAGAAAGAGTTGGCGGCGTTACATCTGCCCGAGGTAGTGGAGATGAGCGCGGATGAGTAAGGTTTCTCGACGTGCGTTAGGGAGTAACGTGGAAGAGCGGCGCTTGAGCGCCGCGTAAGTCACATCAATGCGCTTTACGCGGCCCTGAAGGTCCGCTCTTCCACGAAGCGCATACGGTTTCGCGCCGGACATCAGCCGAAAATCTCTAGCAAAGTAGTTAAAGGAACTTGATGAGCAATTCATCCATTGCATTCCTATTCCCCGGCCAGGGATCGCAATCCGTCGGCATGGGCAAAGACTTGTTCGACCACTACCCGGCTGCTCGTGCGACCTTCGACGAAGCCGACGAAGCTCTCGGAACAAAACTTTCTCAACTGTGCTTTGAAGGCCCAGAAGAGCAGTTGAAACTTACCGAGAATACTCAACCTGCGATTTTGACGGTTTCGGTCGCAGCCTGGAGGGTGCTGAGCGAAAAAGGCATTAAGCCTGCATTTGCGGCTGGACACAGCCTTGGCGAATACTCCGCGCACGTTGCGGCCGGAACCATCAGCTTTGCCGACGCGGTGCGCACCGTCCGTCAGCGCGGAAGATACATGCAGGAAGCTGTTCCCGTCGGCACCGGCGCAATGGCGGCAATCCTAGGAATGAATCTTGACGCGGTGGGTGAGGTTTGCGCCGCGGCGGCCCAGGGACAGGTTTGCGAGCCGGCGAACATCAACTCTCCGGAACAGATCGTCATCTCCGGCGATGCCGCTGCGGTCGAGCGTGGGGTAAGAATCGCGCAAGAGCGCGGCGCCAAGCGCGCCGTCATTCTTCCCGTCAGCGCTCCGTTCCATTGTTCCCTAATGAAACCGGCGCAGGATCGGCTCGCTGCCGATCTTGAGAAACTGACGTTTTCAACTCCCGGCGTTCCGGTTGTCAGCAATGTTTACGCGCGTCCGGTCGAAGAAGCCGAGACCGCGTGCGAAGCGCTGGTTCGCCAAGTCACTGCTTCTGTGCGCTGGAGCGATTCGATGCAATGGCTGATCCAGCACAGGGTTCAGACGTTTGTGGAAGTTGGTCCAGGAAAAGTTCTATGCGGGATCATGCGCCAGATCGACAGGACGAAGAAGTGCCTGAACGTGGAAGATGAAGCGTCATTGCAAAAGACAGCAGAATTCTTGGCAAGCACCCCAGTCGGCTAATTCGTGTGGAGCCCGCGAATACGCCGAGCTGTCATTCTGAACCGCTTCAGCGGTGAGAAATCTGCTGGCTCCCGCCAAGTTGTCATCCTGAAGCGGCTTCAGCCGTCGAAGGATCTATGTATTTCGCAGCGCAGGCACAAGGCCTATTCCGACAGCCAGCCCCACCAGTTCCCGCAATCAATTTCATTGGGAGAAAAGTGCAGCGTCCTGTCTGACTTATCCACCCAGACGTTGGCGTGCTCGGTACGCTGGTTGGGTGTGACTTCCACAATGACTCCGCTGCCGCTCGAGTACGAGCAGTTGATCTGATAAGACTTGATAATGCCCCAATCGCCGGAGGGACCCCAATCCCGGTTGAAATCACCGAACGTGTAATTGGAATATTTCTCGGGGTGCTGCTTCCAGTTGGGGTCTTGCATCCACAGTGCGTAGGCGCGGTCGACATCCTGCCGTTCAAGCGCCACAAAGAATTTGGCGACTTCTTGCCGTTCGGGATAATTTCGCATGTGATACAACACCCAGGCAAGGATGAGTACCGCAAAAACTGAGATCATGATCAGTCTTCTGCGGCGCCGGTCCCGGGACTCATCGTACAGCTGCGCATCCATCAGCGTCATAACGTACTAAGCATAATGGAATCCGGGGGAATAGAAAAAGTTCCCTCCTCAGGCCGTGTGGCGCGGGCACCCTCGCCCGCGAGAATCTCAACGAGAAGTCGGCTGATGCTCGGACAGGAATGTCCGAGCCACATTTCTTGGGCTATAGCGTCCTCTTGAACAGCGGAACCGCCACCGCCAACGCCACCACGCCAAAGATCGTCAAATAGAGCATGTCCTGCCAGACCGCCACCAGGCCGGTTTCCTTGAGCAGCAGCGACTTAAAACCGTGGACTGCAAAGGTGAAAGGGTCAATCTTGGAGATGTACTGCAGCCAGCGGGGAAACGCCTGAGTTGGATAAACCGAGCCGCTCGGAAAGAACAGCAGCGTGTTCAGAATCCCGAACATCGCGCGCGGCACCAGCGGGTCCTCGACCCTCACCATCAGCAGGAACATCATGGCATTAAACGCCACCGAGGTCAGCAGGATCATCAACGAGAGCCCCATCAGAGTGCTGAAATTGAAGATCGATCCCACTCCTGAAATCAGCGATCCCACCAGGGTGATTACGATACCCGACATTACCGCTTTAATGGCTCCGGCGGCGTTCAATCCGAACACCAGCTCAGCTTTAGTAATGGGCGTGACCAGATATCCTTCGTGAACCCCGCGGGCTTTGTCGTCAATGTAGAGCATGCCGCCGCCAATCATTACCGAGACGAACATTGCCAGAGCGATCGACCCCGGCAGCAGGTACTTCATGTACTCGATATAGGGATAGAGCTCAACAATCTGCAGCACGGTTTGCTGCAACATGCGCGGCTCGATTGTCGGATTGTTCAGCGCAGCCACGATGTCCGACACCTCACCCTCGAGCGTCGAGGTCATGAAGTTGTCGCTGTTATCAACAATCAAGCCGATCTTCGGCTGGCTTTTCTCATAAACCCGCCGCGAAAATTGTGGGGGGATAATCACTGCGCCCTGGATCTTGCCATTGCGCACGTCCTGTTCAGCTTTTTTCTCGTCGGAGTAGTAGACCGGCTCGAAAGTGTGCAGGTTGCTGCGAACAGAATCGAAGGCTTCCCGGATCTTCAGTGCCTGGGTTCCGCCGTCTTCATCAACCAGCCCAAGCTTAGCGTCGCGGATCTTTCCACCAAAGGCATTGCCCAAAACAATCAGCTGCACTAGAGGAAAAACCATTGAGACCAGCATCAGCGTGGGCGAGCGAAAGAACTTTCGCAACTCGCGCTCTATGATTGCCATCATTCTGTTCATGGCTGCATCCCTGGCCTTTGCGGCATGACGAACTGGTAGGCTTTCACCAGTTCATCGCGCAACTGGCGTCCTGTGTAGTGGACGAACACATCGTCCAAGGTTGTGTTCTGCACGGATAAAGACTTCACGCCGACACCCGCCTGCACCGCCATTTCCACCAGTTCCGTGGTAGTGCGCGAGCCGTTGCCGGTAAGCACGCGATACATATCCGCGCCTTCGTGCTGGACGGAGGTGACGCCGGACAAGGAGTGCAGTTTGTCTTCCCAATCTGTGGGCGGATGTTCGAACTGCGCTTCGATCACGTTCGATCCCGGCACGCTCGCCTTCAACGCCGCCGGCGCATCGAGCGCAACCAGCTTGCCGTGATCCACGATTGCGATTCGGTCGCACAACCGGTCGGCCTCGTCCATGTAATGCGTGGTGATCAGAATGGTGAGCTGGCGCTCGTTCTTGATCTTGGTCAACATCTCCCATACCGCGACGCGGGAAACCGGATCCAGGCCGGTGGTCGGCTCATCCAGAAAGAATATTTTGGGACTGTGCACCAGCCCGCGCGCGATCTCCAGCCGCCTGCGCATGCCTCCGGAGAGAGTTTTCGTTTGCGCATTACGCCATTTGGTGAGGTCGACGGTTTCGAGCAGTCGATCTATGTTTTGTTTGCGTTTCGCCGCAGGCACATCGTAGAGCTTGGCGTAGATGCTGAGATTTTCTTCGACTGTGAGATCAATATCGCTGGTGAGCGCTTGTGGAATTACGCCGATAGTTCGCCGCGCATCGTCCGGATCTGTAGCTACATCGTGACCGGCAATTCGCGCGTGACCCGCAGTGATTGGAATCAGCGTTGTCATCATACGGATCAACGTAGATTTGCCCGCTCCGTTGGGGCCGAGTAATCCGAAAATTTCGCCTTCCTT
>Ga0207665_10000929_pt1 | contig 19812 bp, 15 predicted proteins | sample LARL112metaG_FD_184351 | JGI IMG/M metagenome (GOLD analysis project Ga0207665, IMG submission 184351) | Corn, switchgrass and miscanthus rhizosphere microbial communities from Kellogg Biological Station, Michigan, USA - LAR L11-2 metaG... | ecosystem: Host-associated > Plants > Roots >...
GAGGTGACCCTGCGGCTGGTGCTGGAAGAGTCGCTGGTCGTCGAGGTACTGGACAACTCCGCGGCCCTGCCGCGGCTGCGGCACGCGGGCCGGGACGAGGAGTGCGGCCGCGGCCTGGAGGTGGTCAGCCAGCTCTCCACGCACTGGGGCGCCCGGCGGACCCGGCAGGGCAAGATCGTCTGGTGCGAGCAGCAGCTGCCGCGTAGCTAGGCGGGCCTGAGCTGGTCAGGTCGCCGCGCCCCTGGTGTCCTGCCGGATGGACAGCTTGCCGTGCTGCATGATGCCGATCCGCTGGGCCCGCCGGGCGACCGCGCTGTCGTGGGTGACCAGGACCAGGGTCATCCCGCTGTTCCGCCACAGCTGCTCCAGCAGGCCCATGATGTCGTCCCTGGTGTCCTCGTCCAGGTTGCCGGTGGGCTCGTCGGCCAGCACCACCTTGGGCTGCTTGACCAGGGCCCGGGCGATGGCCACCCGCTGCTGCTGGCCGCCGGACAGCTCGCCCGGCAGGTGCCGCAGCCGGTCCCCCAGGCCGACAGTGTCCAGCGCCCCGGCCGCCCGGGCCTCGCGCTCGTCCTTCCCGGTGCCCAGCGGGACCAGGGCCACTTCCACGTTCTCCAGCGCGCTCAGCGTGGGGATCAGGTTGAACGTCTGGAAGATGAACCCGATCGCGGCGGCCCGGACCCGGGCGACCTGGGCCTCGCGCAGGGCGGCCAGGTCCTGCCCGTCGAAGTCCACGATCCCCGAGGTGGGCCGGTCCAGGCCACCGAGAATCTGCAGCAGCGTGGTCTTGCCGTGCCCGGTCGGGCCCTGGATGGCCAGCCACTCGCCATCCTCGATAACCAGGCCCACGCCGGCCAGGGCGTCCACCGTGACCCGGCCCTTCTGGTAGCGCTTGGTCACGCCGGTCAGCTTGTACATGATTCCTCTCCCACTCACTCGACCCTGGACAATGCCGCAGCGGGCCGCAGCCGGGCCGCCCGCCAGCCACCGAACGTCCCGGCGATCAGGCCGCCGGCGATGGCCAGCACCACGGCCAGCACCACGGCGCCGATGGTGACCGGTGCGCTGAGGTGAACCACAACGTTGTGCGTGTCCGCGGCGGCCCGGCCGAAGAACCCGCCCGGCCCGCCACCGGACCCGCCCGGCGGGCCGCCGAACCCGCCCTGGCCACCGCCAAAGGTCCGGGCCCCGCCCGGGGTGGCCGAGCCGGTGGTGGCACCCAGCGACGCGGTCAGCGGCCGGGCGAGCTTGCTGACCAGGGCGGCCCCGGCAAAGCCGAGCGCCACCCCGGCGGCGCCGCCCAGGATGCCGATGACGATCGACTCACCCATGACCTGGCCGGTGATCCGGCCGCTCCGCCAGCCGAGCGCCTTGAGCGTGCCGAACTCGCGGACCCGGCGGGTCACCGCGGCCATGGTCAGCAGGCTGGCCAGCAGGAACGCGGCGATCAGCACGGCGACCGCCAGCCACTTGCCGAGGTTGTTGGCCAGGCTGGCCGCGCTGGACAGCGACCCGGTCACCTGGCTGGCCAGGCTGCTGGAGGTGGTCACGGTGGCCTTGGGCAGCAGCCCGGAGATCTCGCTGGCCACGCCGTTGATGTTCGATGCGCTGGTGGCGGCCACGTAGATCGTGTTCACTTTGCCTGTCAGCCCGGCCAGGGCCTGCGCCCGGCCGAGCGGGATGAACACGTCCGGGGCGTTGCTGCCCGCGCTGGCGATCCCGACCACCTTGAAGCTGGTCTTGGCCACGGTCACCGTGGAGCCGACCTTCAGCTTGTGCTGGTGGGCGTAGTCGGCGTTGATCACGGCGGTGCTGGCGCTGGCGTCCGCGCTGGTGAACGTGCGGCCGGAGGTCAGCTTGGCCGCGCTGAGCGGGCCCAGCGCCCCGGTGGTCAGGTCGACGCCGCTGACCGTGAACGAGCTGGACTTGAAGTTGCCGCGGAAGAACCCGCCGCCGGTGCCGCCGCTGCCGCTACCGCCACCACTGCCCGGGCCGAAACCACCGGTCCCGCCTGACGTGTTGATGGCCGGGATCTTGCCGGTGATGACCGCGTCGGTCAGGCTGAGCGCCCCGGCCGCCCCCGCCACGTCGTGCAGCTGGCCGATGCGGGTGACCGAGGAGGCGGCCAGCGTGCCCTGGCCGATGCTGGTCAGCCGGTCGACGTCGATCTTCGTGCCGGCCGCGGGCCGGGTCCGGTTGCCGATCTGGCCACGGAAGCCGAAACCCACCGGGCCACCCGAGCCTGCCGTGGGCGTCTGGGTCACGGTGATGTCGGTGCCCACCCCGTACAGCGAGTGCAGCACGCTGGCCTGGGCGTTCCTGACCCCGGCCGAGGCGGCGGTGACGGTGATGACCAGCCCGATACCCAGGGCCAGGCCCAGCGCGATGAAGATCGCCTGGCGCATCCGGCGGCGCAGCTCACGCCGGAGATAGGTGACGAACATGAGGGCTCCTCCGGGAATGCCCGCACCGGCCCGGCGGGCACATCCTGATGCTGGGGAATTGCGGACCACCGGCGCATCAGGCGCTTGCGATGCGCACCAGGAAGATCCTGGCGGTCATTCCTGAGCGATTCCTGGGGAGCTTCTGCAAGAACGCCGCGATCCTCAGCCCGGCCCGGCTACGCGGCGTATGCCACGTAGTGCCGGGCCATTCCGCACCCACAGCCGTTTCACATTCGCGGCGGCCCGCTTTGCGCGCGGATATTCGGCAGCACGTCGCCGGCCGGCGCAGGCGCCCAGCGCGGCCGCCGCGTCACCGGGATTCTGCCTAGTCCCCTGACCCTGCGCAGCCCGGCAACCAGCCCCGCCCGCTCGCTTGCCTCCTTGGTGATACCAGTGCGAGATCCAGGAGTTGCCGTGACCCCGGGTGATTTGAGCCTTGACCTCAGGTGTTCCGCATGGCCCGCAGTGACTCACGCAGTGAGCCCATCGTGGCCAGCACCGCCGATGGCTCATATCCGCAATGCGCCATGCAGTTCGCGCAGCGCGGGTCCTTGCCCCGGCCGTAGGCGTCCCAGTCGGTGGTCTCGATCAGTTCCTTGTACGTTTTCACGTACCCGTCCGACATCAGATAGCAGGGCTTCTGCCAGCCGAGCAGCGAATAGGACGGAATTCCCCAGGCGGTGCAGCCGAAGTCGGCCTTGCCTTCGAGGAAATCGAGGAACAGCGGTGTGTGGTTCAGCCGCCACCGCTTCCGGTTCCCGTCGGCGAATGCCTTGCGGAACAGTTCCCGCGTCTCAGTGACCCCGAGGAAATGATCCTGGTCTGGCGCCTTTTCGTAGGCGTAGGCGGGCGAGATCTGCATCTCGTCGATGCCCAGGTCGTCGTTGAGGTAGCTGAGCACGTCGATGACAGTCTGCGGGGTGTCGGTGTTGAACACGGTGGTGTTCGTGTTCACCTTGAATCCGCGCTTCTTGGCCATCTTGATCGCGGCCACCGCCTCGTCGAACACGCCGTCCTTGCACACCGACTCGTCGTGCCGCTCGCGCAGCCCGTCGATGTGCACGACGAAGGCGAAGTAGGGCGACGGCTTGAACTTGTCGATCTTCTTCGGCAGCAGCAGCGCATTGGTGCACAGGAAGACGAACTTCTTGCGCTTGACCAGCTCGTTGACCAGCACGTCGATCTGCGGGTGCATCAGCGGCTCGCCACCGGCCAGCGACACCATCGGCGCGCCGCATTCCTCGATCGCGGCCAGCGCCTGCTCCACCGGCATCCGCTGCTTGAGGACGGTGTGCGGCTGCTGGATCTTCCCGCAGCCCGCGCACTTCAGGTTGCAGGCGAACAGCGGCTCCACCTCCACCAGCAGGGGGAACTTCTTGCGGCCAGCCAGCTTCTGGCGAACCAGGTAGGACCCGATGCGCATGCTCTGGCGCATGGACACGCTCATGATTGCCTAACCTCCTTGGGCAGGCTGAATCGGATGTTCTCAGTGGTGATCACCCGCTCGGTGACCTCGACATTGCCGAGGCCGCCGAGCGCGCTGATGATGTCCTGCACGATCGCGGGCGGCGCGGACGCCCCCGCGGTAACGCCGATCGTGGACACCCCGGCCAGCCAGCTCAGCTCGATGTCAGACGGGCCGTCGATCAGGTGGGCGGGGGTGCCCGCCCGCTGTGCGGTCTCGACTAGCCGCACAGAGTTGGAGGAGTTCGCCGACCCGGCCACCAGCACCAGGCCGGATTCGGCGGCCACGGCCCGCGCCGCCTGCTGCCGGTTGGTCGTGGCGTAACAGATGTCGTCGCTGCCCGGGGCCCGGGCGGTGGGGAAGCGCTCGCGCAGCGCACCGGCGAGGTCAGCCGCCTCGTCCGCGGCCAGCGTGGTCTGCATCAGGTACGCCACCTTGGCCGGGTCCGGCGGGCGCAGGGCGGCCACGTCGGTGCCCGTCTCCACCAGGGCCACCGACTCGGGCGCCTCACCGAGGGTGCCCTCGACCTCTTCGTGCCCGGCGTGCCCGATGAGCGCGACCAGGTACCCGTCGGCGGCGAACCGGCGGGCCTCGGCGTGCACCTTGGCCACCAGCGGGCAGGTCGCGTCCACCGTGGCCAGGCGCCGGCGGTCAGCCTCGGCCCGCACCGCGGGTGACACCCCGTGCGCGGAGAACACCACCCGCGCGCCGTCCGGCACCTCGCTCAGCTCGTCCACGAAGATGGCACCGCGCTGCTCCAGGCCGGCCACCACGTGCGAGTTGTGCACGATCTGCTTGCGCACGTAGACCGGCGCGCCGTGCTGCTCCAGGACCCGTTCCACGATCTGGATGGCCCGTTCCACCCCGGCGCAGAACGAACGCGGCCCGGCCAGCAGCACCTGCCGCGGCCCAGCCGCCGCGGCCCACCGGGCCAGCGCCGGGCCGGCCGCGCGCAGCGACCGCAGCGCGGCCAGCCCGCCGCCGACCACTCCCGGGCTGAGCAGCGGGTGATCCGGGCTGTCGGACACGGCGCGGATCACGGCCAGCGGCCTGCCCTGCGCCGCCTGGGCCAGCTGAGCCGATTCCATGTCCACCACCAGGGCCCCGCTGGCGGCCAGCCGCTCCCGCTGGCCAGCGCGGACCAGATGGCTGACGGTGACCACCGGGCCGACCCGGACCCGCAGCCCGCTGCGGCGCAGTTCGCCGGCCAGCAGCGGGGCGGACGGGCAGCTGGCGACGGTCCGCCCGCCCTCGTCCCTGACCTCGCTGGCCACCACCAGGTCGCCGGGGCGCAGGTCGCGGGTCAGTCCCCCGCCCACGCCCGCAATGGCCAGGCTGCTAAACGAAAACCCGCGCAAATCGGTCACCCGCGCCGCGGACCGGCGCGGCCCGTAGCCGGTGCTGCGCACGGTCCCGTGCCCGCCCAGCCCACGCCGGACAGCCCGGGCTTCCAGCCGCAGCGGCGTGCACACCAGCAGGCCTGGCTGACCTTCGGCGGGCTGCCTGCCAGGCGGGCGGGCCGCCAGCGGCCGGGTCATGATCGGCCTGCCAGGTAACGGCCGAGCGCGCTGAGCGGGAAGACCAGCCGGTAGAGGTGGTAGTTGATGTAGAAGTCACGCGGGAATCCGGTCCCGGTGTACTGCGGCTCGTCCCAGGTGCCGTCGGGCCGCTGGTGCTCGGCCAGCCAGCGGACGCCGGCCTCCGCGGCCGGGCCGGGCGGGCCCGCGGCCAGCAGGGCGAGCAGCGCCCACGCGGTCTGCGACGCGGTCGACGTGCCCTGGCCAGCCAGCCCGGGGTCGTCGTAGGAGCGCAGGTCCTCGCCCCAGCCGCCGTCCGGGTTCTGGTGGGCTTCCAGCCACGCGACCGCGCGGCGGATGGCGGGCTTGGACGCGGGCACACCCGCCGCGATCAGCGCCGGCACCACCGCGCCGGTGCCGTAGACGTAGTTCGCGCCCCACCGGCCGAACCAGGAGCCGTCCTCCTCCTGCGCGCGCAGCAGCCAGACCACGCCGCGGCGGGCCGCCCGGCTGGCGGCCAGGCCCTCCGCGGCCAGCGCCTCCACCACGTGCGCGGTGACATCGGCCGACGGCGGGTCGATGACCGCGCCGAAGTCGCAGAACGGCAGCTTGGTCACGATCGTGGAGGTGTTGTCCGCGTCGAACGCGCCCCAGCCGCCGTCCTTGGACTGCATGCCGGTGATCCAGCGCAGCCCGCGGCCGATCGCGGGGTGGCGCCCGCCCGTGGCCTGGCCGTCCGTGGCCTGGCCGTCCGTGGCCTGGCCGTCCGTGGCCTGGCCGCCCGCGGGCTGGCTGCCCCGGGCCGTGCGGCGCAGCGCGAGCACGGCTTCCGCGGTGTCGTCGATGTCGGGGTAGCCGTCGTTGTCGAACTCGAACGCCCAGCCACCCGGGTTCAGCCATGGGCGGCGCACCTGCCAGTCACCCGGGCCCGGTATCTCCTCGCTGAGCAGCCAGTCGGCCGCCCGGCTCAGCGCCGGGTGGTCGGGCGGCAGGCCAGCGTCCTCCAGCGCGATCATGGCCAGCACCGTGTCCCAGACCGGGGACTGGCAGGCTTCCAGCCGCCGCACCGGCCCGTCCGGGCCGTCTTCGGTGATCGTGAACCGGTCCAGCCCGGCCAGCCCACGCCTGATCACCGGATGGTTGATCCCGTAACCCAGCAGGTGCAGCGCGATCAGCGAGTACACCCAGGGCGGCTGGATCCCGCCCCAGCAGCCGTCCTGCTCCTGCCGGGCGATGATCCAGTCAGCGCAGCGGCGCAGCGCCGCCCGGCGCACCGCCCGCACCGGCCGGGTCCGCTGGCCGAACCGCTCGAACACGTGCAGGCCCCGGTCGAGGCCGCCGAACATCAGCTGCCAGCCGGTCCGGTCCGCGGCCTGAGCCGGCTTGCGGGCCGGGTGCCCTGGTTCGCCCGGGGCAGGAACCCGGATCTCGTCCAGGCCGAAGGGGAGGGACCGGACCGGCCGGAGCGAACCCACTACGGTCAGCGGCACGATCGTCTGCCGCGCCCAGCAGGCCCAGTCGTAAACATTAAGCGGGAACCAGGTAGGCAGGTAGACCATTTCGGGTGGCATCACCGGCAGGTCGTCCCAGGACCACTGGCCGAACAGGGCCAGCCAGATCCGGGTGAACACCCGGGTGGCCGGGATGCCGCCGCGGGCCCGGATCCACTCCGCCGCGCGGGCCATGTGCGCGGCCTGGGGTGAGTGGCCGGCCAGCCGCAGCGCGACGTACGCCTCGACGGTGGTGGACAGATCGCCAGGGCCGCCGAAGAAGTTGGCCCAGGTTCCGTCGTCCCGCTGTTTGGACGCTATCCACCGGCCCGCCGCCGCGGTCTCTTCTTCAGTCCGGATGCCGAGGAACTGGCGGAGCAGCAGGTCCTCCGCATCCATCGTGACGTTGGTCTCCAGCTCACCCTGCCACCAGCCCTCGTCGTGCTGGCGGCGGAGCAGGTGATCACGGGCGCTGGCCAGCGCGGATTCCGCGCCCGAGAGCGCTGAGCCGCCGCCGGATCGAGCGTGCGTGACCGTCATCGTTTCACCTCGCCTTCGCCGCACCGGCCGCCGGGTTGCCAGCCATCCTCACCACTGCCGGGCGGTGATGAATTCGGCGATGCCCGCGAACTCGGCCCGCACGTCATCGGGCATGTCCGTCTCGGCCAGGCAGCTCTCCGCCGCCGCCAGCTGGGCCGCGGCCTCGGTCTCCGTCCAGCTCTTGCCGCCCGCCTCCTCGACCAGCCGGGCGGCCTGGAGCAGGTCGTCCTCGCTCAGCTGGCCCGGCTGGTCGAGCAGCGCGGCCAGTTCCCGCCCAGCGTCCGACCCGCTGGTCAGCGCGGCCACCACGGGCAGTGACTTCTTCCGCGCCCGCAGGTCGGCCCGGACCGGCTTGCCAGTCACCTCGGGGGCGCCCCAGATGCCCAGCAGGTCGTCGGTCAGCTGGAAGGCCTGCCCCGCGTGCGCGCCGAACCCGGCCAGCCCCATGGCCAGGCCGGGGGGCGCACCGACGTGGATGGCGCCGATGCTGCACGCGCAGGCCATCAGGGCCGCGGTCTTGTCCCCCGCCATCGTCTGGCATTCGGCCAGGCTGACGTCATCACGCTGCTCGAACGCGAGATCCGCGCCCTGCCCGGCGATCAGCCGGAGCACGGCCGCGGACAGGCAGCGGGCCGCCCACAGCCCCTGCGCGGCCGTGTCCTCCAGCAGGATGTCCTGGGCCAGCGCGAGCAGCGCGTCACCGGCCAGGATGGCCGCGCCCACGCCGTGCACCGTCCATGCCGTCGGGCGGTGCCTGCGCTCGGTGTCCCCGTCCATGATGTCGTCGTGCAGCAGCGAGAAGTTGTGCACGAGTTCCACGGCGACCGCGGCCGGCACGCCGCGCTCGGCCGCGGCCCCGGCCGCCCGCGCGGACAGCAGCGCCAGCGCCGGGCGCAGTGCCTTGCCCGTGCCGCCACCACCATCGAGCCCGAGGTGGTAGGCGGCTACCTTCTTCACTTCCGGGCTGAGCCGGTCCACGGCCGCGGCGATGGCCGGGCCGACCAGGTCACGGGCGGTCTCCACGCCCGCGGGCATGACGGCGGTCACGACGACGCTCCGGCGGCAGCCGCCGCCCGGCCGGCTGCGGGAAACCCGCGGCCGGCCGCTGTCATCTCACGTCGCAGTTCTCGCGCTGCGATAAGTCCGCTTCGCACGGCGCCCTCCATCGTGTCCGGCCACCCGGTATCGGTCCATGCACCCGCGAGCACCAGGCCGGTCTGCCCGGTTCCGGCTCCCGGCCGCTTCTCACCGCACCCGGGAACCTGCCGGAACGTGGCCCGGCGCTCGCGGGTGACGAAAAAGTCAATGATCCGCGCTTCCCGCGCGGCGGGGAAAAGCTCCTCCAGCGCGGGGACGAAGCGCTCCCGCAGCACCGCGGCCGGAGTGTCCACGATGTCGTCCGCTGCCGACAGCGAGATGGCCAGGTACTGCCCGGCGGCCAGCCCAGACGGCCCAGTGCGGTCGAACACCCACTGCACCGGGGAGTCCACCGCGGCCACGAACGGCCGCCTGGTCACCCGCTGGTCGTAGATGACGTGCACGTTGACGATGGGCGAGGCGCCCAGCTCGCGCCAGCGGTCCGGCCCGGGCCCCGGGGCCGCCGGGCCGGGCGGCAGCAGCCGGGCCGCGGTGTCCGGGGGCACCGCGAGCACCACGCCGTCAGCCTCGATGCGATCCCCGGCGCCGTCCGCGCCGCGCTCGGCCAGCTGGACCTGGTAGCCGCCACCGGGCCGCGGCTGGACCTCGGCCACCTTGGCACTCAGCCGTACGGCCGCCCCGAGCTGGCCGAGCAGCCGGGCGCCCGCCTGGCCGTGCAGGTCGCCCAGGGAGATGGCGGGCGTGCCGATGTCGGCCGCGTCCCTGCCGCCGAGCAGCGCGGTGCGCACCACGGTGGCGGCCAGCGACAGGTTGGCGTCATCCCCGCTGACGTTCAGCGCGGACACCGTGAACAGGTCCCAGAGCACCCGGCGGGCCCGTTCGCCCTGCCCGTGGGCGGCCAGCCAGTCACCCAGCCGCTGCGCGTCCAGGCCCGGCTGGGCCGGGTCCAGGAACCGCATGGCCAGCGCGGCCTGGCTCACCCGGAGCCGCTCGGCCGGCGACAGCAGCGAGTAGGTGGCCAGGGCCTGGCCCATGTGCAGCGGGCCGGGCAGCCTGGTCCGGCGCAGCCGGGCCTGGCCGCGCGGGCTGAGCACGGTGACGTCGAAGCGGTCCTGGAGCGACACCGAGCCGGTCATGCCGAGCCGGGCGATCAGCTCCCGGTAGGCGGTGCAGCAGCCCAGGAACACGTGCTGGCCGTTGTCCACGATCAGCCCGCCCCGGCTGAACGAGGAGGTCGCACCGCCCAGCCTGGGCCGGGCCTCGAGCAGGGTGACCGGCAGGCCGGCCTCGCGGAGAGCGATGGCCGCGGTGAGGCCGGCCAGCCCGCCGCCCACCACCACGACCTGCCCGGCCGGGCGCGTCTCAGCTGGCCTCATCTGGTGCTCCTGTCGGGATGGGCGGCCGGGGGGCCGTGGTGCCCGGTGCGCAGCGCCGTGCCCGCGAGTGACCTGGCCGCGACCATGGCCTTCTGGCCCGCCGAGAGTGAGACCCGGCGGTGCAGCACCGCATCGGGATCGGCGGCGATGCTGCGCAGCAGCCGGAAGTAGATGCCGGCCATCGCGCCGGTGCACGCGGCACTGCGCCGGTCCAGCATGGGCATCAGCTGCAGGCCGTGCGCATACCAGGTGCGCGCCCGCGCTGCCTCGAACACGACGAGGTCCACCAGCCTGGGGTCGGCCGCTGGCCCGCCGGAGCCGTTGGGGCGCAGCTCGGTGCCGAACCGCGCGAAGTCCTCGGCGGGCAGGTAGACCCGTCCGCTGCAGTAGTCCTCCCGGATGTCCCGCAGGATGTTGGTGAGCTGCAGGGCCACGCCGAGGGCGTCGGCGAGCGGGGCGGCGGTGCCGACGTCGGCGGTGCCGAACACGCCGAGGGACAGCCGCCCGATCGAGCCCGCCACGCAGCGGCAGTACTGCCGGAGGTCGTCGAAGGTCTGGTAACTGGTGCCCCGCACGTCGGCTTCGCAGCCGTCGATCAGCTCACCGAAGGCGGCCAGCGGGATGGGGAAGCGGCGGCCGGCATCGCTGAGCGCGATCAGCACCAGGTCATCGTGGGCGGGCTGACCGCCGCTGGCCAGCGCGGTCACGCTGGCCCGGGCCTGCTGGAGGGCGCTGAGTTTCTCCGCCGCCGGCAGCGAGCCGTCGCCGATGTCGTCGATGCGCCGGGCGAACGCGTACACGGCGGACAGCGCCTGCCGCTTGGCCGGGGGCAGCAGCCGGATGCCGTAGGAGAAATTGCGCGCCTGTGACCAGGTAACTTCCTCGCAGTGCCGGTAGGCAGCGGGCACGTCCATCACATCACCTCCCGGCGGCATAGATCCTCAGCGCTTCCTGTGCGATCCGGCTGCGCCGCGGCCGGGGGGTGGCCTGCAGCACGTCGTATCCGGCGGCGGCGATGGCGGCCAGCGCCGCCCGGCCGCCAGCCACGTAACCGGCGACGGCAACCCGGGCCGCACCGTGCAAATTCCCGACCAGCGGGGCGCCTTCGTCCAGCAGCGAGCGCGCCCGCCGCACCTCGAACGCCAGCAGCTCTTTGAGCTGCGGCCCGGCCCGGCCGGCGGCGAGGTCGGCCTCCTGGCAGCCGAACCGGTCCATGTCCTCACCCGGCAGGTAGATCCGGCCTGCCTGGAAATCCTCGGCCACGTCCTGCCAGTGCTCGGCCAGCTGCAGGGCGGTGCAGACCCGGTCGGACAGCAGGATCCGGTCCGGGGTGGCGGCCCCGAACACGTGCAGCACGACCTGGCCGACCGGGTTGGCGGACAGCTCGCAGTACCCAGCCAGCTCGTCAAATGTCCGGTACCGGGTGACCACCTGGTCCTGCCGGTTGGCCTGGATCAGGTCGGTGAACGGCCGCTGCGGGATCGCGCACTCGGCCACGGCCGGGGCCAGCGCGCGGATCACCCCGATCCGCGGCTGGCCGGGCCCGGCCCCATCCGGCGCGGGCACGGCCGCATTGCGCAGTGAAACGTCCTGGAACTGGTAAAGCCGACCGAGGTCGGCTTCGAGTTCGTCGAGGAGGCGCGCCCGCTCGCCCGGCGGCGCTTCATCTCCCATGTCATCCACGGCACGGGCGAAGCCGTAGACCGCTGCCAGGCGCTGGCGGTAGCGGGCGGGCAGCAGCCGGAGGGCAACCGGGAAGTTCTCCCCCGAGGCCTGGTCAGCGGCGGCCGCCCCGATCGCCTCGGCCGACGGGCAGGGGTCAGCCACGGCGCGCGCCTCGCCCAATCGTGTAACCCCGTGGCTCACAGTAGCTATCACCGCACACTCACCATATAAATGCAAACAATGACATGGACGTCACCTGACACCGGTGTCGCTGATCGCCGGCGGACAGCATCACTAGTTCAGCGCAACGTTCCCGCGAACAACTTGAACTCATTATGCCCGGCCGCTCCAGGAGCACTCCCAGCGGGGTACGGGCCCATCACCCCTAGCACATTGAAACCGCCATTCGCAACGTGTTACCAGACTGGGCTTTCCCGGTTTAGGCTGGGCGTCCGTGGCCAGCTGCCGGGACAGCATCGTCCCAGCTCAGAGGCTGCTTTGCGGTATTGTCCCGGCTTCCCAGGATATGTTTCAGGAGCGTTACGAACTGGATTCAAAGTTGTGATATGACGGTGCCGCCCGGCGGCACGCTACCGGTCGGCACCAGGCAGGGTTACCGAACGCAATGCCTACGCCACAGTCAACTTCGCGGCTGCATGGGTCCGGTCGCCCGCGGCCGCTCAGTCGGAGCGCCGCGATTAGCTGACGTGAATGTCATATTCGGTTTAGCTGACGCTAATGTCATATTCGGCAGCGGCCGTCCGGCGATGCCCTGCCACAGTGACGGCCGCGGGAGCGGTCCGGCCGCGGACCCGGTCCGGCCGCGGACCCGGTCCGGCCGCGAGCCCGGTCCGGGCCGCCCGGGGCCTGGCGGGCACGGACGGTAACGCACCGCGTGCAGGCCGACGGCCTGGCTTCTGTGCGTTCCTGGCCGGCTACGCAGAACTAACCAGTCACCCGCGCGTTTCGTAATAAATCTCGCAAACCGTATATGACCCAGTTCGGATTCTTTTATTACCCCGGTAAGTGACCTACGTCACTGCTAGTCTCCGAGCTTCAGAGGGGTCTGCGAATCTCCTTCGTAGCTATCTCGTTACAATTCCGAACCGCCTACACCCCGCAGAGGCCAGAGTCATGGGCTTGCGTCTCCGGTCCATCCGCCAGAAGATCCTGCTCCTCGTGCTTGTCCCGGTGATTTCCCTGGTCGGGCTGTACATCTTCACGACCGTCATTACCGCTCGAGATGCCATCAACCTGGCTCGCACCGACACGCTCAAGAACGCCACCGGCCTGCCCGTTGGTGTGTTCCTGACCACGCTCGACGGCGAGCGGCCGCTGGCCCTGGTCTACCTTTCCCAGCCCACCACGGGGAATCTGGCCGCGCTGGAGGCGGCCGAGGGCCGCACCAATGGCGCGATAGCAGTCATGCGGACCGCCCTGAAGTCTGAGGGCACGATGGGCAATGCCTCGACCCCGGAGAAGCAGGCCATCGCCACCCTGGCCGGCCGGGTCCAGACCCTCCCGGGGGTGCGGACCCAGATCCGCACTCAGGCGATCACCCGGTCGCAGGCATTCGACGCTTACAACACCCTGGTCCAGGACGGGTACCAGGTCCTGAACGAGCTGATCCGCCAGGAGAACAACTCCACTGTGGTGGCGAACGGCGAAGCCTTCGTGCGGATGGCTAAGTCGCAAGAGATGCTGCTGCGCGAGTCCGCGCTGGTAACCGCCGACCTGGCCGCGGGGAACTACCCGGCCAGCGACCGGGTGGCCATCACCGAGCTGATCGGCGCGCGCAAGCAGCTGGCCGCCCAGACGCTGCCCGACTTCGATCCGGAGTACCGGGCCTTCTACATCCGCGATGTCAGCCCGCAGGCTGCCGCCGCCCTGTCGAAGATGGAGACCAGGCTGGTCAACACCACGGTGACCACCCGGCCGCCCCCGGTATCACCGGGCGAGTGGGGTCAGACCGTCGGTGCAATAGCGGGCGGGCTGACCAAGGCCGGCACCGCGGCCTCTAACCGGGCGACCGTCAAGTTCCAGGACCAGGCACACTCCACCTACCTGACCCTCGCGCTGGTCGGCGGCCTGGGTTTGCTGGCCGTGCTGATATCCATCCTGGTCTCGGTCTGGACCGGCCGCAGCCTGATCCGCGAGCTGGCCCGGCTGCGCCAGGCGGCCCTGGAGATGGCGCACGAGCGGCTGCCAAGCGTGGTGCACCGGCTGGCCGCTGGCCAGCAGGTCGACGTGGACGCGGAGGCTCCCGAGCTGCCGCCGGCCGAAACCGAGGAGATCGGCCAGGTCGGCGAGGCCTTCGCGGCAGTCCAGCGGACCGCGGTGGAAGCGGCCGTGGGCCAGGCCAGGCTGCGCCAGGGGATCAGCGACATCTTCCGTAACCTGGCCCGGCGCAGCCAGTCCCTGCTGCACCGGCAGCTGACCTTGCTGGACGCGATGGAGCGCCGGGCCAAGGAGCCCGAGGAACTCGAGGACCTGTTCCGTATCGACCACCTCACCACCCGGATGCGGCGGCACGCGGAAAGCCTGATCATCCTGTCCGGTGACGCACCGGCCCGGGGCTGGCGCCGCCCGGTGCCGTTCGTGGACGTGCTCCGCGCCGCAGTGGCCGAGGTGGAGGACTACACCCGGATCAAGGTCACCGCGACCACCAAGGCGGCCATCGGCGGGCCAGCGGTGGCCGACGTCATCCATATGATCGCGGAGCTGGCGGAGAACGCCGTCGTCTTCTCCCCGCCGAACACGCCCGTGCTGATCACCGGGGACATCGTGGGCCGGGGCTTCGCGGTGGAGATCGAGGACCGCGGGCTGGGGCTGAGCGAGGAGCGCCGGGCCGAGCTCAACGAACTCCTGGAGAACCCACCGCCATTCGACCTGTCCGGCAGTGACCAGCTCGGCCTGTTCGTAGCCAGCCAGCTGGCCAAGAAGCACGGCATCCGGATCTCACTGCGCTCGTCGCCATACGGGGGCACCACCGCGATCGTGCTCATCCCGCTCACCCTGGTCGTCGGCGAGGACAGCTACGGCGAGAGCGGGCCCGAGCCAGACACCGCCCCGGCCGCGCAGCTGACCGGCCGCCACGCGGCCCGCGAGGACACCGGCAGCTACGCCGGTGCGCGGGGTGGCCTGGCCGCTGTCCCGGACAGCTACCAGTCCCCGGACAGCTACCCGTCCCCGGGCAGCACCGCGACGTCCCCTGACATCTACACGGATGCCCCCGGCGGATTCGCTGCGGCGCCGAGTGGCTTCACCGAGGCGCCGAGTGTCTTCACCGAGGTGCCGAGTGGCTTCACCGAGGCACCAGGCGACTTGAGCCGTGCGCCCGATGGTCCCGCCGATGTTCCAGCTGGCTTCGCCGATACCCCCAGCCCGCCCACGGCGGAACCGGCGGGCACCTCAGCCGCCCGGTGGCCGGCGGACAGCGCGGCAGACGTCTGGACCGGCGCGGGTACCGGCACCACCAGCCCGGCGGGCCCAACCTCCAGGGGCGGCTGGGCGGATACCGTCCCGTCCGCGCCCTGGGCCGCTGACCCCAGCCCCGAGGTCCCGGAATCAGCCAACCGGCTGAACGGGTTCCCCGCCTACCCGGGCGGCGGTGGCTGGACTCGGCCTGCCGACGCCGCGGGCAACGGCGACCCGGGTGATCTCGACCTGGTTGACGAGGACGCCGACCCGGACGAGGCCGGGCTGCTGCCCCGGCGGGTCCGCCAGGCCAGCCTGGCCCCGCAGCTGCGCGAGCCCGCTGGGCACGCTGAGCCGGCCCCGGAGCCCGAGGCCGCCGAGGCGGCCGGCGACCGCTCCCCCGAGCAGGCCAGGAGCACGGTCGCCGCCATCCAGCGTGGCTCCGAACGGGGACGTTCGCTGTTCGAAGCCCCAGCCAAGGGCAGCACCACCACGGTGGCCAGCACCGAACCAGCCGGTGAGGCCGGTGAGGAGGAAACGGGCGCCAGTGCGCAGCACAATGATGAGTGACAGCAGGGGGAGCAGATGAGTGCAGCAGAGCAGGAGAACGGTGTGACCACAGGCTCCGTCAGCGACCTGGACTGGCTGCTCAATGACCTGGTGTCCCGCGTACCCGACGTGGACCGGGCCGTGATCCTCTCCCGTGATGGGCTGGCGATCGCCTCGTCCAGCGCGCTGACCCGGGAGGACGCGGAACACCTGGCCGCGGTGGCGTCCGGTTTCCAGAGCCTGGCCCGGGGTGCGGGCCGCCATTTCGGCGGCGGGTACGTGCGGCAGACCATCGTCGAGATGGATACCGCGTTCCTGTTCGTGACCTCGGCCGGCGAGGGCAGCTGCCTGGCCGTGCTCAGCCCGGCCAGCGCGGACGCGGGCCTGGTTGCCTACGAAATGGCCATCCTGGTGAAACGAGTGGGCCAGCACCTGTCGGTGAACCCCCGGCCCGGTGCGGCCGGGGAGGTCTCGGACTGAGCCTGACATGCCCTCGCCCGATGATCACTGGCTGGATGAGGAGGCAGGCCCGGTAGTCCGGCCGTACGCGCTGATCCGCGGCCGGACCAGGCCCAGTGGGTCAACCCTCGACCTGATCGCGATCATCACGGCGGTGCGCGGGGTCCGGCCCGATCCGGCCGCGCTGGACCCGGAACACTTCACGGTACTGCGGCTGTGCCGGCTGCCCACGTCGGTGGCGGACATCGCCTCCGACCTCGACCTGCCGCTGGGCGTGGTCCGGATCCTGCTGGGCGATCTGCGGGAACTGTCGCTCATCGCGGTGCACAATCCCATTCCGCCGGCGCGGCTACCTGACGCGCAAGTCCTCCAGGAGGTCGTTGATGGTCTACGGCGGCTCTAACCAGGCCGTCAGCCCCGCCCGGGTCCCAGTCACGATCAAGATCCTCATCGCGGGCGGTTTCGGTGTCGGCAAGACCACCCTGGTCGGGTCGCTGACCGAGATCCGGCCCCTGCGCACCGAAGAACCGCTGAGCGCGCGAGGCACCCGCGTGGACCGGCTGGACGGGGTGGAACGCAAGTCGACGACGACCGTGGCCCTGGACTTCGGGCGGATCACGATACGCGAGAACCTGGTGATCTACCTGTTCGGGACGCCTGGCCAGGAGCGCTTCTGGTTCATGTGGGACGAGCTGTCCCGTGGCACCCTCGGCGCGATCGTCATGGCCGACACCCGGCGGCTGGCCGACTGCTTCCCTTCGGTGGACTACTTCGAGCAGCGGCACATCCCGTTCGTGGTCGGGGTGAACTGCTTCGACGGCGCGCGCCGCTACCGCGGCGAAGCAGTCCGGGCCGCGCTGGACCTGGACCCCGGGATTCCCGTGGTCATGTGCGACGCGCGGCAGCGGCCCTCCTGCCGGGACACGCTGATCGCGCTGGTCGAGCACGCCCTGCAGACGATCCGCAGCCCGGACCAGTACGCGGCCGAGGCCCGCGCCCCCCAGCCAGCCCCCTAAGGTGTGTCCACTGGACACGCCTGAGCTCCCGTCAGGTTCGCCAGATCAGGACCAGCGCGCAGTCGTCCGATCCCGCGCCCCCCGCCTTGACCACCCGGACCAGTTCGGCCGCGGCATCCTGCAGGCCGGTGGCCACGAGCCGGTTGGCCTCGCCGAGCAGCCGGTCGGTGCCCGCGTCGATGTCCCGGCCGGGCAGCTCGACCAGGCCGTCGGTATACATCATGAGCGCGTCGCCGGGCCGCAGCGCGCCATGCGCGGGCACGCAGCGCAGGTCGGGGACCACGCCCAGGACGATCCCGCGCGCCTCGGTCAGCTTCCAGGTGCCGCTGCCCGCATCGAAGTGAGCGGGCGGCGGATGCCCGGCCGAGGACAGCATGTACTCGCCGGTGGCCAGGTCGAGAGCCAGGTGCGCCGCGGTGACGAAGCCCTCCACGGCTGACCCGCGGCGCAGGTAGGCGTTGCAGGCGCTGAGGAACTCGCCCCGCGGGACCGAGCCGAGCAGCCCACCGAACGCGCCGGACAGCAGCAGCGCCCGGGTCCCGGCGTCCACCCCCTTGCCAGACACATCGACCAGCGCCACCTCCAGGGTCTTCCCGTCACACGAGGACACCAGGAAGTCGCCGCCGAACGACACGCCGCCGGCCGGCCGGAGCACGGCCGCGGACTGCCAGCCAGCGGGCAGCGCGGGCAGCCGGGCCTGGGCCCGGATCCGGTCCCGCAGCTCGATCAGCATCCGGTCGCCGCGCAGTCCCTGGACCCCGAGCTTCCACCGGGTGCGGGCCAGCACGTCCGCGAATACCCCGGTGACCACGACCGTGGCGATGATCCCGGGGCCGGCCCGCCGGTACAGCGCGTCATAGGCCAGCATGAGCGCGACCAGGCCAAACAGGATGCGCAGCGCGCGCGGCCAGAGCAGCAGGCCGCCCGCCAGCACGGGCAGGATCATCAGCCCCGGCGAGAACCACGCCTCCGACGAGTGGACCGCGGCCACCCCGATGCCCACGGTGGCGATGGTCAGCACGGCCGCCATCCGGCGGTTCCGGGTGATGAACTGACGCCGGACCTGCCCGGCCGTCCAGCTCGCTGCGGAGCGAACCAGGCGTACCGGGTGCGTCAGGGACCGGGAAACCATGATGCCGGCACTTTATCCGCACGCACGGCCGTCTGGGACATGGCCAAACTGATTGGCGCCCGCCGTCGTGCACAAGGTAGGAATGCGAGCATGGCAGAGCGCTATCCCATCCGGCCCGTCCGCGAGGACGAGTTCGATGCCTTCCACACCACCAATGAGCACGCCTTTCACGACCGGCCGCCAACCCCGGAGCACCGCGCGGAGATGCTCAGCCGGTTCGAGCTGGACCGCAGCCTGGCCGCATTCGACGGGTCCACGCCGGTCGCCAGCGCCGGGGTGTGGAGCTTCCGGATGTGCGTGCCCGGCGCGCTGACCGCGACCGCGGGAGTCACCTGGATCGCGGTCATGCCGTCGCACCGGCGGCGCGGCATCCTCTCCGCGATGATGCGCCGCCAGCTGGTGGACATCCACGAGCGGGGCGAGGCCATCGCGGCCCTGTGGGCATCGGAGGCGGGCATCTACGGCCGGTACGGCTACGGGCGGGCGTCCTGGCATGTCAGCCTCAGCTTTCAGCACGGTGAGGGGGCCCTGGCCCGGCACGCCCCGGCCGACCCCGCGATCCGGCTGCGGATTGTGGACCCGCCGGCCGCCCTGGCCGAGCTGGCTAAGGTTTACGACCTGCTGCTGCCGGTCCAGCCGGGTTTCTTCGCCCGGAACGATTCCTGGTGGAAGCGGGTCATCGACGACGCGGAGGAGGACCGGCAGGGGTACAGCCCGCTGCGCTGCGTGCTGGCCGAGGACGATGCGGGCCCACGCGGGTACGCGCTGTACGCCGGGCGCGGGCAGTGGGATGACCGGACGTTCCTGCCGGACGCCGCCCTGGAGGTCCGCGAGCTGGTGGCGGCCGACCCGGCGGCCACCGCCGCCCTGTGGGGCGACTTGCTGAGCCGTGACCTGGTCAGCAGGCTGACGGCGAGCCTGCGGCCCGCTGACGACCCGGTGCTGCAGATGCTGGCCGACCCGCGGCGGGCCCGCCCGCAAATCAGCGACGGCCTGTGGATCCGGGTGGTGGACGTGCCCGCGGCGCTCACCGTACGGCGGTACTCGGCCCCGGTCGACATGGTCATCGAGATCACCGATGACATGTGCCCGTGGAACCAGGGCCGGTGGCGGCTGACCAGTCCCGGCCTGGCGGGCGGCCCGGCCCGCTGCGTGCCGTCCACCGATGACGCCGATATCGTGCTGCCCGTGGCCACGCTCGGCGCTGCCTACCTGGGCGGTACCCGGCTGGGCACGCTGGCCCGGGCCGGGCTGGCCACCGAGCTGCGCGCCGGCACGGTGGACCTGCTGTCCGCCGCGCTGTCCTGGGACCCGGCCCCGTGGTGCCCGATCATCTTCTGACCGCCCGGCACCGGGCGGCCCGGCGCAAATCGGGCCGCCGCCCGCTGAGTGAGCCGCCCCCGCCGTGGAAAGACTGCCTGTGGAGGCGCGCCATGGCAGGGATGAAGATCACACTCGATTCGGCCATGCGGGCCCGGGACGTGTCCCGGCCGCAGGCCCATCATGAGGACGGCGCGCAGCGGGCCGACGAGACGGCCGCGGCCCGCCCCCGCTCCGCCCGGACCAGCACGGGCCCAGCCAGCACGGGCCCAGCCAGCACCAGCCCAGCCAGCACCAGCCCAGCCAGCACCAGCCCAGCCAGCA
>Ga0207665_10000930_pt1 | contig 19800 bp, 20 predicted proteins | sample LARL112metaG_FD_184351 | JGI IMG/M metagenome (GOLD analysis project Ga0207665, IMG submission 184351) | Corn, switchgrass and miscanthus rhizosphere microbial communities from Kellogg Biological Station, Michigan, USA - LAR L11-2 metaG... | ecosystem: Host-associated > Plants > Roots >...
CTCTGGTATGCCCGCCGCCGCCACCGTGGACGAGGCCGTAGACCAGCTCGGCGACACGGTGGCCGTGTTCCTGGACGACGGGCCTGCCACCGGCGGCGTGCCGTCCACGATCGTCGATCTGACCGGGGTGATACCCAAGCTGCTGCGGGCCGGGGCGATCCCGGTCGACGAGCTGAACGCGGTGTCTTTCGTATCCACCGGCCCCGAGCCCGCGGAGGACGCGGGGCCCTCCGAGGAGACCGGCACCTTCGAGAGCGCAGGCGACTTCGAGGCCGCCGACGACTTCGAGGCCGCGGAGCCCCCGGAGAACGTGGAAGTCTCCGACGCCTATCCGATGGCCCCGGGCACCGCTCCGACGGCCCCGGGTACCGCGCCGGCGTCAGCGCCGGATGAGTCTCCCGGCGCCGGCAGGCCCTCTGCCCCGGGCGGCGACTCCGCCGCGGACCACGCGCCGGGCGAACGGCGGGAATCGCCATGACCCCGGGTCTCGGCGGCTGAGCCGCGTGCGCGAGTACATACTCACGCTCCTCACCGCCGCGGCGGTGACCTACCTGCTGACCCCGCTGGTGCGGCGCATCGCGATCGCGACCGGGGCCATGCACGCTCCCCGCGACCGGGACGTGCACGTGATCCGCACGCCGCTGCTCGGCGGCCTGGCCATGTACGGCGGGCTGGCCGCCGCCCTGCTGCTGGCCAACCAGCTCAGCTATCTGCGCGGGGTGATCAGCGGTACCGGAGTGAACCGGGGACTGCTGCTGGCCGGCGGGCTGCTCGTGGTCATGGGCATCGTGGACGACCGGTGGGGGATGAGCGCGCTCAGCAAGCTGGCGGGCCAGGTCGCCGCCGGCGCCATCCTGGTGTGGAGCGGGACCGAGCTGTCCTGGATCCCGAGCCCCAACGGCAACGTGATCGTGCTGTCGCCGAACCAGGCCCTGGTCGTGACCATCCTGCTCGTGGTGGTCACGATCAACGCGGTGAACTTCATCGACGGCCTGGACGGGCTGGCCGCCGGGATAGTCGGCATCTCGGCGCTGGCGTTCTTCGCCTACTCATACACTCTGGTGCGGGTGGCGGGCGCGTCCACGCAGTCGCTCCCGGCGCTCGTGTCGGCGATCCTGGCCGGCATGTGCCTCGGGTTCCTGCCGCACAACTTCTACCCGGCGCGCATATTCATGGGGGACACCGGGGCCATGCTGCTCGGGTTGCTGCTCGCCTATGGGCCGATCTCCAGCACGGCGACGCTGGACCCCAGCATCCTGAAGAACACGCTGAACAGGTTCCCCACCATCCTGCCGATCCTGCTGCCCGCCGCGATCTTCATCATCCCGTACGCGGATCTGCTGCTCGCGGTGGCCAGGCGGGCCAGGGCGGGGCAATCTCCGTTCGCGCCGGACAAGAAGCACCTGCACCACCGGCTGCTGAACATCGGGCACTCGCACCGCAAGAGCGTGCTGATCATGTACCTGTGGGCCGCGCTGTTCGCGGTCACGGTGGTCTCGCTGTCGGTGGTGCGGACCAAGTTGCTGATCTTGGCGGGCGTGACGCTGGCGGGCATGCTGATCCTGCTGCTGGTCTCGGTGCCCAGGCTGCGGCCGCATCGCCGGGTCCGGCCCGCGGTGGGCAGCGCGGCCGGGCCGCTGGTGGTGAACGCGGCGGGGACGACGGCCGCGGGCCCGGCGGTGCCGGTCGGGTCTCCTGGTACGGCGGGCGCAGCGACGGTTCCCGGCTGGCCTCCTGCTTCCGATGCCGGCCGTCCGGCCCGTCCCGATGCCGCCCGCCCCGTGGGCCCCGATGCCGCCCGCCCCGCGCGTCCTGATGTCGGCGCTCCCGTGCGTCCCGGTGCCGATCGCCTCGACCCCCCTGGTGCCGACCGCTCCGCCGCGCCCGGCAGCCGCCCCGCCGCCCCCGGCAGCCGCTCCGCCGCGCCCGGCAGCCGCCCCGCCGCGCCCGGCAGCCGCCCCGCCGCGCCCGGCAGCCGCCCCGCCGCGCCCGGCAGCCGCTCCGCCGTCCCCCGCGGTCACCCCGGGACCGGCTCGCCTCCTTGATCGCGACAGCGCTCCCGCCCGCACCGAATGCCCTGGTAGCGGGCTCAGATTCGGGTGGACGACCCCGGGTAAAGACTGTGCCAAGGAGCTTGTGATATCTTTCACATGCAAGCAAATCGAGGGTGAGTGTGGGGTCAGTGATACGGTTCTGTAACCTGGCGGAGCGTCCGCACTGCGGTGCGTGGCGCGCCGACTGGTTCTCGTTCCGCGCGGGGCCTGTCCCGCCGGGACACCCGGCGGCCTCCCCTCCGCCCGTCGAGCTTCACGGGGTTACTTAGATGCATCCGAACTATGGCCGGGTCCTCAGGCGGTCAGCCGTTTTCACGGCCGTCGCCGCCGCGGTCATGGTTGTGTTGTGCACGGTCTTGGGCGGTACGAAGGGCCTGATCGGGGCGCTGCTGGGGGTGGCGCTGGTCGCGATCTTCTTCGGCATCAGCGTGGTCGCGGTCAGCCGGGCGGCGCGGGTGAGCCCCCAGGCGATGATGATCACCGCGATCGGTACCTTCATCGTGAAGATCCTGGTGCTCGCCTTCCTGGTCGCGCGCTTCGCCGGGACGACCGCGTTCAACTCCAAGCTTTTCGGTTTCACCGCCATCGTCTGCATCCTGGCCTGGAGCATCGGCCAGGCGGTCACGACGGCCCGGATGAAGGTGCTATACGTCGAACCGGACGGGGAACGGTGACCCGTGGTGGACACCCTGCTTCCGGACCTCGGATCGCGGCCCGCGGATCGCGCTACCTTCCCGGCCGTCCTGTCGGCGGTGCGCGGTGAGCGGACGCCGCGACCCGTGGTGGCGCCGGGGCCTGGGCCCGCCGCCGGACCCGCGGCACGAGAATCCCGGCTGGACCGTGTTCAGCTACCTGCTGAGCGGCATGATCTTCTACGGTGCCATCGGCTGGGCCATCGGCCGGTGGGTGGTGCACTCGACGCTGCTGTTCCCGATCGGGATGGTGGTCGGGCTGGCCCTGGCCGTCACCTTGGTCATCCTCCGCTTCGGCCGGTCCGGGGCGGCTCGCGACGGCAAGTCCTGATCGCTCTCGGGCCCGGCTACGGGGCCGCCGGGATCGGCTGGTACAAGGAGCTTGAACGTGACGCTTGACGTCCATGCGACCACCGCGGCCAGCGGTTGCCACATCTTCTCCGGCTGCGGCTATCCCTCGCCCGGCCTGGAGGACTTCACGTTCAGGCCGATCTTCAGCATCGGCCCGTGGCACGTCACCAAGCCAGAGCTGCTCCTGGTGATCGTCGTGGTCGTCGTCGTGGGGTTCTTCTGGGCCGCGTTCTCCAAGCCCAAGCTCGTGCCGCGGGGGATCCAGAACATCGGCGAGGTCGGCGTGATGTTCGTCCGGGACCAGATCCTGCGCCCGATGATCGGCAGGAAGGGCGACGGTTACCTCCCCTTCCTGATGACGCTCTTCTTCTTCATCTGGGTGATGAACCTGCTGGAGATCATCCCGGTCGCGCAGTTCCCGGTGCCTGCCCACATCGGCTTCGCCTGGATCCTGGTCGCCCTGGTCTGGCTCACCTACATGTCCGTAGGTTTCAAGATCCACGGGCCGATCGGCTTCTTCAGGCACATGATCCCCGACGCGCCGTGGTGGATCCTGTGGCTGCTCGCGCCGATCGTGCTGTTCTCCGACATCCTGGTGCGGCCGTTCACGCTCGGCGTCCGGCTGTTCGCCAACATGTTCGCCGGGCACCTGCTGCTGCTCGTCTTCTACCTCGCGACGTGGTACTTCGTCAGCGCGTCCATCGGCCTGGTGTACGCGGCGGGATCACTGGCGATGGTGGTCATCTTGACCGCGTTCGAGTTGCTGATCCAGTTCCTGCAGGCGTTCATCTTCACCATCCTGGCCGCCTTCTACATCGGCGACGCGATGGAGGGGATTTGATCCCAGGTAAGCCTTGCCGGCGGGCCGAAACCGCCGGTCCGAATACAAAGGAATGAGCACATGTTTCATCTCGCAACCCATGTACTCGCCGCGGGTTCTACGACCACGGTCGCCGGCCGGCTCGGTGCCGTCGCGTACGGCCTCGCGGCCATCGGTCCCGGCGTCGGCATCGGCCTGATCTTCGGGCACGCGACTGAGGCCATGGCCCGCCAGCCCGAGGCGGTCGGCCTGATCCGCGCCAACATGTGGGTCGGGTTCGCTCTCTGCGAGGCCCTGGCCCTGATCGGCATCGTGGTGCCGTTCATCTTCACGCACTGAAGGCGCCGGCAGGAGGTGACCGCATCATGACGTACCTTGCGGCGTCGTCGTCGACGAACCCGCTCATTCCCTCGGCTACCGAGCTGATCCTGGGGCTGATCGGCTTCGCCGTCATCTTCGGCGCGTTCTACAAGGTCCTGCTGCCCAGGCTGCAGAAGACGCTGTCCGAGCGAACCGAAGCGATCGAGGGCGGCCTCGAGCGAGCCGAGGAGGCCCAGACCGAGGCCAGGGAGGTGCTGCAGCAGTACCAGACGCAGCTCGCCGATGCCCGGCACGAGGCGGCCCGGCTGCGCGAGGAGGCCAGGGAGCAGGGCGCCCAGATCATCGCCGAGATGCGCGAGCAGGCACAGGCCGAGGCGACCCGCTTGCTCGATGCCGCGCACGCCCAGATCGACACCGACCGCCAGCAGGCGCTGGCCGCGCTCAGGCAGCAGGTCGGCGAGCTGTCTGTCGAGCTGGCCGGGCGGATCGTCGGCGAGTCGCTGACCGACGAAGCCCGGCAGAGCCGGGTCGTGGACAGGTTCCTCGGCGAGCTTGAGAGTAGTGGTGAGCAGGCCGCGGAACTGAGGGCCGGCCCTTGAGCCCAGACCGGGACGTGTCCGTTAGGGATGTCCTGGATTTCCCGATGACGGAGCGGAGGTGAGCCGATGAGGGGCGCGAGCAGGACCTCGCTGGCCGCGGCCAGCGATCGGCTCACGGCCCTGGCCACGACCAAGGCCGTAGCGGAAACGATGGGCGATGAGCTGTTCGCCGTGGCCCGGCTGCTCGACTCCGAGCATGCGCTGCGCCGGACGCTTACCGACCCGGCGCGCCCGGCGGCGGCCAAAGCCACCCTGGTCCGCTCGCTGCTGGACGAGAGGGTTTCCGCGCCCACGCTCGATCTGCTCGCCGACGCGGTGTCGGCCCGCTGGTCGGCGTCGCGCGACCTGGCTGACGCGGCCGAGGAGCTCGCCGTGAAGGCGCTGACGATTGCGGCCGAACGGAGCAGGCAACTGGACAACCTGGAGGACGAGCTGTTCCGGTTCGGCCGGGTGGTGGCCGGGCAGCCGAAGCTGCGCCTGGCCCTGTCCGACCCCAACCTGCCGGACGAGCGCAAGCGGGGGCTGCTCGGCGCGCTGCTCGACGGTAAGGCCACCCCGGTCACGGAGCGGCTGATCACCGAGGCGGTCCTGCACCCCCGGGGACGTAGTCTGGAAGCGACCCTGGACACCTACGGCAGGCTGGCCGCCGAGCGCAAGCAGCGGCTCATCGCGGTGGTACGGGTGGCCTCCGCGCTCACCGAACAGCAGCAGGAGCGGCTGGCCGCAGCGCTGGCCGCCGTCTACGGACATGACGTATATCTCAACATCGTGCTGGATCCGCAGGTCGTAGGCGGCATGTCGGTCCAGGTCGGTGACGAGTTCATCGACGCGAGCGTGGCCAGCCGCCTGGAGTCCCTGCGGCGCAGGCTGGCGGGCTGAACCATGACCGCGACCGCATCATGACGCGAAGGATACGAGGACAATGACGGAGCTGACGATCCGGCCGGAAGAGATCCGGAACGCGCTGGCGCGCTTTGTCGATGACTACCAGCCGGACGCCGCGTCGCGGGAAGAGGTCGGCACGGTCATCGAGGCCGGTGACGGGATCGCACGGGTCGAAGGGCTGCCCTCGGCCATGGCCAACGAACTGCTCGAGTTCCCCGACGGCACCCGCGGCCTCGCGCTCAACCTGGACGTGCGCGAGATCGGCGTGGTCATCCTGGGCGACTTCAGCAAGATCGAGGAGGGTCAGCAGGTCCGCCGCTCCGGCGAGGTACTGTCGGTCCCGGTCGGCGACGGTTTCCTCGGCCGGGTCGTGGACCCGCTGGGCGTCCCGCTGGACGGCCTGGGCGAGATCACCGGGACCGAGCTGCGCGAACTGGAGATCCAGGCGCCGTCGGTGGTGCAGCGCCAGAAGGTGCACGAGCCACTGCAGACCGGCATCAAGGCCATCGACGCGATCACCCCGGTCGGCCGCGGCCAGCGCGAGCTGATCATCGGCGACCGGCAGACCGGCAAAACCGCGATCGGCATCGACACGATCATCAACCAGCGGGCGAACTGGGAGTCCGGCGACCCGAAGCGGCAGGTCAAGTGCATCTACGTGGCCGTCGGCCAGAAGGGCTCGACCACCGCCCAGGTGCGCCAGTCGCTCGAGGACGCGGGCGCGATGGAGTACACGGTGATCGTGGCCGCCCCCGCGTCCGATCCCGCGGGCTTCAAGTACATCGCGCCGTACACCGGGTCGGCCATCGGCCAGCACTGGATGTACAACGGCCAGCACGTCCTGATCATCTTCGATGACCTGTCCAAGCAGGCCGAGGCGTACCGGGCCGTGTCGCTGCTGCTGCGCCGCCCGCCGGGCCGCGAGGCATACCCCGGTGACGTCTTCTACCTGCATTCCCGGCTCCTGGAGCGGTGCGCGAAGCTGTCCGACCAGATGGGCGCGGGTTCGATGACCGGGCTGCCGGTGGTCGAGACCAAGGCCAACGACATCTCCGCCTACATCCCGACCAACGTCATCTCGATCACCGACGGCCAGATCTTCCTGGAGTCCGACCTGTTCAACTCCGGCGTCCGGCCGGCCATCAACGTCGGCCGCTCGGTATCCCGGGTGGGCGGCGACGCGCAGGTCAAGGCGATGAAGACCGTGGCCGGCGGGCTCAAGCTCGCGCTCTCGCAGTACCGCGACCTGGAGGCGTTCGCCTCATTCGCGTCCGACCTCGACGCCGCCTCCCGCGCGCAGCTCGACCGCGGGGCGCGCCTGGTCGAGCTGCTCAAGCAGCCGCAGTACAGCCCGTACCCGGTAGAGCGGCAGGTGGTTTCGATCTGGGCCGGCTCGGAGGGGTACCTGGACGACGTGCCGGTAGAGGACGTCGGCCGCTTCGAGCGCGAGTTCCTCGACTATCTGCAGCGCTCCCGGGCGGGGGTCCTGGACGCGATCAGGGAGACGGGCCAGCTCTCCGACGACACGGTGGCCTCGCTCAAGGACGCGATCGAGGAGTTCAAGAAGGGGTTCGAGACCGGTTCCGGCGAGCTGCTGGTGCGGGACGAGCCGGTCGAGGCCATGGACCCGTCCGACGTCGAACAGGAAACGATCAAGCAGTACCGGCGCCCGCCGGAGCCACAGGTCCAGCGGGAGCAGGGCTGAGGTAGCAAGACATGGGAGCACAGCTTCGCGCGGTCAGGCGGCGGATCGGAGCGGTCCAGTCCACCGCCAAGATCACGCGTGCCCAGGAGCTGATCGCGTCATCCCGGATCATCCGGGCCCAGCAGCGGGTGCGCGCGGCGCAGCCGTATTCGCGGGAGCTCACCCGAGCGGTTGAGGCCGTGGTCAGCGGGTCGCCGTCGATCACCCATCCGCTCGTCACGGAGGCGGACAACCCGTCCCGGGCCGCCGTGGTCATGCTGACGAGTGACCGCGGCTTCGCCGGCGGGTACAACGCCAATGTGCTCCGTGAGGCGCAGTCGCTGACCGAACTGCTGACCGGCCGCGGCATCGAGGTACACGCCTACGTGTCCGGGCGCAAGGGCATCGTCTGGCACCGGTTCCGGGACCGCGAGATGACCGCGGAGTGGAGCGGGTTCTCCGAGCGGCCGGAGTTCTCCGACGCCAGCGAGATGGCCGCCCGGCTGCTGGACGACTTCGGGCGGCCGAACGAGGGCGGGCTGGACGAGATCCACCTCGTCTACACCGAGTTCGTGTCCATGCTCACCCAGCGCCCGGTGGTCCGCCGCATCCTGCCACTGGAGATCGAGGCGACCACCGAAGCGCCCCCGGGCGGCTTCAACCTGTACGAGTTCGAGCCGTCCGACGAGGGGGTGCTTGACGCGCTGCTGCCGTGGTACGTGGAGAACCGGCTGTACCAGGCCCTGCTCGAGTCCGCGGCGGCCGAGATCGCATCCAGGCGCCGCGCGATGAAGTCGGCGACCGATAACGCCAGAGACCTGATCGAAGTGCTGACCAGAGAAGCCAACAAGGCACGGCAGGCCGAGATCACCCAGGAAATCAGCGAGATCGTCGGCGGCGCCAACGCGCTGACCGAGGAACTCGCCGGAAGCGAGTGAATGTCATCATGACCGCAGCCACCGACAGCGCCGTCTCCGGCGCCGCCACCGCGAACACCGGCCGCGTCGCGCGGGTCATCGGACCCGTGGTGGACGTCGAGTTCTCCGCCGAGTCGATGCCCGACATCTACAACGCCCTGCACGTGGACGTGACGCTGGACGGCGTGACGAAGACGCTGACCCTGGAGGTCGCCCAGCACATCGGCGACAACATCGTCCGGGCGATCTCGATGCAGCAGACCGACGGCATGGTCCGCGGGACCACGGTGATCGACACCGGTGAGTCGATCACGGTCCCGGTCGGGGACGTGACCAAGGGGCACGTGTTCAACGTGCTCGGCGAGACGCTGGACGTGCCGACCGCGTCCCTTGATGTCACCGAGCGCTGGCCGATCCACCGGCCCGCGCCGCCTTTCGATCAGCTGGAGCCCAGGACGGAGATCCTGGAAACCGGGATCAAGGTCCTCGACCTGCTCACCCCCTACGTGAGGGGCGGGAAGGTCGGCCTGTTCGGCGGGGCCGGCGTGGGCAAGACTGTGCTCATCCAGGAGATGATCACGCGGGTGGCGAAGAACTTCGGCGGCGTGTCGGTGTTCGCCGGCGTGGGGGAGCGCACCCGTGAGGGCAACGACCTGTTCATCGAGATGACCGAGTCGAAGGTCATCAAGGACACCGCGCTGGTCTTCGGCCAGATGGACGAGCCGCCGGGCACCCGGCTGCGGGTCGGCCTGTCCGCGCTCACCATGGCCGAGTACTTCCGCGACGAGCAGCAGCAGGACGTACTGCTGTTCATCGACAACATCTTCCGGTTCACCCAGGCCGGCTCGGAGGTGTCCACCCTGCTCGGCCGGCTGCCGTCGGCGGTCGGCTACCAGCCCACGCTGGCCGACGAGATGGGCGAACTGCAGGAGCGCATCACCTCCACTCGCGGGCACTCGATCACCTCGATGCAGGCCATCTTCGTGCCCGCCGACGACATCACCGACCCGGCACCGGCCACCGTGTTCGCCCACCTGGACGCGACCACCGTACTGAGCCGGGCGATCACGGAGAAGGGCATCTTCCCGGCGGTGGACCCGCTCGACTCCACTTCGCGCATCCTGGACGCGAAGTACGTCGGCCAGGAGCACTACGAGGTGGCCAGGGAGGTCCAGCGGATCCTGCAGCGCTACAACGAGCTGCAGGACATCATCGCGATCCTGGGCATCGACGAGCTGTCCGAGGAGGACAAGGTCACAGTGCAGCGGGCGCGCCGGATCGAGCGCTTCCTGTCGCACCCGATGTTCGTGGCCGAGCAGTTCACCGGGCAGCCCGGCATCTTCGTCCCGCTCAGCGAGACGATCGCCTCGTTCAAGGCGATCACCGAGGGCAAGTACGACAACCTTCCCGAGCAGGCGTTCTTCATGGTCGGCGGCATCGAGGACGTGGAGAGGAAGGCGGCCGAGCTTGAGAAGTCGTGATCTTTCCCGGCCCTTCCGGCCGTCCTGGAGTGAGTGCCGATGACGCTGCACGTGGAGCTGGTGGTGCCCGACCGTGAAATCTGGTCGGGCTCGGCCCGGATGGTCGTGGCCAAGACGCTCGAGGGCGACCTGGGCGTGCTGTCCTCCCATCCGCCCGTGCTCGGCATTCTCGCCGAGGGCAGCGTGGTCCGGATCCTCGATCCGGAGACCACTGGCGACAACGGCCAGGCCTCCGGGGGCGGGGAGCTGATCGCGGCGGTGAGCAGCGGGTTCTTCTCCGTGGCCGACGACCGGGTGTCCATCCTGGCCAGGAACGCCGAGCTGGGCGGCAACGTCGATACGGCCGCAGCGCGGGCGGAACTCGAGGCGTCGGCCGACGCAGCGGCCGCGGGCGGTGCGGAGCCGGCCGAGGCCAGCTACGCAAGAGCGCGGCTGCGGGCCGCGGGCGAGCAGGCCTGACGAAGGCCGCGGGCGCGGGGAGTGGGCGGATCGACGGTAGTCGACGCCGGCTGGCTCCTCGTCGTCGTGCTGGTCTTTCTCGTCCTCGCGGCCGTGGCCGTGGCCGGGCGCCGGGCGCTCATCGAGCGCGGCGGCGGAACGGTGGACTGCGGGCTGCGGCGCCCGGGCGACGACCACCCGTGGCGGCTCGGCGTCGCCTCGTACCAGCCTGACGAGCTGCGCTGGCACCAGGTTTTCGGCGTGCTGCTGCGCCCCGACGAGAGCTTCCCGCGAAGCACGCTCACCGTCGTTTCCCGGCGCACGCCCGATTCCCACGAGGCCAACAGCCTGGGGCCGGGCATGGTGGTGGTGGAGTGCCGGGCGGGCGAGCGCGCCGAGCCGATGGAGCTGGCCATGAGCGAGTCCGCGCTCACCGGGCTCCTGGCGTGGCTGGAAGCGGCGCCGCCCGCAACGCATCTCGGCTGACACCCCGGCCGGCTGCCGTCGCTGCGGCCGGGCCCGGTGGCCCGCCCTCTGAGGGCCCGGGCCAGCGCCCGCGTCCTAGCGCTCGCCTCCGGGGCGCCAGAGCACGTCGCCCCCGGGCCCATTCGCTTCCCGCGCAAGGATGAAGACCAGGTCGGACAGCCGGTTGAGGTAGCGCGCAGTGACCGGGTTGACGGTGTCGCCGTGCGCGTCCATGGCCGCCCACGCGCTGCGCTCGGCCCGCCGGACAACGGTGCGCGCCGCGTGCAGCAGCGCGGCCCCGGCCGTGCCCCCGGGCAGGACGAAGCTGCGTAGCGTGGGCAGCGCGGCGTTGTGCTCGTCACAGGCCTGCTCGAGCGCGGCCACGTAGTCGTCGGTGACCCTGAGCCCGGGCCGCTCGGCATCGGCCGCGAACGGGCTGCACAGGTCGGCGCCCACGTCGAAGAGCTCGTTCTGGATCCGGGTGAGCAACCGCGTGACCTCGGACTGCAGGCCGCCGAGGGCGATCGCCACCCCGATCGCGCAATTGGCCTCGTCCACGTCCGCGTAGGCGACCAGCCGAGGATCCGTCTTGGCGGCCCGCGAACCATCCCCGAGCGCGGTCGTGCCGTCGTCGCCGGTGCGCGTGTAGATACGGGACAGCACGACGGGGGTCTCCCTGCGATCACCGGGCATGTCCTCACCGTATCCGCAGTAAAGGCCTCCGCGCCTCGCCGGTAGCCGGAGCGCGGAGAGCCTGCGGACAGGCGGGGGGGAGCCATGCCCGCAGGCTGCCACTGACGCTACCCGCAGAACCTGCGTATGCAGAGAGCCGCGGTCCGGTCAGCGGACCGGGGCTCTCGCGCGCGGGGGGGTACGTCAGCTCGGCGATAAGCCGGACCAGCTCGCCAGCGACCTGGCGGGCCTCGTCGGGTGTCAGCGTGGCCATCGCCGCGTCGTCATCCGGGGGTGGATGGCGCCAAGGCCGATGGCCCGGCCGAGCCGGATCACCTGCACCTGGTCGCCGAGCGCCGTCGTCATGTCCATCGGCTCGCCGTGGAACGTGTCGGCCATGCTGTCCTCCTTGCCGTCACGCGGTATCACAGGATGGTCTGAAGCGCGCAATACCCCGCAGTAGCGGACACTAGCCCGTGTGTTCGATTTTTTACACATATAGTGCAGAAGTATCGGGTTGGCCCAGGTAGCAGCGGCATGCCGCTGCGGCCCGTATTTGATCCGCAGTAAGGTGTGGCGTATCCGAACCGCGTTCGGGAGGCGGTCGTGTACGACTACGTCATCATCGGTGCAGGCAGCGCGGGATGCGTCCTGGCGGCCCGGCTGACCGAGGATCCGTCCACGCAGGTGCTGCTGCTTGAGGCGGGGCCGCCCGACGATGCGGACGAGATCCACATTCCGGCCGCGGTCAACCTGCTGTTCAAGGGGCCTTACGACTGGGACTACAGCACGGTCCCGCAGGAACGCGCGGGTGGCCGCAGCATCTACTGGCCCCGGGGCAAGACCCTGGGCGGCTCCTCCTCGACCAACGCGATGATCTACATCAGGGGCAACCGGTACGACTATGACACCTGGCGGGACGAATACGGCTGCACCGGCTGGGGCTACACGGACCTGCTGCCCTACTTCCGTCGGGCCGAGGACAACTCCCGTGGCGCGTCCGCCTACCACGGCGCGGGCGGCCCGCTGCGGGTCCAGGATCCATCCCGCAAGTCACCGCTGACCAAGGCGTTCGTCGAGGCGGCGGCCGCCTGCGGGCTGGCCGCGAACGACGACTTCAACGGCCCGGCCCAAGACGGGGTCGGCTTCTACCAGGTCACCCAGCGCGGCGGTCGCCGGTGCTCGGCCGCCGACGCCTACCTCAGGCCCGCGCTCGCGCGGCCGAACCTCACCGTGCAGACCGACTCCCTGGTCACCAGGATCGGGCTGGAAAGCGGCCGGGCCGCGGTCGTGCACTACCTGCGCGGCGGCGCGGAGGAATCGGCCCGCGCACAGCGCGAGGTCCTGCTGGCCGGCGGAGCCGTGAACAGCCCGCAGTTGCTCATGCTGTCTGGCATCGGCCCGGCGGATCACCTACGCGAGATGGGCATCGGGGTGGTCGCCGACAGCCCGGGAGTCGGCGCCAACCTGAGTGACCATCCGATCGTCACCGCCATGTGGCACGCGCCCAAGTTTCGCAGCCTCTGGGAGCAGGGGGGTCCGGTCGGCCTGCTGCGCTGGCAGCTGGCGCACAGCGGCCCGCTCGTCACCAACGTGGCCGAGGCCGGGGGCTTCAGCCGTTCGGATCCCGGGCTGCCCGCGCCCGATCTGCAGTGGCACGCGCTACCCGTGCCGTTTGAGAATCAGGGCCTCATCGACCCGGCCAAGCGGGCGCTCTCGCTGATGGTCACGCTGGTCGCGGTGGGCAGCCGGGGCCGGATCACGCTGCGCAGCGCCGATCCCCGGCACAAGCCGGCCATCGACCCGTGCTATCTCGCGGACAGCGCCGACATCGAGCCGCTAGTCGCAGGGCTGAAGATGGCGCGCCAGTTCGCGGCCGCGCGGCCGATGACCAAGGTCTGCGCCGGCGAGTTCGCGCCCGGCACCGATGTCAGCACGGATGCCGAGCTCCGCGAGTTCATCCGGCGGGACCTCGCCACCCTCTACCATCCGGTCGGCAGCTGCGCGATGGGCGGCGACTCCCGGCTGGCCGCGAGCAGGCTGACCAGCGTGGTCGACCCGGAACTGAGGGTGCGCGGGGTGGACGGGCTGCGCGTGGTGGACGCGTCGGTCATGCCGGCCGTGCCGCGCGGTAACACCAACGCCCCGGTGATCGCCATCGCGGAGCGCGCGGCCGACCTCATCGCGGGCCGGGCCCCGCTGGCTTCGGCCGACCCCGAGCAGGTCGTCGCACTCGTCCCCTGAGCGGGCCGGAGGCCGCGCCCGTTGACGCGGAGCATCGGCGCTGCTATGACGCGCCTAACGCTCCGCGTTAGCGGATCATCTGGCGTCGCCTACCGGTACCGCCGCCCGTGCAGCAGCGTGACCAGAGCCACGATCTTGTCCATGTCCTTGTCCGTACGCGCGAACGTGGTCAGGTTCACCAGCGGCTTCATCCGCTGCCTGGTGATGGCCTTGGCCCGGGCGAACTCCCGCAGGCCATCCGCACCGTGAATCCGCCCGAACCCGGAGTCTGCCACCCCGCCGAACGGCAGTGACGGCACGCCGGCGAAAGCGATCACCGAATTGATGGCCGTCATCCCGGTGCGCAGCGACCGCGCGGCATCCAGGGCCCGCTTCTTGCTCTTGGCGTACACCGCCGAGCCCAGCCCGTACCGTCCGCCGTTGGCCAGCCGGACGCCCTCGTCGAGATCGGCGACCTTCGTCACCGTCACCGTCGGCCCGAACGTCTCCTCGGTGACCGCCCGGCTCTCCTCGGGCACGTCGGTGAGGATGACCGGCTCGACGTAAGGGGCGCGGATGCTGTCCAGCCCGCCGATGGCCGGGTGACAGTTCCGGGCCAGCGCGTCGGCCACGTGCCCCTCGATGACGTCGACCTGTGACGCCATGGTCATCGGCCCGTAGTCGGCCTCCCGGTCGGCGCCCGGCCGGAGGGTGGCCACGCGGTCGCGCAGTTTCTCGAGGAACGAGGGGTATACGTCCCCGACGACGTATACCCGCTCGATCCCGACGCAGGTCTGGCCGGCGTTCGACATCGCGCCCCAGGCCGCGGCGTCCGCGGCGGCGTCCAGGTCGGCGTCGGAGTCCACCAGCATGGCGTCCTTGCCGCCACACTCGGCGATGATGGGCGTGAGGTTCTCAGCCGCCGCCGCCATCACCTTCCGTGCGGTGGCCGTCGAGCCGGTGAACGCGATCTTGTCCACGCCGCTGCGCGCCAGCGCCGCCCCGGTTTCGCCCATCCCGGTGACCAGTTGCAGCACCGGATGCTCGGGGATGACCTCGTTCAGCGAGCTCACCAGCCAGCCGCCCACCGCCGGGGTAAGCTCGCTCGGCTTGAAGATCACCGCATTGCCGGCCGCCAGCGCGTACGCGATCGAGCCCATCGGGGTGAAGACCGGGTAGTTCCACGGCCCGATCACGCCCACCACGCCGAGTGGCTGGTACTCCAGCAGGGCGGTCTGGTTCAGCGACACCAGCCCGCTGCGCACCCGCCGCGGGCCGAGCACCCGGGATGCGTTCTTCGCCGCCCAGTCCAGGTGCAGGATCGCCAGCAGGATCTCCAGCTTGGCGTCACCCAGCGGCTTGCCCGTCTCCTGATGCACGAGCTCGGACAGCCGGCTCAGGTACCGGGTGAGGTAGGACTTCCAGGCCAGCAACCGCAGCCGCCGCTCCTTCGAGTCGAGGCCGGCCCACCACGCGGCCGCCTCCCGCGCCCGCTGCACCGCCGCCTCGACCTCGTCCGGCCCGCCCACCGGGAAGGTCGCGATCACCTCGCCGGTGGCCGGGTTGATCGTGTCGAACGTGGCCTCCGTCTGGCTGGCCGCTGTCATGACCATGTGTCCTCACCACCATCGCCGCATGCCTGGTGCCAAGTAAATCATTGCCTGGGCCTGGGAAGATACCGTTGAGTAGCCCCTTTGGTCCGCCCGCGCGAATCCTGGAGTCCGACCCGTGGCCGAACGTCCGTACCTGCTGGTCAGCTGCGCGATGTCAGTTGACGGGTACATCGACGACACCAGCCCGGACCGGCTCATTCTGTCCAGCGAGATCGATGCCGACCGGGTGGACGAGGTACGGGCCGGCTGCGACGCGATTCTCGTCGGCGCGCGGACCGTCCGCCGCGACAATCCCCGCCTGCTCGTCCGCTCGCCCGAGCGCCGGCTCCGCCGGGTGGCCAGCGGTGCGCCGGAGAACCCGGTCAAGGTGACGATCACCGCGACCGGCAACCTCGACCCCGCGGCGCGGTTCTTCACCGGCGACGCCGCCCGGCTCGTCTACTGCGCTCGGCCCGCGCTGGCCACGCTCCGGGGGCGGCTGTCCGGTCTGGCTGAGGTGGTCGACGCCGGTGACGCGCCATCGCCCGCGCTGCTAGCCCACGATCTAGCCGAACGGGGGCTGGCCAGAGTACTGCTCGAAGGCGGAGGCGACCTCGCGACCCAGTTTCTCGCCGCGGGCCTGGCCGATGAGCTGCACCTGGTCGTCGCGCCATTCTTCGTCGGCGACCCGGCCGCCCCCCGCTTCGCCCTCCCCGGCCGTTACCCGCACGGCCCGGACCACCCCATGCAGCTGGCCGAGGTCCGCCAGCTCGGCGAGGTCGTCCTGCTGCGCTACCTGCTGGGGACCCGGCACCCGGCCGGGCCACCCGCGATCTCCCGGCAGCGCCCGGCCGACCCCGGCGAGCAGGCAGATGGTGATCTGGGGACCGGGCGCCCGGGGCAGCGCCGGGTCGGCCAGGTGCGCTTTCCTGCCGGTTCCGGCGGCCCGGCGGCCGGCGACAAGGCCGGGGACGCGAGGCGTCCCCGGGCGGCGCACGCGCGCCCGTCGGGCGATCCGGGCGGGCTGCCGGCCGACGACGATGGGGTCCGGCCCTCGGCCCGGCCGTCGCGCGCGGGGGACGCGCGTAGTCCGGCTGACCCCGGCGGCCGGACTGCCGACGACATCCGCTGGCTCCGCCGGACTATCGACCTGCTCAGCGCCGACGAGCCTCCGCCTCCGGGGGGCGAGCCCCGACCTCCCGTGGCCGAGCCCCCGCCTCCGGGGGGCGAGCCCCGACCTCCCGTGGCCGAGACGCCGCCTCTGGGGGGTGGCCACCCGACCGGCCCCGGTGACACGGATCCGGAGTCGGCGAACCGGCCGTCCAGCCTCGCAGAGCCTGGCCAGCCTGTCCCGTCCGCCGGGGACCCGCCTGGGCCGGCGGCGGTCGGCTCGCACCTGCCGTGGCACACGGCGGGCCCGCCGCCGTCATCCCCGCCCGCCGCGCCGCCACCCGCCCCCGCTGCGGTGGACGTCGCCTGGCTGCGCCAGGCCATCGAGCTGTCCAGGCAGTGCCCGCCATCGCAGACCGCGTACTCGGTCGGCGCGGTCATCGTGGCCGCCGACGGCACCGTGCTCGCGACCGGGTTCTCCCGTGAGACAGGTCCGCACGATCACGCCGAGGAAGTCGCGCTGGCCAAGGTGCCGCCCGGTGACTTCCGGCTGGCGATGGCCACGCTGTACAGCTCGCTCGAGCCCTGCGGCGTCCGCTCCTCCCGGCCGTGCCCGTGCTCGCAACTGATCATCGCCGCGGGATTGCGACGGGTGGCGTACGCCTGGCGCGAGCCGCCCCTGCTGGCCGCCGGAGGCGGCGGCCGGCAACTCCGTGCGGCTGGCGTCATCGTCATCGAGGTTCCGGAGCTAGCCCCCGAAGCCCGCCGGGTCAATGCCCACATCGTGGACCCCGCAGACCCTTCCGGCCCCTGACCCCTGCCGCCCTTCGATCACGCGGACTGATCGGCGTCCACGCAGACAAGAGCCCACGGGCGGTCGTTCACCCGCGTCATCACCAGCGTGGCCCGCCGGGAACCGGACGGCCTGAGCTGGCGGTGCAACCGCTCGACGTCGCCGGCCAGCCCGCGGCGCCGGATGTCCACCGCACCGATGTCGAGTGCCCGCAGCCGCGCCGGCAGGCGCTTCTGCTGCCACGGCGCCGAATCGATCACCCGTAGCACCCGCGCGAACGGCGTCCGGGCCGGCGAGTCGGCCGAAAGGAAGGCGATCCGCTCGTCGATCTGCCACGCGCCGATCATCCGGGCCAGTTCGCGGACCAGGCCTGCCCGGGTAACCGCCGGATTGGGGTCGAACAGGAACTCCCCGGGCGGCCGCACATTCGCCGGCTCACCCTCCGTTGCCTGGACGAGCGTGTCACCCGCGGGCAGGATCGTCGCTCGCCGCGCCGCCGTGGCCTGCGCCGGGGACCAGGCGACCGCCTCCTTCAGCTCCCGTCCCACCGCGACGAACTCCAGCTCCCACCCGGGCGGAACGGCCTCGTGGGGCAGCCCCGGCGCGGCCTTGATCGCCACCCGGCCGACCCGGTCGGCCAGCCGCACGCACCAGTCGAGCGGAGGCTGGCTGTCCCCGGCACGCAGCCGGCCCCTGGCCGTTCGCCGGGCCGGATCGATGAACACCGCCTGCACCCCGGTCAGGTCGGCATCACGGACGTCAGCCAGCGCCGTGGTGACGCGGTCTGCTACGCCGCAGGCTTCGGCATTGGCCCGGGCCATCCGCAGGTGCAGCCGGTCATGGTCCACGGCGAGCACAGCCCGCGACGCGGCCAGCGCGATCAGGTCACCGCCAATCCCGCAGCATAGGTCCGCGACTTGTCCCGCGTCCGGATAGCGGCGGGCCCGGTGCCTGGCTACCGGCTCGGCGGAGGCCTGTTCCAGGCCGGCGCGGGTGAAGAACATGTCTGCGGCCCGGCTGAACTTGGGCTCCGCCCGGATCCGCAGCTCATGCTGGGCCAGCGCGTCCCTGACCAGCTCGGCCGGGTACTGCGCGCGCAGCCGCACGCTCACCCGCAATGCGGTATCGGGGGTCACGGCCTCCTGCTTGAGCCGGTCGAGCAGCTCGCGCCCGCGCGGGGACAGCAGGTCCTCCAGCCGGGCCGTGGCGTCCCGGACGTCAGCCATGCCCCGCGCCAGCGGCCAGGAAGGGGATCAGAACAGCGTCATCTCGTCGCTCGGCGCGCCGCGCAGCGCGTCATAATCGAGGAGGACGCAGCGGATGCCGCGGTCTTCGGCGAGCACCCGGGCCTGGGGCCTGATCTCCTGCGCCGCGAACACCCCGCGCACCGGGGCGAGCAGCGGATCTCGGTTGAGCAGCTCGAGGTAGCGCGTCAGCTGCTCCACTCCGTCGATCTCGCCGCGGCGCTTGATCTCGACCGCCACGCTCATCCCGTCGCCGTCCCGGCACATCAGGTCGACTGGTCCGATCGCCGTCGGGTACTCGCGGCGGACCAGCCGCCAGCCTTCGCCCAGCACGCCGAGCTGCTCGGCGAGCTTTTGCTGCAGCTGCGATTCGACGCCGTCCTTGATCAGGCCGGGATCGATGCCCAGGTCGTAGGAGACGTCGCTGACGATCTCCTCGATTGAGATCGTCAGAATCTCGCCCGACTTGTTGGTCACCGTCCAGCGGTCAGGCTGCTCTACCAGCCGGCACGGCGGGGACATCCAGTTCAGTGGCTTGTACGACCCGCCGTATGTATCGCGACCCACAAACGATCCGTCAGAGTGGATCAAGACCGCACCGTCAGCCTTGACCATGATCAGCCGCGTAGCCATCGGCAGGCGGGTGCTGAGCCGTCCTACGTAGTCCACGCTGCACCTGGCGATGATGAGCCGCACGGGGCCACTGTAGCCAGCACAGCAGCGCGAAGGGACAAGGTTGCCTCGCTGCCCCGCTGGAAGCCTAGAACGGCGGTTCGTCTTCCCACGGGTCCTTGGCGGGCTTAAGGGGAGGTTGCGGGGGTTCAGGCTTCCAGTACCAGTCCGGGTGGTCCAGTGCCTGGTGCCAGGCGTCCTCCACGTGGCGGTATATAGGTCTCTGCACATCCTTGTAGGTCAAGCGCGCGCCCGGCTCCAGTCCGGCCATATCGCAAAGCGTCACGAACACCGCGTCCACTATCGCCCAGTTGGCCGGGACGGTGGTACCCCGGAGCATGCGGCGGATCGTCTCGGTGCTCGCGGTCCGAGGAAGATCACTCCTTCTGATCCGGTCGCTTATCTCGCGCAGCATAGGCCGGTGGGCGGCACGATACCGTTCCCGGTCGCCCGCTCTGTGCCAAGGGTGGCTGGGGCGCTGTTACCACCCGGCTGGCCCGGACACATTGAGTATCGGATCTAGCTGCCTGCCTGGTTTGCCCGGTATATCAGCCCGATCAGAATAGGCACCAGCGCGAGAGCAACCCCCGCGATCATCATGACCAACCCCGGACCCGAGAAGCCGCTGTGCCCGTCGCAGCCCTGCTGGGAAAACTGCCTGATCGAGTTACCAAGGCACCGGTTCCCGAACGCATCCACCAGGAAGCCCGAGACGGCCAGCCCAACCCCCGCGAAGAACGCAAGCACCAAGGCGCAGGTGAGTCGCATGCCCATGTCGGTTCTCTTG
>Ga0207665_10000931_pt1 | contig 19800 bp, 18 predicted proteins | sample LARL112metaG_FD_184351 | JGI IMG/M metagenome (GOLD analysis project Ga0207665, IMG submission 184351) | Corn, switchgrass and miscanthus rhizosphere microbial communities from Kellogg Biological Station, Michigan, USA - LAR L11-2 metaG... | ecosystem: Host-associated > Plants > Roots >...
GAGTGAGTCTGCCGCGGCGATACGCTCGACCTGTGCGATCACGAAGCCGCGCGAGTTTTTCGCCGCCATGGCGGCAGCGAGATTATCGAGTGTTAACGCCTCGCGCTCCATCGTAATGTTACCGTTTGGATCGCAGGTCGTGCCGCGGATGAATGCCACGTTGATAGGGAAGGACTTGTAGCGAAGCCACTCCTCGCCGCCGATGTCCAGAACTTCCACGAGGTCCTCGGTCGTCACACTGTTGAGCTTGCCGCCCTGCTCGCGCGGATCGATGAAGGTGCGTAGCCCCACCTTTGAGATAGTCCCCGGACGGCGCGCAGCGATCTCGCGATAGAGATGCGATATGCAGCCAAGCGGGAGATTGTAGGCTTCGATCTCGTTGTCGAGCGCGAGCTCAGCGAGCTTCGGCACCAAGCTCCAATGCCCGCCCACGGCTCGTTTGATTAACCCCTTATGCGCGAGGCGATTGAGCCCGCGCTCCTTGCCATCGCCAGGCGCCGCCGCAAAGACGAGTGTGAGGTTCACAGGCTGATGTTCCTTGAGGAAGCGCCGCTCGAGCGCCAGGATCAGCTCATCCGGCGTACCGATGCCGACAAACCCCGACACACACATCGTGTCACCGTCGCGCACGATGGCGATGGCTTCATCGGCGGAGACGATCTTGTTCTTCAGCGTCATCCGCTACGGCCTCTCGGCCAGCCAGTTCGCAATCGCGGAGCCGAGCAATGCTTGCGACTTGCCGCCGACGAACACGCCGACATGTCCACCGGGTAGCGCCAGCTCGGTATAGTCCTTGGTGCCGACTTTCGCACCCAGCGCCTGCGACGTGGCGGGCGGGATGATGTGATCGTCCTTTGCGAATACGTTGAGGACCGGCATGGTGATATTGCCAAGATTGACAGTCTGGCCATTGATCGTGAACGCGTCGTTGATCAACTTGTTGTCCTGGTAGAGGTCCTTGAGCCACTGCTTGGCGGCTTCCCCGGGATGATGTGGACGGTCGGCGAGCCATTTTTCCATGCGAAGGAAGTTAAGAAACTTCTTATCGTCGTCCACGACTTCCAAAAGGTCGAGATTGTATTTCATCAGGGTGCGCATCGGCGTCATTTGCGAGAACACCGATCCCATAAACTCGCCTGGGAGATTGCCGTAGGCCTCGATCAGACGATCCACATCCTCCGGAGTGAGACTGCGAGTCCAAAGATTGATGAAACCATGTCCGAGGCGATTCTCGACCGTATCACCGTGGAAATCGATCGGAGTAATGGTAAGGACCATGCCCTTGACGGTCTGCGGATGCAGCGCCGCGTAGCAGGTGGTAAAGACTCCGCCTTCGCAGATGCCGAGCAAGCTGACCTTGTCGATGCCGTGGCGTTCGCGGATGGCCTCGACGCAGTCCGCCAAATATCCATCGATGTAGTCATCGAGCGTGAGCCAGCGGTCTGCGCGCGACGGGTTGCCCCAGTCCACCACGTAAAGATCGATGCCGAGATTGAGGAGATTGCGGACGAGCGAGCGATCCTCCTGCAGGTCCGCCATGGTATAGCGGCCGATCAGCCCATACACGATCAGTACCGGGGTTGCGACCTTCTTGTCGGCGAGCGGCCGGTAGTGATACAGCGAGACTTTGTCCTGGCGCCAGACCTCGTCCTTCGGTGTCGTGGCGATCGCCACGTCATCGTCATGAAGCTTCGAGAACAACGCGACGCCACGCGCAATTTTCTCGCCGAGAGCTGCGGCTTCGGAGATCGCCTGTTCGGGCTTGATGTGAATGGGGGCTCCGTTCGTCATAGTGAGGTGCTCCGACTCGAGTTATACTCGTCCCTTGCGTGCTCTGGGGGCCTTCGCGGACGGCATTTCCTTCTTCTGCACATCTCGGCTTGCCCGTTGGAGCTTGCGCACCTCGCGCCGCAGCTCAGTCATGGCGCGATGTACATCGTCGACCTCTTCGCGCGTCGGATAACCGAACGTCTCACTGTAGAATGCCGCCATCTCCTGCTGCGCGAGGCGCAGATCAGTGCTTGCCTTGAGGATCTCTCGCTGGCTCTTAAGATACGTTTCGGAGCGCTGCGTTTCGAGCAAGGTACTGTTCGCGGTATCGACCCATAGTGCGAGCACCTCCCGCCAAGAGCCCAACGCCTCCTTGCGATCTGCCTTTTCGTTGAGGTCTTTTGCGAACTTGCCGGCCGCTTGAAGCCAGGCCTCGAGCATCACGGTGTTGTGTTCCAGGCTACGCCTGCGCAGAGCCGTCCACGCGTTGAATAGCGTGAGCATCTTGCGCTCGGTGTCCCACACGTCGGCAAGACGTGGTCCCTCTGCCATTTGCTGAAGCGCCTGGTCCATGCCCTCGGTGCCGGAGAACCACGCGCGGGGATCGAAGATGTTGCCCAGCAGTTGCGCGACCACAGGGTTCTGGCTCTCGCCGGCCTGCATGTTGCGGCTGATTGTCTGCGATATTTCGATCGCCGAGGACCACAGTTTCGCGAATGCCTGGTTCGCCTGCGTCAGGCTTTGTGGATCGAACACGCCGGCTCGCGGCACGCCGGAAGGACTCTCTTGTCCGACCGCTTTCGCCATGTTAGCGAAGAAGTTCTGCTGTGCGGCCGCAAAATCCTGCCCGCCGCGGCCCCACAGTTCCGCCATCGCTTTCATGTATTCGAACGGCATCACGTCAGAATACCACGACCTGCCGCACCGCCTTGCCATCGTGCAGCCGGTCGAAGCCCAGGTTGATCTCATCGAGCTTCATGCGCCCGCTCATCAGCCGATCTACGGGCAGCTTGCCACGCCGGTAGAGTTCGATGTAACGCGGCAGGTCGCGCGTCGGAACGCAGGTGCCGATATAGCTTCCCTTCACGGTTCGCTCCTCGGCGACAAGATTCACCTGCGGCAGCGCAAAGGTATGGTTTGGCGGCGGCAGGCCGGCGGTGACGGTGGTGCCGCCACGGCGTGTGATTCTATAGGCGAGGTCCATGGCGCGCACGGAGCCCGCCATTTCAAACGCAAACTCGACGCCACCGCCCGTCGCGGCCTTAATTTCGTCGACCGCATTGGGGCTGCTAGCATTGAACGTGTCGGTTGCTCCAAGTTGGCGCGCGAGGCCGAGCTTGTCGTCGGAGAGGTCGATTGCGATCACGCGTCGCGCGCCAACCGCGATCGCTCCGAGCAGCGAACTCAAGCCGACGCCGCCGAGTCCGATAACCGCGACGCTGGAGCCGGCGGAAACCTTCGCAGTGTTGATGACGGCACCGACGCCGGTGAGCACCGCGCAGCCGAACAAGGCTGCTTCATCTAGGGGAAGCTCCTTGTCGATCTTCACCAAAGATCGGCGTGAGACCGTTGCATATTCGGCGAACGCCGAGCAACCGAGATGGTGATGGACGTCCTGGCCATTGCGATGGAGCCGTCGCTCGCCAGAAAGCAACGTACCTGCACCATTCGCGGCGGCACCTGGCTCACACAGCGCGGGTCGACCTTCAGCGCAAGGCGGACAGTGTCCGCAGCTCGGAACGAACACCATGACTACATGATCGCCCACCTTTAGATCATCCACGCCCGCTCCAAGTTTCTCCACGACGCCAGCGGCCTCATGACCAAGCACCATTGGGGTGGGACGCGGTCGATTACCGTCGATGACGGAGAGATCGGAATGGCAGAGACCCGCCGCGCCGATCTTTACCATCACCTCGCCGCGTCCGGGGTCGTCGAGGTCGAGATCTTCGATTGTCAGTGGCCTGGATTTTTCATACGGCACCTCGGCGCCCATTTTGTTGAGAACGGCGGCTCTTATTTTCATTGGCAAACCGGATTTAGCTCAGCCGAGGCAGAGCGGTCTCGAACAACTGAAGTGTCGTATGCGCGGCAAGCGCGCCGCGCTGCCCTATTGGAAGCGCGCGATTGCTTCAGCCCAGCCCTTCTGAAGTTCGGCGAACGCCTTCTGGCTCGCGTGCACCATGTCCTTCCATGCAGCCTCATTCGCTCCGCGAACACGGTCGGCCATCTTGCGAGCCTCTTCGGCTTTGGCCTCCATTTGCTCCATGGCCTTCTTATAGTCGTCGCGTGCCTTCTCGCCCATTTGCTCAAAACGTTCCTGATAGTCCTTCACTTGCGCCGTCCAGACGTCGCTCTGAGCCTTCAATTGGTCGGCAAAGTTCTGCTTTATCATGGTTGGTTCTCCTTCTCACACTCAACTAGTCACGCGATTTCCGGAACGCGCCCTCGCAACTCTTCAACGAGCACGCGTGTATTCTCGACGTAGTCGATGGGCACCGTGATGAGATGCACGCCCGTGTCCTTGAACGCACCCTCCATGGTTGGCACCAGATCGTCGGTATGCTTCACGCGGTGGCCGATCGCCCCATAAGACTCGGCATATTTTACGAAATCCGGATTTCCAAAACAGAGTCCCCAGTCCGGAAACCCATCGACAGCCTGCTTCCAGCGGATCATACCGTAGGCCGAGTCCTCAAGGATCAGCACGACAAGGTTCAACCCAAGTCGGACGGCGGTCTCCATCTCCTGCGAGTTCATCATGAAACCGCCGTCCCCGCACACGGCGAGAACCCGGCGCTTCGGATAGAGCATCGAGGCCATCATGGCGGACGGCAGACCCGCTCCCATAGTGGCAAGTGCGTTATCGAGCAGCAACGTGTTCGCAACGTGAGTTCGGTAGTTTCGCGCAAACCAGATTTTGTACATGCCGTTGTCGAGACAGACGATCCCGTCTTCTGGCATTACTTTTCGTACGTCGCGGACGATGCGCTGCGGCGTTGGCGGGAACCGCTCCTCGTCGGCGCGGTCGCGGATGCGGCCGGTGATTTCGCTGCGGAGGCCCGTGAAGACCGGGTCGATCCGGAGCTTGCCTTCGATCCGGTCAGCCAGCAGTGCAAGGCTGGGACCAACATCGCCGACCACTTCCGCGTGCGGGAAATACACTTGCTCGACGCTGGCGGCGGTAAAGCCGACATGGATCACTTTCGGACCGTCCGGGCCCATGATGAATGGCGGTTTCTCCACCGTGTCGTGCCCGATCGAAATGATGAGATCGGCATGGTCGACGGCGCGGTGCACGTAATCGCCTGAGGATAGCGCCGCCGTCCCCATATAGAGGTTGGAGCCGCCGGTGACCGATCCCTTTCCCATCTGCGTGTTAAAGAAGGGGATCCGTGTCCGGCGTATGAAACTTGACAGCGGTTCGACCAGTTTGGGCCGGCTGGAGCCCGCGCCAAGCATGACCAAAGGCCTCTGGGCCTTGCAAATCATCTCGGCGGCGCGATCGAGCGCGGCCGGCGGAGCAACCGGCAACTCGATCGGATGTGGCGGCACCAACGGAACGTCGTCGATTTCCTCACCCGCCACGTCCTCGGGCAATTCCAAATGCACCGGCCCAGGCCGCTCCTCCATCGCGACCCGGAACGCGTCACGCACAATTGCCGGAATGGACGCCGCGCTGATGATTTGGCGCGCCATCTTGGTCAGAGGACGCATCGACGCGATCACGTCGACAATCTGGAAGCGCGCCTGCTTGGCCGTCTTGATTGCCTTTTGACCGGTGAGCATGATCATCGGCATCGCGCCGAGATGGGCGTAGGCGGCTCCGGTCGAGAGGTTTAGCGCACCTGGCCCGAGCGTCGAGATGCACACGCCTGGTTTTCCGGTAAGTCGTCCATGCGTCGCCGCCATGAACGCGGCCGCCTGCTCATGACGAGTCAGGATGAGCTTGATCCTGGACTTGCGAAGCGACTCGACTACGTCAAGATTCTCTTCCCCCGGTACTCCGAAGATTCGATCGACGCCTTCGTTTTCCAACGCAGCAACAAATAGATCAGAACCTTTTGTCATTGACATACGTCTGACTTACCCTGTGGTTTCTGGTGCTTACCGCAATCATTCGAGTTAGTTCCTTAGCCGGCGAGTAATCGCTTGGGTGAATTCTTGCGTAGACGCTTTTCCGCTGAGATCCGGAGTGCGTACCCGATCCTCTCGGAGCACGCTTTCCGTAACAGCGCGGACTTGGTCTGCGCGTTCGTTGTAACCAATATGCTCCAACATCAGACAAGCGGCGAGGAGAAGAGCCAATGGATTAGCTACTCCTTTCCCGGCGATATCAGGCGCGGAACCATGAACCGCTTCAAAGATCGCAGCACTTTCACCAATATTTGCCCCGGGCGCCATGCCAAGACCCCCGACAAGCCCGGCCAGTTGATCGGACAGAATGTCGCCGAAGAGGTTAGTCGTGACTATTACATCGAACTGCCATGGATTCATCACTAGCTGCATCGCGCATGCATCGACTATGCGATCGTTCACCTCAATCCTGCCTTCATATTCCTTGGCGACTTCGCGCCCCGCCTCAAGAAATAGACCGGTCAGTGCTTTCAGAACGTTGGCCTTGTGGACCAAGGTCACTTTCTTGCGGCCATGCCGGATAGCATATTCGAAAGCAAACCTTGCTATACGCTTTCCCTCAGAGCGCGTGTTAACCCCTGAAGATATGGCGACGGCATGAGGATCATCACCGACCGGAATGTAGTGCTCGAAAGCGACGTACAGACCCTCCAAGTTCTCGCGCACTAATACGATGTCGATATCCTCATAGCGTCCGCCAGTGACCATGCTGCGAACCGGGCGCAAATTCGCGTAAAGTTCAAACTCCTCGCGCAAACGCACATTCACCGAGCGAAATCCACCTCCGACCGGCGTGGTAAGTGGCCCTTTAAGCGCGAGGCGTGTTCGTCGGATACTGTCCAACGTCTCCTTGGGTAGTGGATCACCCCCACGCTCGATTCCGGCCAAGCCACCGTATTGTCGGTCCCACTCGAACGGGCTTCCGACAGCTTCGAGAACCGCAACAACAGCATCCACAATCTCAGGTCCGATGCCGTCACCTGGAATGAGTGTGGCTGGTATTTTTGCCTGTCCATGCGTCATGACATCTCTTTTGGTTGCTGCAACCTCGGTTCACGCCGCCAATTGTCGGAGCACATAATTGAGGATGCCGCCATTGCGAAAATATTCGAGCTCGTCGAGAGTATCGATCCGGCAAAGGAGCGGGATCTCTCTCTCCAGGCCACCAGAGGACTTGATTTCCAGGATCAACTTTTGCCGGGGCTGCAGCGCACCAGAGAGACCGCGCAGGCTCACGAGTTCGTCGCCCTCGATCCCGAGCGACTGCCAGGATGTCCCGGGCTCAAAGATGAGGGGCATAACCCCCATACCGACAAGGTTGGAACGATGTATACGCTCGAAGCTTTCCGCGATCACCGCTCGGATGCCAAGCAACAGGGTGCCTTTTGCGGCCCAGTCGCGTGATGATCCGGTACCGTATTCTTTACCGGCAAAAATAACCAGTGGCACGCCTTCTTGCTTGTAACGCATAGCTGCATCATAGATGAACATCTGCTCACCACTCGGGTGATGGATCGTATAGCCGCCCTCAATTACATTCCTCGAGGCATCCTTCACCATCTGATTCTTTATGCGAATGTTGGCGAACGTACCGCGCATCATCACCTCGTGATGCCCGCGCCGCGTGCCATACTGGTTGAAGTCAACGACGCGGACCTGATGCTCCTGCAAATATGCTCCGGCGGGCGAAGAGGCGCTTATATTGCCGGCAGGGGAAATGTGATCAGTCGTTATCGAATCCAGAAATAGGGCAATGATTCGAGCGTCGACGATATCTTGAACGGGTTGAGGGTCTTTGCTGATGCCCTCGAAATAAGGTGGGTTCTGCACGTAGGTCGATCCAAGATCCCATTGGAAAGTCCGGTCAGCGCCGACCTGGATCGCCTTCCAATTGTCATCGCCCGTAAACACATTAGAATAGCGGCTCGTGAACAAATCTTCCGTGATCACTTGCTGAATGCAGGAATGAACATCGGCATCGGACGGCCAAATGTCCTTGAGAAAGACTTCATTGCCTTCGCTGTCTCGTCCTAACGGTTCACTAGTGAGATCGATTAGCATCGATCCCGCTAGCGCATAGGCAACGACCAGCGGAGGCGACGCCAGGTAGTTTGCGCGAACATCCGGGTTCACTCTACCTTCGAAATTACGGTTGCCAGAGAGAACGGCAGCTACCACAAGATCTTGCTCATTCACCGCCTTGGAGATCGCTGGTGGGAGTGGACCGGAATTGCCTATGCAGGTGGTGCAACCAAAACCGACGAGATTGAATCCAAGGGCGTCAAGAGCGTCCTGAAGCCCTGCCTTCTGCAGATATCCCGCGACGACCTGCGAGCCGGGCGCCAAAGACGTCTTAACCCAAGGCTTGCTTCGCAAGCCCTTCGCAGCCGCGTTCCGCGCAAGAAGCCCCGCAGCGATCATGACACTTGGATTTGACGTGTTGGTGCAAGAGGTGATCGCAGCAATAACGATATCACCGTCGCCAATGGTGTAATCGGTACTTTGGACAGAAGCCCGAATGTTTCGGTCGGCTGCCTTACCAAATTCCTTTTTCAGAGCCCTGGCGAATTCTTGCTTGGATGCGCTGAGGAGAACGCGGTCTTGGGGTCGTTTTGGCCCGGCAAGCGAGGGCCGTACGGAACCCAGATCAAGTTCGAGCGTGTCGGTGAAAACTGGATCGGGCGTATCAGCGTCGCGGAACATACGTTGTGCCTTCGCGTATGTCTCAACCAGCGCCACCCGCTCCTCGCTTCTGCCAGTGGAGCGCAAAAATTGAATAGTTCTCGCGTCGATCGGAAAGAAGCCGCAAGTGGCGCCATATTCCGGAGCCATATTCCCGATCGTAGCCCGATCTGGAACCATTATGTCGTCAAGGCCATGGCCGTAAAACTCGACGAACTTACCAACTACACCGTGCTTTCGAAGCATCTGTGTGATCGTGAGCACCAAGTCGGTTGCGGTGACGCCCTCACGCAATTTGCCCTGCAGTTTAAAGCCAATCACCTCCGGAACGAGCATTGAATAATGCTGACCCAGCATTGCTGCTTCCGCTTCAATTCCCCCAACGCCCCATCCGAGAACAGCCAACCCGTTCACCATCGTGGTATGCGAATCCATTCCCACGAGAGTATCGGGATAGGCGTACTCCGAATTTGTTGTACTGTCCGTTCGGGTCCACACCGTCTGTGCAAGAAACTCGAGGTTAACCTGATGGCAAATGCCGGTTCCCGGCGGGACGACACTGAAATTATCGAACGCCATTTGTCCCCATTTCAGGAATCGGTAACGTTCGCCGTTCCGCTGGTACTCCAGTTCAACATTGCGGCCTAGTGCTTGTGGAGTGCCAAATTCGTCCACGATGACCGAATGGTCGCACACCAGATCGACCGGAACCAAAGGGTTGATCTTGCGTGGATCGCCGCCAAGACTGCGCATAGCGTCACGCATTGCCGCCAAATCGACCACGGCCGGTACGCCGGTGAAATCTTGCATGAGGACTCGGGCCGGCCGAAAGGCGATCTCTTTCCCCGCCTTGCCGCGATGCTCGCTCCATCGAGCAAGGGCCTCGATGTCGGCTTTAGTGACAGATCGCCCGTCCTCGTGGCGCAGCAAATTCTCCAATAGGACCTTGAGGGCGAACGGCAGGCTCGCAATACAAGCTAGATCTTTCTTTGCGGCTACCTCTAGCGAAAAATAAGCGTATGACTTCGCGCCTACGGCGAGGGTCTGACGCGCATTGAAGCTGTTAAGCTCAGTCTTTATCACAAGCCGTTCCCCTTGTTTTCCAAAAACTCACGCGCGCGACAAGTAGTTTATGGAACGCCTTGAGGCCCGTAAGGGCGTCAAACGGCACTTGTGCCACCTGTCCCTTTTCGAGCTCTTCGATATTTACTCCGCCCATATGAGTTAGAGTCATCGTTGGAGCGCGGAAATAGGTCGAGTCAGACATGGAGAAGTAAACTTCGCGTTCTGCCGGTACGCCCCCCTCAAATGTCACGCCGTTTGCCTTGGCCACTGTATTTCCGTGCCGGTGCTCGACAAAATAGAGGCGCTCCCTCTCTCGCATGGCCGTCTTAAGATCCGTTGCCCTCCCGATTAAACCCGCGTTGCCTTTCTTGCCGATCCCACCTTTGAACAATGGCTTAATGAAAATCATCTTGTGGCGGTCAATAAGCGCTTTAATCTCGTCCTCATCTGCGTCTGGTCCGAGCACTTCTGACGTAGGAAAATCCACGTGCTTCAACAACTGCGCTCCGTACAGCATCCCGGTGACCTGCATGTCAGCGGCTCTCCATCAAATGCGTTGCCCCCCGCGCGTGACAGAACTGAGTCGTCGACCAGCCGTCCTTTTCAAGGTGTAACCGCGTTTTTGACTTGGGCTTCTTCCAACGCTTCTTCCGTGTTTGCGTAGTTCTGATCGAGTTCGCGTTTGAGGACATCCCTGTCACACGCATTTTCCCAGATTGACACGACGACCACCGCGACGGCATTGCTGATGGAACTCGTCAGCGCGCGTGCTTCCGACATGAAGCGATCAATCCCGACAATTATCGCAACACCTGCGACTGGCACGTCAGGCATGATCGTGAGAGTGGCAACTAAGGCTACGAAGCCGCTCCCAGTTACCCCAGCCGCCCCTTTCGAGGTTAGCAACATGACAATGAGCAATGCCAACAACCGACCCCATGAGAGCTCAATATCCATTGCCTGCGTTATGAACACCGAGGCCAGGGTTAGATAAATCGCTGTGCCATCGAGATTGAAAGAATAGCCTGCGGGAAGTACAAGCCCGACCGTGCCCCGCTTACAACCAAGTCTTTCTAATTTGTACAGCAGACGAGGCAGCACCGGTTCCGTCGACGAGGTGCCTAGAACGATCAACAGTTCCTCCTTGATGTACCGCAATAGCTTGAGCAAGCTGAAGCCGTGCATACGAGCAAGGAGAGCTAAGACGACGAATACGAAGAAAAAGCAGGCAACATAGAAAGTAACGATCAGCATCCCTAGCGACCCGATCGACTTAATACCATAACGCCCCACAGTAAACGCCATACCGCCGAATGCTCCTAAGGGAGCGAGCTTCATCAAAAAATTAAAGACCGCGAAAAGGACCACTGAGAAAGAATCAATGCCTTTCTTTATGGGATCGCCAAGTTCACCTACGCGAGTCAAGCCGAATCCGATTAGGATTGCGATAAAGAGAACTGGGAGCACCTCCCCTTCTGTAAATGCAGCAAAGAAAGTGTTTGGTATGATATGGAGGACGAATTCTACAAAGCCCATCGGATGCAAGTTTTTGGTGTATTGCGCCGCCACGGCGGGATCGATCGATTTCGGATCGATATGCATACCCACGCCTGGCTGCAGGACATAAACTGCTACCAGACCCGTTAGGAGAGCGATAATGGTTAGAATGTAAAAGAGGATAATTGCTTTCAGCAATGTTTTCCCAATCTCCTTGTTGTCTGCCATGGAGTAAATACCGCTCGCGATCGTGCAAAAGACGACAGGCGGTATCATCATCTTGACTAGCTTGACGAAGCCATCACCAAACGGCTTCATCTCTGCTCCGAACTCTGGCCAAAAATGGCCCACGACGATGCCAAGTGCGACGCCGATTAAGACTTGCACGTAAAGTTGCTGATAGAGTTTTTTTGGCTTTGCGTGAGCCGCGTGCCCGACAATGTTTTGATCGATGGTCTTCATGTGAAACTTCCCGGCTCGCACATGGCATTCTCGCAAGAGATGTCGCCAGGCTTTTGAGCTGTTCGGCGCAAGTTGGTCTCTTGGTTAAGCGACCTCGTCTTGTTCCTCTTGAGGGACGCTCGGGAGAAGATTCGGCTTCTCAGGTTTTAACTTGAGCGATGAACGCTTCACGAGCACATGTCCTTCAAATATGCGGCGCGTGGTTCGGACGACAAAAGCCGCGGGTTCGGGATAGTCGGGGTGCGGCTCCAGACGAACGTCCATCGTGCCAGAAGGGTGTTCGATTGAAACATCGGTCGGGAGATCGAGGCTGCCGACGAGATCTGCGGCCACAGTATGAGGGGTGACCAGGGCGGTTGCCAATGCGACCGATCCAGTGATGGCGAATGCGCCATGGCATTGATGTGGCATGAAATAGCGGGCCGCCACGGTGCCACCGCGGGCTGGTTCTGCAATGATGATTGGCTTCGGGATCACCCGGTCTGCAGCGTCAGGAAACCCCATCCGTATGCCAGCCTGAATTCGCGCCTTCTCGAGGCGGGCCATGAACGCACTGTCTGCACTAAGCGCAGCGGCGCTTTCGTGGCCACTTTTCCCGAAATCTTCTGCCCTAGCGATAACAACCGGCATCGCGGCATCCACGCAAGACACCATAATGCCCTCGATTTGTTCGACGGCCGAACCGGTTGGTAGAAGCCTACCTGTCTTAGAGCCAGCTGCGCCAAGGAATGCCAGATGCACCGGCGCTGCGGTACCCGGCACCCCATCGATCCTAGCCTCCCCATCGTAGACGACCTGGCCGTTTGGAGTCGCAATTCGAGCTTCAATCAGCTTACCGGTGTTCACGTTGTAGATGCGCACGGGTGTGGTGCCGGTGCGCGCGGGAATTAGCCCAGTTTCAATCGCGAAAGGCCCGACGCCAGCAAGCATGTTACCGCAGTTTGGCGACGTATCGACCGCTCGTTCGCTCACCTTGACCTGTGCAAAAAGGTAGTCGACGTCGGCGCCAGGCTGCGAAGACTTGCTAACAATTGCGACCTTGCTGGTAAGGGGATTGCCCCCGCCGATTCCGTCGATCTCGAGTTCATGACCCGAGCCCATGACGGAAATTAAAATGCTGTCACGTTCATCGGGATCGCTCGGCAGATCTGACGCCAAGAAATAAGGCCCGCGTGAAGTGCCCCCGCGCATTATCACGCATGGGATGCGGACCAGATCATCCATCATTTGCCTCCCAGGATGTTTTTATTTTGCTTCCCTGTCGCGGGAGCTTGAAAACAGTATCGCAGCGGAAATTGAATTGTAAAATGCTGAAATTTCGGCTATTGATGCAAGATGCGGATCAATTGCGAAATCCTCGACATGCGTTGCTTCATCGCGGTCTCCGAGCTGAGGAGCTTTCACGGCGCAGCCAAAGCGCTGGGCATCTCACAGCCAGCGTTGTCCCGAAGGATCAGAGGGCTTGAGGCGTCGCTCGGCACGACTCTACTTGAGCGCTCCACGCGTCGCGTAGCGCCAACCGCAGTTGGCCGGCAGCTTGAGCCGATCATGCGGCGGCTGATTGAAGAATTGGAAACGTCTATTCTGTCCTTAAGCGATTTAGGGACGAAACAGCGTGGCCGAGTGACCATAGCTTCTGTTCCCACGGCGGCGGTGTACTTCCTGCCGCGGGTAATCGATGATTTCAACCAGCAGTTTCCCAACGTCAGTTTTCGTATCTTTGATCTGTCCTCCAACGAAGGCTTGGAAAGTATTGCGCGAGGCGAGGTTGAATTTGGCATCAATATCCTAGGGGCGACGCATCCTGACCTCAAGGTAACATCGCTTTTGCAAGATCCTTTCATGCTGGTGTGCCGGCGCGACAATCCTTTGGCTCGACGGCGAGAGGTCTCCTGGAAAGAACTTCAGGACCGCCGTCTCATTGGCGTGAGCCGCGAAAGCGGAAATCGCATCGTTCTGGATAACGCATTGGCTGGAGCCAATATCCAGATCGGCTGGTTCTACGAAGTCAACCATTTATCGACGGCATTTGGACTGATGGAGACTGGTATAGGGGCAGCTGTTTTGCCACGTTTGGCAACACCCCCAACCAAGCATCCGATTATCATTGCTAAGCCAATTGTCGATCCAATCGTGAGTCGTACGATTGGCGTTTTGGAGAGACGCTCGGGCAGGCTTTCGCCAGCCGCTCAGCGGTTTCGCGACCAGCTGTTCTCGAAATGGAGTAGCAATTCGCCACCGCTGTGAGTTGATTTATCGAAATAACGGCGCGGTTTTTGGCGTCGCAAGGAACTTAGAACCGGCCTCACTAATCTGCACAGGGCGATAAGTGGAGTTTCTGCCTGACAGCGGGCACGCTGTGCCCCGCGAATCAGGAGAGACAATGAGCAGACGACCCCGCCGCAACCACACAGCGACTTTCAAGGCGAAGGTGGCGCGTGCCGCGATTAGGGGCGATCGAACACTGGCTCAGCTTGCGGAGCAGTTCGACGTCCACCCCAATCAGATCATATCGTGGAAAGCGCAGCTCGAGGGCGGGGCTGCCGATGTTTTTGGTCCCGGCGGTGGCGTCGGCGCGGCGCAACCAACCATTGACGTGAAGTCGCTGCACGCGAAGATCGGCGAGCTAACGCTGGAGAACGATTTTTTAGAGAAGCGCTCAGCAAGGCGGGTTTCTGAACGCAAGGCGATGATCGAACCGCGAGCACGACCTGCCCATTACGAGGCAGGCGGAAGTCCTGCGCATCAGCCGTGGCAGTGTGTACTACCTGCCGCGCCCGGTGCCGGAAGCCGACCTCGCGATCATGCGACGTCTCGACCGACAGCATCTGGAGTTCCCCTTTGCGGGAGCGCGGATGTTGAGAGGCATGTTGGCTGCCGAGGGGTGCAAGATCGGCCGTCGTCACGTGAAGACGCTGATGAGGCGGATGGGGATAGAGGCTCTCTATCGCCGTCCGCGCACGACGAAGCCTGAGCCGGGACACAAGGTCTATCCGTATCTGCTGCGCGCCGTCGAGATCACGCGACCAAACCAAGTGTGGGCGTTGGATATCACCTACATCCCGATGACGCGCGGCTTCGTCTATCTGGCCGTCGTGCTCGATTGGGCGAGCCGCCGAGTTCTGTCGTGGCGGTTGTCGATCACAATGGAAGCGGCATTCTGTGTCGAGGCGGTGGAGGACGCCATGGCCCATCACGGCAAGCCGGAGATCTTCAATACGGACCAGGGTTCGCAGTTCCACCGGCTCGGCCTTCACCGGGAACGGCATTGCGATCAGCATGGACGGCAAGGGCGCCTGGCGGGACAACGTCTTCGTCGAGCGGCTGTGGCGCAGCGTCAAGTACGAAGAGGTCTATCTCGGAGCCTACGACAATGTGTCCGAGGCGCGCGCCTCCATCGGGCGCTACCTCGACTTCTACAATCGCCGCCGGCCGCACCCGCTGCCCTTCCGCGCGGCGGCCTAACCCCGGCAGACGCTCCACTTATCGACGCGGGCGTGCCACCGCACGAAGGCCAATTCGTCGTTAAGAACTGCTGTCACGTCTCTCGGGACGCGTCGATTTCTACTTCTCCTCGCTGGCGGCGGCGATGCCGTACATCACTTCCGGTCAGCTTAAGTCCCTGGCGGTATCGACCGCCAAGCGGTCATCGGCGTTGCCCAATGTCCCAACGGTGGCCGAGACCGGCATCGGCGATTTCGATCTCGCATTATGGATCGGCGTCTTTGTACCGCGGGCAACCCCACGCGCAGTTTAAGAGCAAGCTGTGAGCTCGAACGCTCACGATAACGCTGGTGCTGCTCTCATTGGTGTTGCTCGGAAACTACTCGATCATCCGGGCTTGCGTCATCTCCTGTCCACGGGCCATACCGGCCGTGTCTGGGTCAAGCGCTGCGGCGCATATTCGAAATGGGGATGGACCTGTCGGAGATTGGATTGCAAGGCTGCAATCCTCTCCTGCGCGACAATTTCGGCGTGGATCACTTCGTGTGGGGAAGCGACTGCCGCACACACAGTTCGAAAGCGTGGCCAAGTATCCCATTGTGCGTGCGAGCCTGGATGCCCGGCTTCCCCATCCGGGAGAAAGGCGGACCGTGCTGGTTCTCGCACCGGACAGTCTTTTCAAGTTTTGAGATTTTCGAGCGCCCTCAGACCCAGCTTCCATGCTCCGACGCGTGCAATTACCTGACGCATGTCACCAACGCGCTTCCTCTAGTCGGCACCGACCGCAACGTCCGGTTTTGATGCTGTGGGACGGCTCCTCCACCGGCACGTGACTGCCATGGATGCGGGTGCTGTTAAGGCTCCCACGATTCGCAGGAGCCAGTTAGCGCGGGCGGTCGAGCCCGGTAATGATGTTCGCGTTCAATATCGACCTGCACATCATTCGGAACATCGATAAGAAAGTAACTGAATATCCGGGCTGCTTAACTCAAGAGAGCGAGGCGATCTCAAAAGCATTTTGGTTGCCGAGGCGATCGGTCCCGTTGCCAGATCGGAGGTGACATTCACCTCCCGGCCGGCACTTCCAAGCCGCTCCTAATAATTGCAGACGCCGCCGCGCGGGAGGCAAGAAATTGAATAGCTGAATGAGCCAACGTTACATCGCTGCTGCTTGCTCCAATGCCCGCCGAAAAGACCGACTCCTTTTGGACTTCAGCGGGCAAAGGCGTAATGTGGTCGATGCCTCGCACCGGAAGCAGTTCGCTTATCTGCTGAAATCCTATCTCCAATTCGCCCCGAGCAACGAGCGTGCCAACACGTTCACCTCCGCCCACAAGATGGCTCTTGGGCAACACTTGGTCGGCGATTCCAAGCCGCTGGTACAGCTCAGTAGTCAAATATTGGCCGCTTACGCTAGCTGAATACCCGATAGATTTGGCTTCAAGCAGCACAGTTCTTAGAGCGTCCACTGAGCTGATGTCAGGCTTAGGAGCCCCTGCTCGGACTGCTATGCCGATAGAGGAGCGGGCAACAGGAGAATGCCCTTCCGCCAAGACCAAACCCTCTTCGATGAGCTGATGCAGCAAGGATTCTGCAACGATAACGACGTCAGCGATTTCACCCCGTTTCAATCGACTTCGAATGGAGGTGTCCCCAGTCCCAACAGATGTTGTCGGAATAACGATCCTCTCTTTTTTCGTCAGCAGTTCCAATCGAGGAACGAGCTCAAAAAGTGCAGCGGTAAATGCGCCCGAGGTCATAATAATTAAGGTGGTTGCCTGGATAGATATTGCCGTCTCCTTGTCAAGGTTACTGCTACATACCGAACCACTTCCAACCGTTTCTACGACCGAAATCTGATCGGGTTCTAAATCATCTCCAATCATTTGAACCACAAACTGACGCAAGTCATCTCCGGTCAAACTGTCACCAGGTTGCACCTCAACAGCAGCTCGATTCAGATTCGTTATCAGTCGATAATTTGCAATGGCGCCGGCAACCCGGAGAATTTCGAGCTTTTTTTCGACCTTGGTTTGGGGCATTAGTTCTTTTAGGAGTTGCGACAGTAACTGGCGCGCTTTAATTCCGTTTGATTACTGCCATATGAGATCGTCACCGCATGATCGCTTGAGCGATTGGCTGGATTCTTCTCGAGTGTCGGGAGTGCGCACACTAATGCTTATTATGTCAAGGGGTGGTGGCGTCTCGGACGGCCATCAGGCTGCGGCGGTCCGCCTCTTGCTTGATATCATGTCGTCGATAATGCGGCGCGCCCGCATCGCGCCGGCATCGATACTGAGGTTGCGCAAGGGCTGGTCCGGATCTTTGTCGATGGCGCGCTGCTGCGCCTCAACCACCACCTGTACGGGTGGCCGCTTTCGCCGGGCGCGACAGAATACGCTACTCCGCGATCGTGCGCACGACGCTCGAGGTCGGGCGGGTATCGCCGCCACCGCCCGGCCCCTTCACCAGCTTGAGGACCTGCTCGTCGTAGGCGGGGAGCGTCGTCACCGCGAACTTCGGCTTCATGAACACGACCTTGTAGCCGCCGGCCTTGAGGTCGTTGAGCAGGTCCATGGCGGCCTCGGCGGTGGCATGCTGGAAATCGTGCATCAGCACGATGCCTTTGCCGTGCTTCTTCAACTTTTCCAGCACCGATTGGCGGACCTGCTCGGGCTTGCGCATCTTGAAGTCGAACGAATCCATGTCGGCTGAGAAGATGCCGATGTTGCGCTTGCCGAGATACTCGATCAGTTCCGGTGGCTGGCGCAGCGCCGGGAACCGGAAATAGGGTGCCGTTGGCGCGCCGACTGCCCAACGCACGGCACTGATGCCCTTCTCGATCTCGTCCTTGGGATCGTACTCCACGGTTTGCGTCTTGCCGTTGATCTGGCAGCGCCCTTTGGTTTTCGACAAATCCTGATGGCACCACGTATGCGAACCGACGGCGTGCCCGGCTGCGGCAACCTGTTTGAGGATGCCGGGCTCGTAGGTGGCGTGCAGGCCGATCGGGAAGAAGATCGCCTTGGTGCAATGCGCGGCCAGCGCGGCGAGCACCGCAGGCGTGTTCTTCGGCCAAGGACCGTCATCGAAGGTGAGCACGACTTCGCCTTCGCGCAGGAAGTCGTGGGCCTTGAAATGCTCGAAGCCGAAGCCGGGACCGCCTGTGTTGTCGATTTCCACCACCCGAGAGATCCCCAGAGCATTGGGATTGCTGCACGAGGTCGCCATGGCGGAAGGCAGCGGTGCGGGCTGCGGGGCGGGCGCCGGCGACGCCTGAGCGACGGTAACTGGCGCAGCCACCGCCTTCTCGGTCCCACTATCCGCAACCGTCACGACGGAGCCGGAAGCCCGACTCGCGGGGGCTGTTGCCTGTGCGGGTGCGGGTGCGGGCGTGGACGCCGGCGCCGGAGTGGATGCTTTTTGGAAGAAAACGGCTCCTAACACCGCCACACAAAGCACAATCGCCAGCGCGGACGCAATTGCTGCCAGACGCATGTCCGACCTCCAACCTCCTTAGGAGCGTACCCCTGATACGCCCTCAACCGAATTTTGGCCCATATCCCTTAATCCAACCTTAGAGGGCCAATTCGAGGCGAACTCAACAAAAGCCCGCGATTATTCGGGGCAAAAGCTCCTGCTTGCCATAGCGATCCTGCCAGGTTGGCGGGCCACCGTCTGCCGGCTCGAGGGCGCCAGGCCCGAAGAAAGGCCCTTTCGACAAGGTGATATCGTTCCTTGAGAAGGTTTCCCGACCAAAACCGATAAATTGCCCTCAGGCAGCGAATGGCTGCATGAGATCAAGCACGATGGCTTTTCGGGTCATCGCCCGCAAGACGGGCGTACAGGTGAGGCTCTACAGCCGTCCCGGCAATGACCTCACCTATCGGTTCCCGCCGTAACGTTCGCTGCGCGCCTCTGCCCACCGATACTCGATTGCAATATTGCGACCTTCGATCCAGCCGAGGTCGTGCAGTCGCACCACAAACGCTGCCGTCCAGGGACCCCAGCTCGACGCGTTGGAGCCTACAAAACCGATCGTCGGCAGCTTGCCCACTTGCTGCGCGCGCGCCGCGAACGGCCACGCCGCCGCCGCGCCGCCGAGCAGGGTGATGAACTCGCGCCGGTTCACTTCCCGGTGCCTCCCGTGGGTCCGACCGAAATCAATTCGTCATCAGACAGCCGGTCGTAATGTTTTTCTCGGCGGCGTACTTTGCCGCGGCCTCCTTGACCATGGGCGCAATAATGGAATCGTCGGCCGTGATCCAATCCGACGCAATATTCCATTTTTTTCCATCCCAGGTTTGGATGCGGCCCGTCCGCGTGCCTTCGTGATCAGCGCAAGAGATCTTGATCGGTTGCAGCTCGTTCTCGAGGCCCAGCTCTTTGAACCGCTCCGCAGTCAGGTTGAGATTTTCGAGTCCCCACCTGACCTGCTCGCCGGTCAACGGCTTCTTGCCGAACTTCTCCTGAGCTGTACGGATCGCTTCGACGCCGAGCATGGCATTGATTAAGCCACGGACGTAGAGGATCTCACCAGTATCGGCCCATTGCTCACCGCCGCGCCCCCGAGGTGAATGTGCGCGGCGGTCGCCGACGTGAGGTTCGCGCCCGTGAGCGTGTAGCTCAACGAGCGCTGCGAAGAACCGATTCCCGGTTCGAGAATGGTTATGGACGCGGTAGCTGTGGCCGTGGTGGCCACGGGGTCTGGGCGAACGTTCGCTCCGGTGAGCGTCGCGGTGA
>Ga0207665_10000932_pt1 | contig 19799 bp, 16 predicted proteins | sample LARL112metaG_FD_184351 | JGI IMG/M metagenome (GOLD analysis project Ga0207665, IMG submission 184351) | Corn, switchgrass and miscanthus rhizosphere microbial communities from Kellogg Biological Station, Michigan, USA - LAR L11-2 metaG... | ecosystem: Host-associated > Plants > Roots >...
TCGCCGGCCGACGGGGCGCCGAGCATGATGCCCGGGGCATCGTCCAGATACTCGACCGTGCCGTCGGCCCGGCCGCAGACCGGCGGTGGATGGCCGGCGTTCGCATAGCTGAGCCGTCCGCTGGCCAGGTCGAGCACGGCGTAGATCACGGTGGCCAGCGCGTCGGGCAGCAGCTGGCTGAGCGCAACGGCGGTACGCCGCAGCACGTCCGGCGGGTGCTGGTGCTCGATGGCGTAGGCGCGGAGCATGTTGCGCAGCTGAGCCATGATCGACGCCGAGGTGATGCTGTGCCCGGCCACGTCGCCGATGACCAGGCCCACCCGGCCACCACCCAGTGGGAAGGCGTCATACCAGTCACCGCCGACCTCGTCGCCGTCCGTGCCGGGAAGATAGCGCACGGCCAGATCGAGCCCGGCGATGTCCGGGAGGGCGTCGGGCAGCACCGAGCGCTGCAAGGTCTCCGCCACGGTGTGATCGCGGGCGGACGCCTCGGCGTTGGCCAGCCCGATGCCGATCCGCCGGCTCACCTCCTCCAGCACCGCGATGTCCGTCCCGGCGAACGGGGGCTGGCCCGCGCGGCGGCCCACGGCCAGTACGCCGAGCGCGCGCTGCCCGGCCATCAGCGGGGAGACCAGCGCGCTGTCCGGCTTCAGCCGGTGAAAGATGTCGGCCAGCGGCGGGACAATGTCGCGCCGTCCGGAGGCCCGGGCGAACGCGTCGGTGAGCAGCTGGGTGGTCCCGGTGGTGTAGGCGGCCCTGACCGTCCGGCCGGCCACCGTGGGCACGGCCTGGTCCCGCAGGTCAGCGAACACCACCTCGCTGGACGGGCTGCGGTAGGCGACCGAGATGGCCTGCAGCGTGCCGTCCGCGGCAGGCAGGAACACCGAGCAGTAGTCGGCCAGGCTGTGCACGACCAGCTGGGAGGCGTGCTGGAGCAGCTCGTAGCGGTCCTGGGCGGCAGCCATGAAGTCACCCGCCCGGAGCAGGAACTCGAGGCGTTCGCGGACGGTCTCCGCCTCGGTGCGGGCCGCCTCTTCCCTGGCCACCAGGGTGGCGCGGTCCTCTTCGGTGCGCTGCCGCGTGCTCAGGTCGACAACGTAGGTCACCCAGCGGAATGGCTGCCGGCTGATCACGGCCGCGCCGACCAGCACCGGCACGCGGTAGCCAGCCCGGTGCAGGTACTCCTTCTCATACGGCGGGAAAGAGCCGGTGCGCCGCAGCTGCTGCCGGGCGGCGGCGTCCCGGGCCGCCCATCCCGGGGCGGTGACGCTCTGCGAGCTGATCCGGCCGGCGTTCAGGTCCGCCCGGGTGTAGCCGACGATGTCGAGGAACGCGTCGTTGGCCTCGTGGACCCGGTCCTCCCCGTTCACCACCATGCCGATCACGTTGGCGTCCCGCAGCCGGTCGATCAGCTCGGTGCCCTCGCGCAGCGTCGCCTCGGCCCGGCGCTGGATGGTGACGTCCCGGATCATCGCGTAAGCCCGGTGCGGCCGGCCGTCCGCGTCCCGGGCGTCGGGCACCACGGTCACCCCGAGCCACCGGACTTTCCCGGTCCGGCCGTGCGGGATCCCTATCGTCGTCTCCGGGACCAGCTCTCCGGTGCGGAACGCCACCGCCACCGGGAAGTCCGCAGGCGGCAGCGGCGTGCCGTCCTCGCGGGTCGGCTGGCCCGCGAGCAGCGGCCAGCTCGGCATCTCGGCCACGTCGTGGCCGATCATCTGGCACGCGGCCGGGTTCGCGTCGAGGACCGACCCGTCGGCGGCGTAGTGGATGACGCCCTGCGGCAGGGTCTCGAACAGAGTCTGGTAGCGCTCCTGGGTGGCGGCCAGCTGCGCGGCCAGCTCTTCCCGGCCGGAGCCCGCCCGGACACTCGCGGTGACATCGGCGGCGAAGCACAGCACCCCGGCCATCCGGCCGTCGGCATCGCGCACCGGCTGGTAGGCGAAGTCGATGAACACCTGCTCGGGGCGCTGGCCGGAACGGCGGATCCACAGCTCGGCGCCCTGGCCGCGCAGCGGCTGCCCGGATTCCATTGTCTTGTCGAGCAGCTCGAAGCGCCCCTGGTCAGCCAGTTCGGGCAGCGCCTGCCGGGCTGGCCGGCCGAGCACCGGCCGGTCCCCGACCAGCTGCCGGTACCGGTCATTGATGAATTCGAACACGTGGTCCCGGCCAGCCAGGTAGGCGACGGCGGTAGGCAGGCTGGCGAGCACGTCGCGCATCGATGCCAGCCACTGGCTGGCATCTGGCCTGTCCACGGCCGGACCTGGACTCACTGCGCCCCCCCGGGCACGCTCATCGGCCGCTGCCGCGGCCGCCTGGCACGTCACATGGTCACCTAGAGTACCCGTCACCTCGGCAAGCCGACATTTCGCCGCAGGAATCGGCCCGGCCCGATAGGTTCATCGGCTGACGGTTCATCCCGACGGAGGCGGCCGATGCCCCCAGCAGCGATCAGGGCCTCCCGGCTGGCCCTGGCAGTGTCCGGGCCGGCCGCGGCCATCTTGCTGGTGGCCTGCGGGGGTGGCAGCGGCGGCCAGCACGGCGCGGCGTCGAGCTCGGTCCCCTCGTCCAGCCCGACCCGGGCCCACCAGGTCCGCCAGACCACGGCCCGCCCGCCGGCCATGGCCGGGGTGACCGGGCGGGGCGCCCTGGTCCTGCTCAGCCCAGTGACCGGCGCGCCGGGCAAGACCCTGGTGCCGGGCGGGGTCACCGGCGACGAGATCTCAGTGTCGCCGGACGGCCGGACCGTCTACTTCAGTACCCGGCACGGCTGCGTGGAAGACGTGGAATCGGTCCCGGTGACCGGGGGGAAGCCCACCCTGATCTCGACCGGGAGCCTGCCCGCGATCAGCCCGGACGGGGCCAGCCTGGCCTTCGCCCGGCAGCCGGCTCCGGCCCCGCACTGCATGCCGTCCACCGGCGATCTGTCGGCCCAGTACAACCTGGTGATCCGCACGCTGAGCACGGGCGTGGAGCACCTCTACCCGATGCTGCCGGCCGGCCAGTCGAGCGGGCTGCCCGCGCCGATCTCGCATCTGTCCTGGGCCCCCGGCGGCCACCAGCTGGCCGTGTCGATCGCCGCCATCCAGGACAACGAGGGCTGGCAGATCGTGCTGATGGACCCCGCGGTCGCGCAGTCCTACCTGGCCGGCACCGGCGACACCTCGGTGCCGGTGACCGGGCCCGCCCGCCGGCGCAGTTACTGGCGGGAGGGGGTATACCTGCCCAGCGGGCAGCTGTTCGTCAGCCGGGCCTGCTGCGCTGGCATCCCGGTCCGCAATACCTCCCGGCTGATGTGGGAGGTGAACCCGGCCGGCGCGCTGCAGCACCAGGTGGCGATCGGCTTCCCGGGCCTGGCGCATACCAGCCTGGCCGTGAACCACTCCGGGAAATGGCTGCTGTACCTGGCCGGGACCACCCTGTACGTGTCGGACCGGGGCGCCCGGCCGCGCGGGCTGGGGTCCGGGCTGATCGCCGCCGCGTGGCTGTAGGGCCGTTGGCTACTGGCGGGACGGCCAGCGGGGCAGGTAGACCGTACGGCCGGTGGCGCGGGCCTGCCGGGCCGCCGGGATGCGGGCCGCGGTAGCGGCCGGCATCCGCGCCTCGGCCTCGGCCCAGGTCACGAACTCGGCGTCGTCCAGCTCCTCCTCCTGCAGCCGGACATCCGCCAGCCCGGCCAGCGTGCCCCCGTCGAACAGGTAGCTGGTGATGGCCCGTGGCCGGGCGTCCTCCGGCGGCAGCCAGTCCACGACCAGCAGGCCGCCAGCGGTGATGCGCAGGCCGAGCTCTTCGGCGATCTCCCGGGCGGCACCGTCATGCGGGGCTTCCCCGGCCTCCACGATGCCGCCGGGAACTCCCCAGTACGGGCGGTAGTTCGGCTTGACGATCAGCACCCGGCCGGCCGGGTCGGTGATGAGCATGGCGGCCGAGACGTAGACGGCGGGCAGGCTGGCGTACCAGTCAGCCTGGCTCAGCAGCGGCTTGGGCACCGCCGCAGGCTACCCGGGCGGCGGCTTGCCCGCCCGCTTGACCGCGTACCTGGCCTGGTGTCCTGGGACCGGCGCTACCGGCGGTGCCGGGCTGGAGCCGGCGCCCGCCGCGGGGCCGTCACGGCAGATGGCGCGATGTCCTTGCGCGTCACGGCCAGGAAGCCGACGAAGCCGACGATGAACACGGTCAGGATCAGCGCCACCGGGCCCCGGCCGAGCCCGACGCCGCCGTGCGCCGCGGGCACCCCGAGCCAGTCGGCGTAGGAGGCCCCGAGCGGCCGGGTCACCACGTAGGCGAACCAGAAGGCCAGGACGGCGTTCATCCGCAGCTTCCAGTAGGCCACCGCCGGGATCGCGATGACCACGGTGAACAGGATCCCGGAGGCCAGGAAGCCCAGCCCCAGGGTGGTCGCGGTCAGGTCGCCGAGCGCGGTCCCCAGGGCGAACGTGGCGATGACCGTGGCCCAGTAGAACACCTCCCGGCGGGGGGTGGTGATGCTGTGGATGGACAGCGTCCGCTCGGCCGCGTACCAGGCCGCGAAGATCACCGCCAGGCAGACGGCGAAGAACGTGCTGGACGCCGCGTACGGCACGTGCAGCTCGATATGCAGCCCGTCGGCGACCATCGTGCCCCAGACCGCCACCATGACCACCGCGAACCAGTAGATCCACACCCGGTACCGGCGGGTCCGGAACTGGAGGGCCAGGGCCGCGGCGAAGACCACCGTGCCCGCGACCCCGGTGACCACCGGGCCGTACCGGAAGGCGAGGAAGTCGGCGAAGGCCTCGCCCATCGCGGTGGTGAGGATCTTGATGATCCAGAAGTAGACGGTGATCTTCTCCGGGACCTTGCTGGCCGGCTGCCGCGGATGGGCACTGGGCCCGTCCCGGCGGAGCTGAGGTGTCGCCACGGCGCTAAGGATGCCAACGGTCTGGGCCGACCTTGCTGCCCCTTAGGACAACCTTTGCCAGGTTCTTAACGGCACCCAATCACTCGTGTTACCCGGCGGCATCAGGTGCCCGGCACGCGGCCCCGGATGTAGATGGGCGTGCCCTTCTGCTCGTTCACATGCACCAGCTTGTGGAAGAAGGCGGCGATGTCCATCGGGATCCGGATGCAGCCGTGCGACACCGCGGGCAGCGGGACCGGGACGTCACCGTGGATGGCGTACGACCCGCCGATGAAGAACACCGGGTTGTACATCGTGCCCAGCGGCACCTTCACCCAGCCCGAGGCGAACCAGTGCGCGCGGTAGTTGCCGTCCGGGGTGATGGCCGGGCCGCAGGTGCCGCCGCCCTTGCCCGGGCACGGGTAGTAGTAACCGCCGCCCGGTGAGATGTGGCTGATCAGCTCGGGCACGTTGTGCTTGTACAGGACCAGGTAGCCCAGGGTCAGGTGGACCTCGATGCGCCAGCTGCCGCCCTTGGGCTTGAGCACCTTGGGCTGCTTGGGATGGACCAGCGCTCGCTTCATCGCCCGGGTGACATTATTCGGCGAGACCCGGGTCTGGACGCCCTGTACTTCCTTGAACGCCCATACCGCCTCCAGGGTGTTCTGGCCGAACTGACCGTCGATCTTCCCTGGGTAGTAGTGCAGGTAGGCCAGCCGCTCCTGGAGGCGGCGCACGGCCGGCCCGTGCATCCCGTAGTCCAGCGGCCCCTTCGGGGGCGCGTAAGTGGCCCCGAGAGCCGGCGCGCTGCGCGCGATCGGCCTGACCGGCGCGGCACCCGCGGGTGCGGCCAGCGCCAGCATGCTCCCCCCGAGCACGGTGACGGCACCCAGGGTGCCCAGCCAACCCCGAACCATTGCCCTCATGGCGGCTCCTCGCCCGTTCTGCTGACCGCGGGCAATGCCGCGCACCCGCGCGGAAATGCCGACGCTGGCAGCGCCTCTTCCCCTATGACACTCTTCAAGACGTCTCATCCCCGTTCTGGGTTGGCCACAAGCCGGTAACAGATGAGGTTTGCGTGACCAGGTAGCATGCGGCACGTGCCGCCAGGTAGCGCACCGGGAACGACGGGGATGCCGGACCAGGCCGCGGCGTGGCTGCGCCAGCGGTCATCGCACTGGCCGGACTGGCCAGTGGATCAGCTGGTCAAGGCCAAGCAGGGCAGCGGCACGCGGATCAGCGTGGTGATCCCGGCCCGCAACGAGGAGCGCACCGTGGGCCGGGTGGTGACCACGCTGCGCCAGGCCCTGCTGGTGGACGTCCCGCTGGTGGACCAGATCGTGGTCATGGACTCCGACTCCACCGACGGCACCGCCCAGGTGGCCGCGCGGGCCGGGGCCACCGTGCACCGGGCCGCCGGGGTCGCCCCCGGGCTCGGTACCTTCCCCGGCAAGGGCGAGGCGCTGTGGAAGTCACTGCTGGTCACCGACGGCGATGTGCTGGTCTTCGTGGACGCCGACCTGACCCGCTGGGGCCCGCATTTCGTCACCGGCCTGGTCGGCCCGCTGCTGGCCGACCCGCAGGTGCGGCTGGTCAAGGGGCACTACGCCCGGGTGCGCACCGAGCGCGACGGGTCCACCTCGACCGAGGGCGGCCGGGTCACCGAGCTGGTGGCCCGCCCGCTGCTCAGCCTGTGGTGGCCCGAGCTGGCCGGGGTGGTGCAGCCGCTGGCCGGGGAATGGGCGGCCCGGCGCAGCCTGATGGAGTCGCTGACCATCCCGGTCGGCTACGGCGTCGAGCTGTCCACCCTGCTCGACACGTACCAGAGGTACGGCCTGGCCGCGCTGGCCCAGGTGGACCTGGGCTCCCGGGCGCACCGGCACCAGGCCGACCACGATCTCGCGGTGATGGCCGCGGAACTGCTGATGGTCGCCGCGGCCCGGTGCGAGCCGGCTATCCCGCTCCCGCCCCAGGCCCAGCTGCACCAGTTCGTCCGGGACGCCGGCCAGGCCAGGCCGCGGTCCCGGCCGGTGCCCAGCCGGGAACGGCCGCCCGTGGCCGGCCTGCGCCCGGCGGCCCGGGACCGGCCCTAACATGCCCGGCGCGAACCCGCAGCGGGCGCTCACCCTGGGCCGGCAGACCTTCCCGCCCGGGCAGCGGCTGGTCATGGCCATCGTCAACCGGACCCCGGACTCCTTCTATGACAAGGGGGCGACCTGGGACGAGTCCGCCGCCATGGAGCGGGTGCACGCGGTGGTGGCCGAGGGCGCGGACATCGTGGACATCGGGGGGGTGGCCGCCGCCCCCGGGGCGGCGGTGGGCGTGGCCGAGGAGATCCGCCGGACGGTCCCGTTCGTGGCCGCGGTCCGCGCCGCCTACCCGGACCTGGTGATCAGCGTGGACACCTGGCGCCACCAGGTGGGCCGCGAGGCCTGCCTGGCCGGCGCGAACCTGCTGAACGACACCTGGGGCGGCCAGGATCCCCGGCTGATCGCGGTGGCGGCCGAGTTCGGGGCGGGCCTGGTGTGCGCGCACGCCGGGCCGCTGGCCCCGCAGACCCGGCCGTTCCGGGTGGCCTACCCCGACGTGATGGCCGACGTGCTGGACCGGACGCTGGGCCAGGCGTCCCGGGCCGTGGCGGCGGGGGTGGCACCGGCCGCGATCCTGATCGACGCCGCGCACGACTTCGGCAAGAACACGTGGCAGTCGCTGGAGGTCACCCGGCGGCTGGGCGAGATGACCGCCACCGGATGGCCGGTGCTGGTGTCCCTGTCCAACAAGGACTTCATCGGGGAGACCCTGGACCGCCCGCCGGGTGGCCGGCTGACCGGGACGCTGGCCACGACGGCGATCTGCGCCTGGCTGGGGGCCCGGGTGTTCCGGGTGCACCAGGTGCAGCCGACCCGCGAGGTGCTGGCCATGGTGTCCGCGATCCGCGGCGAGCAGCCGCCCGCCCGGGCCGTGCGCGGGCTGGCGTAGGTGATCGCCGCCGCCGCGCTCTGCCCCTGGCCGCCGCTGCTGGTCCGCGAGCTGACCGGGGCCGACCCGGTCCTGCCCGAGCTGCGCGCGGCCTGCGCCGCGGCCGTGGCCGCCATGCTGGCGGCCGGGCCGGACCTGGTCGCCGTGGTCGGTCCTGGCCCGCGGACCGCGCGGTGGCCGGCTGACGGCCGGCTGGACGTGGCCGCGTTCGGCGGCGGGCCGGGCCGGGACGGTGACCCCGCCCGGCCGGTGCTGCCGGCTGCCGCCGGGATCGGCGCCTATCTGCTGGACCAGGCGGGTTACCGGGGCCCCCGGCTGATCTGGTCGGTCAGCGAGGACGAGCCGGCCAGCCGCTGCGCCGGGCTGGGCGCCGAACTGGCCAGCCTGGGCGGCGGCCAGCGCACCGGGCTGCTGGTGGTGGGCGACGGCAGCGCCCGGCGCGGCCCGCGGGCCCCGGGCTACGTGGACGAGCGGGCCGCCGCGTTCGACGCGGCGGCCGAGCAGGCGGTGCGGGCCGGCGACCTGGCCGCGCTGCTGGACCTGGACCCGGCGCTGGCCCGGGAGCTGATGGCCACCGGCCGGCCGGCCTGGCAGGTCCTGGCCGGGGCGTGCCCCGGCCCGCTGCGCACCGTGGACATGCGCTATGCCGGGGACCCGTTCGGCGTGTTCTATCTGGTCGCCAGCCTGCTGCCGACAGCGGCCTGACCGGCGGCTGGTGGCCGTCATTCGCCGGGCAGCGCAGCCGCCGCGGCCCCCCGGGTCACCCCGCCGCCCCCGGTGAGCCGGGCCGCGATGATCACCGGGATGACGGTGAGCAGCAGCACCGCGACCACCACCACGTTCACCTCGGGCAGCTGCTGGCCGAGCCGGATCGCGCCGAAGATCCACAGCGGCAGGGTGTTCTGCGCGCCCGCGGTGAACGTGGTCACGATGACCTCGTCGAAGGACAGCGCGAAGGCCAGCAGCGCGCCGGAGATCAGCGCGGTGGACAGCATCGGCAGCGTCACCGTGCGGAACGCGAACAGCCCGTGCGCACCGAGATCCGCGGACGCCTCGTACATCGAGCCGGACATCCGGCGCAGCCGGGCCAGCGCATTGTTGTACACCACGACGATGCAGAACGTGGCGTGCCCGATGATGATGGTCAGCAGTGACAGCTGGATCCCGGCGAAGCTGAACGCGGAGTTCAGCGCGATGCCGGTGATGATCCCGGGCAGCGCCAGCGGCAGCACGAGCAGCAGCGACACCGCCTCACGGCCGAAGAACCGGAACCGGTGCACGCCGAACGCGGCCGCCGAGCCGAGCAGCAGCGCGACCGCCGTGGCCACCACCGCCGCCTTCAGCGACAGCACCAGCGCCGCCTGCACCTGCGGGTCATGCCAGGCCACCGAGAACCACTTGGTGGACAGCCCGTGGATCGGCCAGCTCTGGATGTTGGAGGAGTTGAACGCGTAGAAGATGATGATCCCGATCGGCACGAACAGGAACAGCAGTACGCCACCGACCCAGATGCGCAGCCCGATGCGGGCCAGCCGCCCCTCCATCACAGCGACTCGAAGGCGCCGAGAGCCCGCGCGCCGAGCAGGTAGAAGATCATGATCACGATGGGCACCAGGGCCAGGGCGGCGGCGAACGGCAGGTTGTTCGCCGTGCCGATGTTGGCGTAGATCACGTTGCCGATGAAGTTCGAGCTGGCCCCGCCGACCAGCAGCGGCGTAATAAAGTCGCCGAGGGTCAGCGAGAAGGTGAAGATCGAGCCGGCCACCACGCCGGGCAGTGCCAGCGGCAGCAGCACGGTGCGCAGCGTGCGCCAGTTCCGCGCGCCGAGGTCGCCGGACGCCTCCAGCAGCGAGTCCGGGATGCGTTCCAGTGCCGCGTAGACCGGGACGATCATGAACGGCAGCCAGATGTAGGAGAACACCAGCCACATCGCCGTGTTCGTGTAGCCGATGTTCACCGCGCCGAGGCCGATCTTGGTGAAGAACCAGCTCAGCGTGCCGCCCTTCTGCAAGATCACGATCCAGGCGTAGACCCGGGCCAGGTAGCTGGCCCACAGCGGCAGCAGCACCGCGGTGAACAGCAGCTGGCGGCCGCGCGGCGAGGCCACCCGGGCCATGAAATAGGCGAACGGGAAGGCCAGCACCGCGTCGGTGACGGTGACCAGCGCGGCCATCGCGACCGTGCGGCCGATGATGGTCAGGTAGGTGCTGGTGAACAGCTGCTGGAAGTTGGCTAGCGTCCAGCTGTGCACCAGCGTGTTGGTGAACGGGTCGACCGTCCAGAACGCGGTGATCAGCATGACCACCAGCGAGGCCAGGTAGATCACCAGGAACCAGGCCAGCGGCGGGGACAGCGTGAGCGTGGCCCGCAGCCAGGCCCGGCGCCAGAGCGCCGCCGAGAGCCGCGCCTGCCCGCCGCCGGGTGGGCCGGCGGTGGGCGGGCTCGGCTGGACTATGGTTGATGTCATCCGGGTGTGCTGCCCTACCCGGTGATCTGGGTCCAGGCGCTCACCCACTGCTGGAACGGCACGCAGTCGTTCTTGCCGTTGCCGCACTGCGCCAGCGGGGTCTTCCAGAACTTAAGGGTCTGGAAGTAGGACTCGGGCGCATTCGCGTGGTACGCAGCACACGAGCCCTTCGAAATCTGGTCCATGATCGGGCAGGCCAGCTTGTTGGCCGGGGTCTCACCGAAGAAGATCGCCTGCTGCGCCTGGACCTTGGGCGTCGTGGCCCACTGCATCCACTTGTAAGCGCAGTTGGGGTGCGGGGCCTTGGTGGCCAGCATCCAGGTATCCGCCCAGCCGGTCGCCCCCTGGCTCGGGATAGTGTCGGCCACCTTCGCGCCTGCGGCCACCAAAGTGTTCGTCTGCAGCGGCCAGGCGGCGCCCACCACAGTGGTGCCGCTCTGGAACAGTGACTCCTCCTGCGAGGCCAGGTCCCAGTACTTCTTGATCAGCGGCCGCTGCTGCTTGAGCAGATTGACGGCGGCATTGAACTGGGGCTGGGTCAGCTCGTACGGGTCGGTGATGCCGAGGCTGGGCTGGGTCTTTGACAGGTAGAGCGCAGCATCCGCGATCTGGATCGGGTTGTTCGGCACCGTGACCTCGCCCGCGTACTTCTTGTTGTACAGCACGGACCACGAGGTGGGCGCGGACGGGAACGCCTTCTTGGAATAGAGCAGCACGTTGGGGCCGAACTCATACGAGATGCCGTAGTGCTTGCCGCCGATCGTGTTGAACGGCGGATTCTGCAGGAACGGATGGAAGTTCTTCCAGTTCGAGATCAGGTTGATATTGATCGGCTTCACGTCGCCGCTGTAGATGAGCCGCAGATCCGCGTCGCCGGACGCGGAGACCAGATCGTACTGGCCGCCGCCGCCACCCGCCATCAGCGACACCATCTCGCTCGACGTGCCGGCATACTTGGCGCTGACCTGGCAGCCGGTCGCCTGCTGGAACGGCTTCACCCACTGCGGCTGGGCGTAGCCCTCCCAGGCGATCAGGTTCAGGTGGCCTTCGGTCTTGCCCACCGAGGACGGCACGGCGGTGCCGGCCTGGGGCGGGGTGAGGCCCTGGGTGGCACTCCCGCCGCCCGAGCTGCCGCTGCTGGCCGAGCCGCCGCCGGACGACCCGCAGCCCGCGATCATCACAATGGCGGACGCCGCCGCAAAGAGCGCGCCCCCTCGCGTCCATATCCTCATGCCCGTTCCTCCTGTTCCGGAGTGACTTCGTAGCTCAGGTCGTCGCGCCAGGCGACGGTGACCGTGGTGCCGCGGGTGCCGAGCACGTCGGCGGCGTACCCGTCCAGGTTCTGCTGGACCGCGGTGAGCTGGCCCCCGCCGTCCAGGCTGACCAGATAGCGGGTGAGCATGCCGAGGTAGACCACATCCTCGATGCGGCCCGGCTCAGCGTGGCTGCCCGGCGGCGGCTGCTCGCCGCCGGTGAGCAGCCGGATCTTCTCCGGGCGGACCGTGATCTGCCGCCCGTCCCGCTCCAGCAGGTTGGAGATGCCGATGAAGCCGGCCACGAAGCCGCTGGCGGGCCGTTCGTAGACGTCCACCGGGGTGCCCAGCTGCTCGATCCGGCCCTGGTTGAACACGGCCAGCCGGTCGCTCATCGTGAGCGCCTCTTCCTGGTCGTGCGTGACGTAGACGAACGTGATGCCGACCTCGCGCTGGATCCGCTTCAGCTCGGACTGCATTTCCTGGCGCAGCTTGGCGTCGAGCGCGCCGAGTGGCTCGTCGAGCAGCAGTACCCCGGGCTGGTTGACGAGGGCCCGGGCCAGCGCGACCCGCTGCCGCTGGCCGCCGGACAGCTGGACCGGCTTGCGCCCGGACAGGCCGGTGAGCCGGACGATGTCCAACGCCTCCTCGGCCCGGCGGCGGCGGTCGGCGCGCGGCACCCGGCGCACCCGCAGGCCGTACTCCACGTTCTGCCCCACGGTCATGTGCGGGAACAGCGCGTAGTCCTGGAACACCGTGTTCACGTCGCGGGCGTAGGGCGGCTGGCGGGTGACGTCGGCCCCATTGAGCTCGACCGCCCCGGCGTCCGGCCGCTCGAACCCGGCGATGAGCCGGAGCAGGGTGGTCTTGCCCGAGCCGGACGGGCCGAGCATGGTGAAGAACTCCCCCGCGGCGATGTCCAGGTCGACCCCGTCCACCGCGGCCAGCGACCCGAAGGACTTGCGCAGCCCGGCCAGCCGGACCGCGGGCCGCCCGGCTGATGCCCGCGCGGTGCCGGGATCGGCCACGGGCGCTTCGTTTGGCATGTTCACCCGCATTCCTTTAGGTGAGGCTTCGTAAACTACAGGATTGTAGGTTTATGCTGTCAAGCGCGCGATATACGACTGGTCCCGGGCCGTGATCAAGCGGTAGCCGGGGACGGTGAGGAGACCGCTGCTTGGCATCTTCGGCACTGGCGACGGTCCGGGCCCGGACCCTGTTCGCGCCGCTGGAGGCGGGCGGCCGCGCCGAGACCGTGGCCCGGCGGCTGGTCCAGGCGATCACGCTGGGACTGCTGCTCGACGGTGAGCGGCTGCCCGCGGAGAGCCAGCTCGCGCGGCAGTTCGGGGTGTCCCCGGTGACCCTGCGCGAGGCACTGGCCATGCTCCGGGACATGGGCCTGGTGGAGACCCGGCGCGGCCGCCAGGGCGGGTCGTTCGTCCGCGCGCCGGCCAGCGCCCAGGAGGCCCAGGTCGAAGCGATGCTGCGGCTGCTGTCCGTGCACGAACTGCGGGACATCGGGGACCACCGGGCGGCGGTGGCGGGCGCGGCGGCCCGGCTGGCCGCCCAGCGCGCCCAGGACGGCGACGTCGCCACCCTGCGCGAGCACACCGGGCGGCTGCACGCGGCCCAGTCCCGGACCGAGCGGCGCCGGGCGGACGCCCGGATCCACATCGAGATCGCGGCCGCGGCCCAGTCCCCCCGGCTCACCCAGGAAGAGATGAGCCTGTGGTCTGAAGTCGGCGATCTGGTCTGGCTGCCGGTGGCCGACGGGCAGACGGCGGCCATCGCCGACGAGCACGACGCGATCGTGGCGGCCATCGCCCGCCACGACGCGGGGCAGGCTCGCGCTCTCACCGAGCAGCACGTGCTGGCGGAGACGGCGCGCCTGGTCGACCTGCGCCTCCAGCTGGCGGCGGGATGACGGAGGAGACGCTGGCCCCCGCAGGCGGCCCAGCCAGCCAGGCGGGCCGCGACGGCGGGCTGGCCGGGTCGTGCGCACGCCTGCTCACCGGGCTCAGCGAGCGCGTGGGGCCGGTGCTGGACCGGGTGACCGGCCTGGCCGCGGCGGCCGAGCGCATCGCGGACGCGGCCCGGGTGGCCGGGCAGACGCTGCGCCGCGACGACGTCGCCGCGCTGCGGCCGCTGGCCGAGAGCGCCCTGCGGGCCCACCCGGACCTGGCCGCGGGCGTGGGCGTCGTGCTCGCACCCGGGACGCTGAGCGACGCGAGCCGCGCCATCGAATGGTGGTGGGCCGACCAGCAGGGCCAGATCAGCCCGCTGCACGTCGATCTCGACCCGGAGTCGGCCGAGTTCTACGACTACACGACCACGGAGTGGTACCGGGAGCCGGAACGCACCGGGCGGCCCTTCGTGGCCGGGCCGTACGTCGACTTCATCTGCACCCGGCAGTACACGTTCACCCTGGCCGCGCCGGTCCGCTGCGCCGGGCGGTTCATCGGCGTGGCCGGGGCCGACATCCTGGCTACCCAGGTGGAGCGGCTGGTGCTGCCCGGGCTGGCCGCGCTGGGCCGGACCGCGGTGCTGGCCAGCGGGCACGGCCGGGTCATCGCGTCGAACAGCCCGCGGATCCTGCCCGGCAGCCCGCTGGACCGCGACCCGCTGGCCGCGAGCCTGGTGGCGCTGGCCGGCCCCGGTGACGGGCCCGGACGCGGGGCCGCGTCCGGGCTGCTGCCGTGGACCGTGCTCACCCGGCGGGTACACACTTAAACCTGCACGTAGCGGGTAGTCCTCGGCCATGAACGCGGTTCAGAAACTGGTCGCCGCGGTCGACCGGACCCAGCAGGGCCGGCCCTGGCTGGCCTTCCCGGTTGCGGTGTGGAAGAAGTTCGGCGACGACCAGGCCGGCAATCTGGCCGCGCTGATCGCCTATTACGGGTTTGCCGCCCTGCTGCCGCTGCTGCTGGTCCTGGTCACCACGCTGGACATTGTGCTGAAGAACAATCAGGCCCTGTACAACGATGTGCTCAACTCGGCCTTCGGCCAGATCCCGGTCGGCAAACAGCTCTTTGACAGCCTGGGCTCGCTGAACGAGACCGGGTTTGCCCTGGTCATCGGCCTGATCCTGACGTTCCTGGGAGCGCGCGGGGTGGCGGGCGCAGCGTCGAACGCACTGAACACGGTGTGGGGTGTGCCGTTTGCCCGCCGCCCTGGCTTCCCGTGGTCCTTTCTCCGCGAGATCGCGCTGATCCTGGTCGTCGGGATCGGCCTGATGGCCGCCTCGCTGCTGTCCGGGCTGGTCGGCAGCGGCGGTCTGCTGAGCGGCGGATGGGCCCAGGCCGGTGCGATCGTGGTGGGCCTGCTGCTGAACGTCGGGGTGGCCTGGCTCGCCTTCCGGCTGGCCACCGCGCGGGAGATCCCCGCCCGGGACATGCTGCCCGGCGCGGTGCTGACCGCGGTGCTGTGGCAGATCCTCCAGCTGCTGGCCGGCTTTTTCGTCTCGCACACGCTGAACCGCAGTTCCTCGCTGTACGGCACCTTCGGCGTGGTGCTCGGCCTGCTCGCCTGGCTCTACCTGCTGGCCCAGCTCACCCTGTATGCGGTGGAGGTAAACGTGGTCGCGGCCAAGCGGCTGTGGCCGCGCAGCCTCGCGCCGCCACCGCTGACCAGGGAAGACCGGCGCGCCTACCGGATGTACGCGCGGATCCAGGAACGCCGGCCAGAGCAGGACATCGAGAGCCACATCCACGAAGACCGCGAGCAGCCGCCCGCCGGGAGCCACCCACAGCCCCCAGCCGCAGCTAAGTGACGCCGGCTTCCTGCTGCTCGGCGCGCCTGCGGTTGAGGCGCTCGCGCTGCGGGCCGACGGTGTACTTCGGGTCGGCGGCGGATACCTGGCCCGCCTCGAAGATGCCCAGCCGGGTCAGCGCCGAAGAGGCCAGCAGCGCCGCCCCGGCCAGCCTGGTCGCGACGCGGCTGTGGCCGCCCAGCACCGCCCCGGCCAGCCCGGCCGAGGTGAGGAGCTCAGCCAGCTCCATCAGCCGTCCCGGCCGCCCGTGCTGGTACGGCTCGGCGATGTCGCCGAGGCGGCGCAGCAGCAAGCTCTTGGCGGTGATTTCGGTGGCCGCCCCCAGCAGCGCGAAGCGGACCGCCGGCCCGGCCTCCCCGGCCGGGCCGGCCAGCATGCCCAGCCCGCCCGCCGCGGCCGCCGCCGAGCCCGCGAACAGGTAGGGCATCTCCCGGTGCGCGTCATGCCAGGCAGGCACCGCGGTGTCGCAGAGCAGCGCGGCGGTATAGGTGCACACCACCGGGCCCAGCACGGTGGTCCCGGCGGTGGCCACCGCCCCGGCCCGGGGCAGCCGCCCAGTGACCGCGCTGGCCGCGGCGGCCCCCGCCGCCCCACCGAACGCGGTGATCACCCACGTGCCGACGCTCATCGGCGAGCTGGGCTTGATCATCCGCAGCATGTTCAGGAACCGCTCCGGCCGGCCCAGATCGGCTACCAGTGCCACCCCGGACACCGCGATCGCGCCCGCCGCGCCGACCTTCGCCGTCCGGGCCAGCCGGCCGTGGCCGGCCAGCTGCGCACAGCCGGCCAGCACCCCGGACGCACCGGCCAGGCCGCCCATGAACAAGTAGCCGCCCACATCCCGCAACCGCCACACCGGCACCTTGAGGACCGGTTTGCCGTAGTAGGAGTCTGGCTGGGCCCGGGGCACCATCAGCTGCTCGCCGCGGCGGCCGCCGCGGCGCGGCCCGTGGCCAGCTGCGCCGGGGCCAGTCCCGCCGTCAGCAGCGGCGGGCGGGCCGGCCTGGTTGTCGCGTTCGTGCTGGCCGCGGCCGTGCACCCCCCAGCGCTCCCGGGCCCGTGCCGCCCGGCTGGCCGCCCGGCCGTTCCCGGGGGCGCCGGCCGGCCCGCTCATGCCCCGGTCCGGCGGGACAGCGCGGCGGCCAGGCCGCCGGCCAGCAGACCCACGGCGGCGGTGGCCACGTGGCGCCACATCCGGGGCAGGTCCCGGGTGGTCACCACCGGGTCCGGCGGCAGCCCGTACACCTCGGGCTCGTCCAGCAGCAGGAAGAACGCGCCACCGCCGCCGATGCCGTCGGCCGGGTCGTCCAGGTACAGCTGGGCCCCGGATTCCCCGGCTGCCTGGAGCTCGGTGACCCGCAGCCGGGCCCGCTCGCGCAGCTCGTCCACCGGGCCGAACTGGATGGACTGGGTCGGGCACGCCTTGGCGCAGGCGGGCTCCTGCCCGGCCCCCAGCCGGTCGTAGCACAGCGTGCACTTCCAGGCCCGGCCGTCGCCTTCGCGCCGGTCGATGACCCCGAACGGGCAGGCCGAGATGCAGTAGCCGCAGCCATTGCAGACGTCGGACTGGACGACCACGGTGCCGAACTCGGTGCGCATCAGCGCACCGGTCGGGCAGACATCCAGGCAGGCGGATTCGGTGCAGTGCTTGCACACGTTGCTGGCCATCAGCCAGCGGGACCCGTCCGCCGAGAAGGCAGTGGACCCGGCGGCATCGCGCGGGGCGTCACCGGGCCGGGCGATCTGTTCGATGAACGCCACGTGCCGCCAGGTGGAGGCGCCCAGCCCGCCGGTGTTGTCGTAGGACATGCCGAGCAGGTTCAGCCCGTCCTCCGGCACGTGATTCCATTCCTTGCAGGCCACCTCGCAGGCCTTGCAGCCGATGCACACCGACGTGTCGGTGAAGAAACCCACCCGGGGCGGGTGCTCGCCGTACCCGGCAGCAGCCGCCGGGTCGAATGCGGGGCGCTGGGCAGCGGGCGGAACAGGCCGTTTGGCTGGCTGGGTGCTCATCGTTACACCTGCCTCCCCGTCTCGTCGGTGATGCCGGCCCGCTCCTGGTAGGACCGGATCAGGTCGCGCAGCTCCGGCCCGCGCGGCCGGCGGCCGGGCTGGATATCGACCGCCATCGCCTTGACCTCCTGGATGTGCACGTTCGGGTCCAGCGCCAGGTGCGCCAGCTCGTTGGCCGCGTCCCCGGTGGTCAGCCCGTTCGGGCCCCAGTGCCAGGGCAGCCCGATCTGGTGCACCGGGCGCCCGCCGGCCCACAGCGGCTTCATCCGCCGGGTGACCATGACCCGGGCCTCGATGGCGCTGCGTGCGCTGATGACCGTCGCCCAGCCCAGGTGGGCCAGGCCCCGCTCGGCCGCCAGCTCGGGCGATACCTCGCAGAAGAACGCGGGCTGCAGCTCGGCCAGGTAGGGCAGGAACCGTGACATCCCGCCCGCGGTGTGATGCTCGGTGAGCCGGTAGGTCGTGACCACGTAGGGGAACACGCCCGAGCCGGGCTCCTCCCCGCTCGGCTGGAACCGGTCCTCGGGGTGCGCGATGATCTGCCGGACCGGGTTGTGCTGCTGGGCGTAGAGCAGGTTGGGCAGCGGCGATTCCTGCGGCTCGTAGTGCGCGGGCAGCGGGCCGTCCACCAGGCCGGCCGGGCTGAACAGCCACGCCTTGCCGTCGGCCTGCATGATGAACGGGTCGGTGCCGGAGATCGCGGCGACCCCGGTCGCGCCGTCCGGCGGCCGGTAGGACGGCGGCCGGTCGGCGACGAAGTCCGGGACGTCGTGCCCGGCCCACTTCCCGGCCTGCGCGTCCCACCAGATCAGGGCCTTGCGCTCGCTCCACGGCCGGCCGTCCGGGTCGGCCGACGCCCGGTTGTAGAGCACCCGCCGGTTGGCCGGCCAGGCCCAGCCCCACTCGCCGGCCACCCAGTCCTGCTCTTGGCCGGGCTTGCGCCGGGCCGCCTGGTTCACCCCGCCCGCCCGCACGCCGCAGTAGACCCAGCAGCCGCAGGCGGTCGACCCGTCCGGGGCGAGCTGGGTGTACGCGGACAGCGGCTGGCCGCTGGCGTCCCAGCCGTTGATCTCGGCCAGCACCGCGTCGGCGTCCGGCTCAGCCTGCTCGCCCGCGGTCGGGTAGTCCCAGGTCAGGTCCAGGATGGGCCGGTCCATCTCATCGGCGGAGGCACTGAGCTTGTCCCGGATGCGGCGGCCCAGGTGATAGGTAAACCACAGGTCGCTGCGGGCGTCCCCGGCCGGCTCGACCGCGGTGTGGTGCCACTGCAGCATCCGCCCGGTATTGGTGAGGCTGCCGCTCTTCTCAGTGTGCGCCGCGGCGGGCAGGAAGAACACCTCGGTCTTGATGTCCTCGGTCCGCATCTCGCCGGTCTCGATCTCCGGGCCGTTCTTCCAGAACGTGGCGCTCTCGATCATCACCAGGTCGCGGACCACCAGCCAGTCCAGGCTGGCCAGCCCCATCCGCTGCATCCGCGCGTTGGCCGAGCCGACCGCCGGGTTCTGGCCGAACAGGAAGTAGCCCCGGCAGGTCCGGTCCAGCTGGGCCAGGACCGTGTCGTAGGTGCTGTGACTGCCGGTCAGCCGGGGCAGGTAGCCGAAGCAGAAGTCGTTGTCCGCGGTGGCCGCGTCACCCCAGTACGCCTTGAGCAGGCTGACCAGGTAGTTCCGGGTGTTGGCCCAGAAGCCCTTCTCGGTCTTCTCGGCCTCGACATAGGCGTCCAGGTCGCCGGGCCGCCCGGGGTGCGCGAACGGCATCGGCAGGTAGCCGGGCAGCAGGTCGAACAGGGTCGCGATGTCGGTCGAGCCCTGGATCGAGGCGTGCCCGCGCAGCGCCAGGATGCCGCCGCCGGGACGGCCCATGTTGCCGAGCAGCGACTGCAGGATGGCCGCGGTGCGGATGTACTGCACGCCCACCGTGTGCTGGGTCCAGCCCAGGCTGTACACGAACGCGGTGGTCCGGTCGCGGCCGGAGTTCTCCGTGATCGCGCGGGCCACCTGGTAGAACAGCTCCTCCGGTACCCCGGCCACCTCGGCCACCAGCTCCGGGGTGTACCGGGCGAAGTGCCGCTTGAGCACCTGGAACACGCAACGCGGATGCTGCAGCGTCGGATCGGTGTCTGGGGCCGGGTGGGCCGCGGCGCCGCCAGAGCCGTGTGCCTCGCCGCGGGCCGCTTCCCGCACCTCGCGCCGCTCGGGCAGGTCCATGCCGCGGGCGCCGCTGGCGGGCTCCACTTCGCTGCCCTGGTAGCGCCAGGTCGCCCAGTCGTAGCTGCGGTGCTCCGGATCGAACCCGGAGAACAGGCCGTCCAGGTCCTCGGTGTCCCGGAAGTCCTCGTCGATGATGGTCGGCGCGTTGGTGTAATTGACCACGTAGTCCCGGAAGTACAGCTCGTGCTCCAGCACGTAGTTGATCAGGCCGCCGACGAACGCGATGTCC
>Ga0207665_10000933_pt1 | contig 19795 bp, 21 predicted proteins | sample LARL112metaG_FD_184351 | JGI IMG/M metagenome (GOLD analysis project Ga0207665, IMG submission 184351) | Corn, switchgrass and miscanthus rhizosphere microbial communities from Kellogg Biological Station, Michigan, USA - LAR L11-2 metaG... | ecosystem: Host-associated > Plants > Roots >...
CGGGATGTAGGCGACGTGGGCTTTGCCAAAGAACGGGAGCATGTGGTGCTCACACATCGAGTAGAGCTCGATGTCTCGCACCATGATCATGTTGTCGTGGTCTTCGTTGAAGACGCCATTGCCAACCACTTCCGCGGCGGACGATTGATAGCCTTGAGTCAGAAACTTCATCGCCCGTGCGACGCGCGCCGGCGTTCTTACCAGCCCTTCGCGCTCTGGGTCCTCCCCAATCAACTCGAGCTCGCGATGAACGAGGCCCTCGAACTCTTTCGACCACCCGGAGTCTGACTCGCTGTTCTCGTCAGCCGATTCGTCGAGTGATTCTGCTTTATACAGGCCGATTGCCATTTATGCCTCTTGGGCTTCAACCGAGACCGGCGGCGGCGGTTGCAGCAACAGCGCTCGCGCCAGCTCTAGCTCAGTTTCAAGGTTTTGACGATCGCGATTGATCGTCGCCATTGCGCGACGTTTGTTGCCCACCATGTACGAGACCGCGCAGTCCAGCTTTTCAACACTGCCATCGACGACCGTGGAGTCCCAGCGCTCGACATGTCCGGTGTAGCCGATCTGCACAGCGTCGTAGTGCGCACTCCAGAAAAACGGGATGTCGTCGAAGCTGTCGCGATGGCCGAGCATGTTCCGCGCGACCACCTGTCCCTGGCGCTCAGCGACAACCCAATGCTCGACTCTGATCCGCTGTTCGGAATAAGCATCCGGATAGCGCGCGACATCTCCGGCAGCGAAGATGCCTTTGACGCTGGTTTCGAGGAATTCGCTTACCGCGATTCCGTGTTCGACAGTGAGTCCAGCGTCCTCTGCAAGTTTGACGTTTGGGCGGACACCGATGCCCGCGATTACGATGTCGGCGTCGATCCTGCTGAAATCGTCGAGCTCTACACTTCCATCGTGAATGGCACTCACGCTGTGTCCGAGACGGAACGTGACACCTTTGTCTTCGTGCACTTTCTTGATCAAGGTGCCGAGCTCCTTGCCGAGGACTCGCTCGAGTGGGAGGGACTCCGGAGCGACGACATCCACTTTGAGTCCACGCGTGGTTAGCGAAGCGGCGACCTCGAGTCCGATGAAGCTCGCTCCAACCACCACTGCCTTATGACCGGACTTGGCGCGCTCGATGATCGTGCGACAGTCGCGCAGGCTCCGCATGTAGAGAATTCGTTCGGCGCCTGGAATCGAGAGGCGGACCGGAATAGCCCCGGTTGCTATGAGCAGGCAACCGTAGCGCCGACTGGACCCGTCACTCAGTTGAATGGTTTGTGTCTTCGCATCGAGCCTGACTACCTCTATTCCAGACAGGATCTCGATGTGCTGAGCCTCGTAGAAATCTCTCGGATGGAGCGGAAGCCACTCTTCGGGTGCATTCCCGGCGAGGAAATCCTTGGAGAGGTTCGGTCGATCGTACGGCGCGTCCGTATCCGGATCTATCATCGTGATCGGCCCGCGATACGCTTCACGCCGCAGCATCTCGGCGCATGCGTTTCCTGCCGCCCCGGCACCGATAATTACAATCGACTCAGGCCCGTTGACCGGGTTTGGCTCGTAGATCACACGATCAGGCAAACGCGAGCCGCGCGTGGTGAGCGACCGTTTTTTCAGCTGGCCATGATCGCGTTTGCGTAGAACGCGCACGCGATTGTTCTCGACGACGACGTCGTAGGACGGCAGGTCGTTCAACGCGGGCGCGTGTGAAGCGGCGCCGTTGTGCAGCTCGAAACACGCGTGGTGCCAGGGACAGCGTAGTGTTTCGCCGACGAGCAGCCCCTGTTCCAGCGGCGCGCTGTAGTGCGTGCATTTGGCGCCGACGGCGAACCAGTTTACCTGCGCGTGTACGAGCAGGACTGGCTCGCCGAAGGCGTGACCCGCGATTAGCTGACCGGGCGCGAGACTGGAAGCATCGATACCTGCCTCCAGATCGGGTCCTGTCAACTCGTCGGAATGTTCGCTCACTTCAGGTTGTTGAGGAGATTCTGCGCACGATCCCTGTGCGCGACGAATGCAGGGGCGACCCTGGTTTCCAGATCCTTGAGCTGCGCATTCTGGGTTGCCGGAAGCAGCGTGGTTGTCACCGCGTTGATTACCGCGTTATGGAAATCTACCTCGTTCTGCAGGAAAGCCCGGTCGAATGCAGGCCCGCTCAGCGAGCGCAGTTTCGCCATCGCATCGGCATGCGCCTTTGCCAGCGCAAAATCGGCCGGCGGAGTCGGCGTCACTTTGAGTGAAGCGGCCAGATCCCGACCCTGCTGTCTTACAGCCTTGTGATCGCGCTGCAGCATCTCGGCAAATTCATGGATGTCGTGGTTCTTCGTCTTCTTCTCGGCGAGTGCGCCGGCCTCGATGTCGTAGGTGTTCGCCGCGTCGAAAATGGCGACGATGGTCGCGTCATCGATTGCTTTGCTTTGGGCGCCCACTGCGGCGGCACTTAGACCACCAAGGGTTGCAAGTGAGCTATAGGCAACGAGACGACGAATTGACGTGCGCATGCTGAGTCCTCCAATGGTTGATGTATCAGTTGACCCTTGGACGCTATGCAGAGTCGCCTAATAAGTCAAGATTTGCTTTGACTTATTCGGTGAAAGACGTTAAAATTCAGGTAAATGCCTGATAATCGGGGACCAACCAGAACATCCGATCGCACGCGCGGTCGACTGCTCGCGCTTCTGCGTGAGGGGTCGTGGACCGTCGATGACCTCGCGGATCAACTCGATCTCACCGACAACGCTGTTCGCTTTCACCTCGACGCGCTCGAGAAGGCGGGCACCGTGGAGAAGAGTGGCGTCAGGCGGCTGGGAGTCGGTCAACCAGCGGTGCTGTATTCTCTGAGCACCTCGGGCGACGAAGCCTTCTCGAAGGCTTACGCGCCAGTGCTGATCGCGACGCTTGCCGAGTTGCGGGAGCGCATGACGCCTCCCGAGTTGATGCGACTGCTCAAGCGCATCGGCAAGCGGCTGGCGCGCGGGGCTGGTTCATTCAGCGGATCGCTGGCAAGCCGCACGACTCGCGCGTCGCAACTGTTGAATGAATTGGGTGGAGTGACTGTCGTCGAAAAGAAGCCCGACGGTTACACCATCATCGGTCGGGCCTGTCCCCTGGCGCGCGCGGTTGAAGAGGATCACTGCGTTTGCGCGGCCGTCACTTCTCTCGTTGCTGATGTAGTGGGGGCGGAGGTGGTCGAGCGTTGCGATCGCTCGGGCCGTCCCAAGTGCCGGTTTGACATCACGACCGGCACACCGACCCGAGCAATCGCTCGCTAATCGCTACTGGACCGTAATACTTCCGGCCATCGCGGCGCCGTGAATCGCGCAGTGATAGTTGTAAGTGCCGGCTGCGTTAAAGGTCCGCGAATACGTTCCCTGATCCTGCGTCGGCGAGGTCAAGCCATCGTCGAAGGTCACGCTGTGTTCCACGCATTGCTGGCCGGAATACGAATCTCCGGTGCAGGTGTTCCAGGCCCACTGGACGGTAGTTCCGACAGCGACCGATTTGTTCGCCGGGCTGAAGCTATTGTTGCTGACCGTGATTCCGTTGGCCGGCGGCGGAGTGTTGACCTTCGGAGGTGGACTGGTGACCGACCCGCCGCCTCCCCCGCCACCACATGCAGTAAGACCCACAACCGCCAACGCGACTAGAACTGCTCTCATATGTAACCTCTCCTTTTGCAGCGATGCTCAGGAGAGGCTAGTAGCGGTTTTTCGGAGCTACAAGCGCGAGAGCGCGATACAGCGGTGGATGACCGCTAATTAGCGGCGAGTGGCGGGGTTAGACTCACCAGGTCAGGAACGTGTCAGGCGGCGTCGTGAATTGTTTTCAGCTCGACGATCTTCAACCGACGCGTCACTGCGGGCAATTTGAGCACGACGGTTTCGCCAACACTGCGACCGACCAGTGTGCGACCAATCGGGGAGGACATGCTGACATGGCCTTCCTCGAATTCGACCGAGTCTCCGAACACGAGATTGTACTTTTCGCGCTCGCCGGTCTTCTCGTCCTGAACGACGACCTCGGAGCCGAGCCCGACTTTGTCCGACGGAATCTGGGAAACGTCGATCTGCGACAGCTTGCTCAGGCGCTGACGCAGTTGACCGAGCCGCGCCTGCACGAATTGCTGACGCTCGAGAGCAGCCTTGTACTCACTATTCTCGCGCAGATCGCCGAGCTCCACCGCTTTTCTGATTTCCTGCGGCAGGACGACGTTCAGCTCGTGCTGAAGCCTCTCCGCTTCCTCTCCAAGTTTTTGCTTCAGTTGGTCAATCATCGCAACTCAGGTCCTTCCGGCGGTGGCGGCGGCGGCGGCGGTGGCACTCAAAAAACAAGCGCCCGACCCCAGATAGGCCGGGCGCACCTCTCCAAGCTAGGGGATCGGGACTGGCGGTCAAGTCATACGGCTATCTGTGCTGAGGCAGCTTCGAATCCGTTCGATCGCTCTCTGCCGGCGCCGACGACGATTTCTCGTATTCGTCCTTGAGTCTCGCCATCATCTTCTCGCGCCTGTCAAAGAGTCTCTTGAGCTGCCGAGGCTTGTGCCGGGCAAACGCGTACGATGTCAGTAACGGCAACGCGACCGTTGAATCGAGGTAGCAGACGACTGCGTCGGGCAGTCGATCGGGATCGATCTTACCCCAACTGACAGCTTCCGCCGGCGTCGCTCCCGAAAGCCCCCCGGTATCCGGCCGGGCGTCGGTGATCTGGAGGAAATAGTCATGGCCTTTTTCGTCGATTCCCAGGACTTCCTGAATCTGGGGCTCCGTCTGCAGCATGAAGTTCTTGGGGCTGCCGCCACCAAGGATCATCACGCCGCTTCTCCCGCCACCGCGTTTGGCGTCGAGGACGATCGACGCGGTTTCGTTGACGTCGAGATTTGGATCCAGCACCAGCTTGTTTCCGTCGAGCGTGACGGCCGCGATGTTCATCCCGATCGAGCTGTCGCCCGGCGACGATGTATAAATAGGAACGCCGCCGTTGTATGCGGCAGACAGCAGCGACTTCTGACCGATACCCAGCGCTTTCTCGCGCTCCCGCACGTACTTGCCGGCGAGGTTGTGGAATTCCGCGCTCGACATCGGCCGCTGAAATTCCTTGCCGGTGATGATCTTTCTGAAAAACGCGTCGGTAGACAGCAGGACGTCGTAGTCGAAGAAAATGTCGTAGATGCGAACGACACCTTCTTCACGCAGCACGACGTCGGACTCCTGCGCATTGCCGCGGTGCATTGCCAGACCGAGTCCGAAGTGGGTGTCGTGATAAAGATTCGCGCCGGTGGAGATGATCCAATCGACGAAGCCTGCTTCGATCAGCGGAATCAGGGCTGACATCGCCAGTCCTGCTGGAGTCAGCGCGCCGGTGATCGAAAGCCCTACCGTCACATCCGGATCGAGCATCTTCTCTGTGAAGAGCTGACACGCTTCGCGCAAACGCGCGGCGTTGTAAGCGAGATAAGTCCCTTCGATCAGCTCGGCGACTGTTTCCTTGCCATCGATGCGACGTGGATCTATCCGTTGTCCGCGCAAGAAGCGACTCGCTTCATGCGCCTTATGCTTCTCACCGTGCTCCTCGCGCTGCTCGGCGGCCAGCTTTTGCTGCGCCTTCGGCCCGGCTGCCGACGCCTTTCCATGACGAGATGCCTTGAAGCCGCCGCGCTCTCTCTCAGAAGGCGCCTTCCCGCCTCCCGACTCTCGCTTTCCGCTTTCTCTCTTTCCGTTATTTCGTTTGGCCATCGCCCCTGCGCTCGCCCTGGCGTTGCTCGTATTGATCGCCGGCAGTCATCCCCAGCGATCTATATGCGGTGATAATTGCCTGCGCCGCCTCAGCGGGATCGTCGGTAACAAGCATCAGATCGAGATCACCGTCGGAGATCTTGCCCTCGCTCAGCACACGCGCGTGTAGCCAACGCAGCAGGCCCGCCCAGTAATAGCGACCGAACAGAATCACCGGGAAGCGGTAGATCTTGCCGGTTTGAATGAGTGTCAGTGCCTCGAACAGCTCGTCGAGCGTGCCGAATCCGCCCGGGAAAATGACGAACGCCACCGAGTACTTGATGAACATCGTCTTGCGGACGAAGAAGTACTTGAAGTTGATGAGCGTATCGACGTAGGGATTCGCGCCCTGCTCGAACGGGAGCTCGATGTTACATCCGATCGAACGGCCGCCGCCGAGCCGAGCGCCCTTGTTGCCCGCTTCCATGATGCCGGGTCCGGCACCAGTGATGATCGCGAAACCGGCTTCAGCCAGCAGCCGCGCGGTTTCCACGGCCGCGTCATAGTGCGGATCGTCCGGGCCGATTCGCGCCGAGCCGAAAATCGTCACCGCTTTGTCGACGGAAGCGAGCGTGTCGAATCCCTCGATGACTTCGCCCATGATCCGCAGCACTCGCCACGGGTCGGTGCGCGTGAAATCAATGCGCGGACCTGGTTGCTGAAGAAGTTTCTGATCTTCAGTAACCGCCATCGGCGCTTCACGAATGGAATCGTCGACAGTGCGCGTGGCGCCCGATCTCCGCCCCTCCTGCTGGGATGGAGGAGTACGACCCGCTTTGAGATGGCCTTCCTCGGTGCGCTCCTTGAATCCCTGCAGCGCCTTTCGCTCGGCGGACCGCATCACTTCGGGAGTGAGCTTCTTGCCGCCAGCGGTCCGTGCTTTACTCGATCGCGAGGCACCGGCAGTGGACGCGGCGTCGCGTTGGCTTTGCTTATCTTTGCTCTTCTTCATTTCTCGCCGCTTAAGCGGGCGTCTGCTCTTTCGATTGGAAAGGTAAAGTTGCGTGCGACTGCACAAAGCCCGCCAGGCAACGGCGCGCAGGTAGTTGTCATCATAGCGGATGGGGTGCGATCGGATGTTCTGACCGCAGCCATCGATCGCGGCGATTTGCCCGCACTCGCAGCGCTACGCAACGAAGGTAGTCTGTCGACGATCACCTCGGCATTCCCCTCCGTCACCGGTCCGGCTTACGCACCGTTTCTAATGGGAAGATACCCGGGCAGCATCGGCTTGCCCGGACTCCGCTGGTTCGACCGCACGCGTCGCATTGGACGACTCTCCGGATTTGCGCGCAGCTACGTCGGCATCGACATGCGGTTCGTGGATCGCGACATCGATGCGGCATCGCCGACGATCTTCGAGCTGGCGAAACCGAGCTTCGGCGCGCTCAGCGTCATCACGCGCGGACTTCGCAGACGCGATCGTGTGGGTCAGAACCCCCGCTTCATCGCTCGCGCCGCTGCAACTCACTTTCGGGGTAACGTGCGCGGGTGGCTGGCGATCGACCGGGCGGTTGGAGAAAGAGCCGCGCACAGACTGCGCACAGAACGCACGCGATACGCGTTCGTCGCGCTCACGGGTGTCGACAAGACATCTCACGCGCGCGGACACGATGACTCCATCGTCACGAGCGCGCTCTCGATCGTAAATGACACAGTCGCGGAGATTCGGCACGACGCCGAGCGCGAAGGCAGATGGGAGAAGATGCACCTGTGGGTTGCCAGCGATCACGGACACTCGCCGGTGCGGCAGCACGAAGATCTGGTCGGATTGATGAATGACTGGGGGTATCGAACGCTTGCCCATCCCTGGGCGTTCAATCCCACTGCCGACATCGCGGTGATGGTGAGCGGCAACGCGATGACGCATCTCTATGTCGATCTCGAGCGCACGGTTCGCACGTGGTGGCCGGCAATCCGTGACCACTGGCAGCCGCTCGTCGATCGATTGCTCGTCCTTCCATCAGTCGACCTGCTGATGCTGCCAACTTCGGTGAATTCGTGTGAGGTCCACGGTCGCGAGCGCGGCCACGCGACATTGTCGTGGCGGGAATCGCGTTATACGTATACGCCACTAACTGGCGATCCCCTATGCGTTGGTGCGCGCGACTCGATTGACGACGCGGCGGCGCACGAACTGACTTTGGGCACGGAGTATCCAGACTCGCTTGTCCAGATTGCGCATCTCGTCACGGCGGCGCGGAGCGGCGACATCATTCTCTCGGCGGCGCGCGACTGGGATTTTCGCGCGAGGTATGAGCCCATTCCGCACGTTTCTTCTCACGGAGCGCTGCACCGCGAGCACATGCTGGTGCCGTTGCTGATTAATCACCGACCGAAACTGCCTCCGCGGCGGACTGTAGACACAATGCCGAGCGCATTGGCTGCGCTCGGCATTGCGATTCCAGGTAATCTCGACGGAGTGTCTTTTTTTTAGGCTACTGGACGGTGAGTGTGCCCGTCATGCCGGGGTGAATCGTACACTGAAAGCCGTAGGTGCCAGCCGTGTTGAATTTTCTGGTGTGCGTCCCGGTACTGAACTGGTCGATGTTGCCGGTGCCATCGCCCTGTTGGGCCGCGGCTCTTGCAGTCGCATCGTCCCAGGTAACGTTATGAAGCGTACCAGTGTCGTTCTGCCAGATCACCGTGGTTCCAACGGCTACAGTGAGTGCCGCCGGCGAGAATTTGTTCGCGGTCGTCATGCAGAACGTGTTAGCAGGACAAGTTCCACCACCACCGCCGCCGCCTCCCCCGCCCCCTCCCCCACCACCGGTGCCGGTTGCATCACTGCCACCGCAGCTAGCGGTTACGAGCGCAAGAGCGAAGGCACTCAACAGACCAGGGACTTTTCTCATCCTACCTCCTCGTCGATCATACTCAGGTTGGAGCCGGCCGCAGACGGGATGAACTGCACGCAGCTCGGGGTCTCAAATAAGAAGAAAGGACCGGCGAGAAGCAAAGTAGGGTCGGTAATCGTATGGGCACGGCGCGTGAGAAACAGCAGAGGCAGGGCGAACGGTACCTGTCTTTAGTCTTTCATTGCACAGGTGTACAAGCGCCAGTCCGCGTCAGGGGCCGCTACCGCCGCGATGTAGCCGGGCCTTGGCGCAAACAGCCGGTGGGTGAGTTTTGGCGACTGATTCACATTGCCCGACCACACTCCCTTTCCTTCAGCCTTGAGCCGCGCTTCGCGAACTACCCACGAGCGCAGGAACTCGGTGTTTCGTCGGTCTTCGGGCGTCTCTGCCAGAGTGCGCAGCTCGTCATCGGACATGAAGCGCTGGGCGACATCAAGCAGCCTGCGAACCGGACGCTCGTTCTCGACATCAACACCGACAGGTCGATCCGGAGCGAAAGCAAACAGGCCGAGATCCGCGGAATGCGAGATGTTGAACTGGATGTCGTCACGCTCGGCGAGCGCGGGCTTACCAGATGCGCCATAGGTGAAGCGGAGTTTCTTTGCATCGGTGCCCGTGAAACCCGACAGCAGGTTCCGGAGAATACCGCGCGCTACCACATAACGTCGCGCGGCAATCGGATGCAGCGATGTCGAGTGCTCGATCTCTTCGGGGGGCATGTACGAGGCGAGCTCGCCGTAGCGCTTGTCGGTGACCGCGAGCGAAGCCACCCACACCTGGACTTCGTCGGTCATCAACTCAAGCGATGTCAACGATGCTGACCTCAGGTTTACCATCCTCGATTCTAAGAACGCCAACGCTGGCAGGCAGGTTGAACCGCCGTGGTCCGGCCGCACCGGGATTAACGAATAGCTGCTCACCCAGCCGAGTCACCTGCTGACGATGTGAGTGACCATAGATCACGACATCACTATCGTAGCGCGCCGCGAGCCGCTCCGGGGTTGGACTACCCACTTCGTTGCCGTGACTGACGTGAATTCGCAGGCCGTCAATCTCGATTTCGATGGTCGACGTCAGCCCGGGCATTCCTGGCGGATCAGTATTGCCAAATACTGCTCTCACGGGCGCGATCAACTTCAGCTCGTCGAGGATCTCCGGGCCACCGACATCACCCGCGTGTAAAATAATTTCGACTCCTTTGAGGGCTTCATGCACTGCTGGACGAACAAGGCCATGCGTGTCGGAAATGAGTCCGATGAGTCGGGGAGAGGTCGGCATCGCTCCTTCTATATATTAGGAGGCGAATGCCGTGGCTACGACTCGCCTTGCGATTAACCGCTCGTTCGATCCGCCATCCGCGGCTCGCACGTGATCTCATTCGGATCGCCTGGCGTTTCAGATCAAGAAGCTGGTACCGCCATTTCCCGTTCCTTCCGATTCCCGATTCCAATTATTTACGCTGGCGCATGTATACCGCTTATGGTGACTACAGCGCGGTGCCCTCGGTCACTGACATCGAGCGTTATGCTCGTTGGGCGGTGAAGAACGAATGAGTACCGCCGTCGCCGAGTTTGTTGCGCTGGAAAACCTGGTCAAAGCGCAGGCTTACGGATTGGGGTTCGACCTCGTCGGGATCACAACGCTCGGCCCGATGGAAACGGCAGGCAACTTCGATGCGTGGATTGCCGAAGGCTACGCCGGCGAGATGGAGTATCTGGCTCGGGGCGCTGACAAACGACATGACTCGCGGCTGCCTTTTGGTGGAGCGGTCAGCGCAATTGTTGTCGGTCTGAATTATGGAGGTCGCGAGCCGTCCGGGCCCATCGCGCGCTACGCGCGGGGCGACGACTACCACGATGTGATGGCCGATCGGCTGCGCGACCTTCATCGCTGGCTCGAGTCGGAAATCGGTCGGTCAATTGCGGGAAAAGCCTACGTCGACACCGGACCCATTCTCGAGCGCGATCTGGCGCGACGCGCCGGACTTGGCTGGTTCGGAAAGAACACCAATCTGGTCAGTCCCAACCTCGGATCGTTCTTTTTCATCGGCTCGCTCGTGGTCGATTTTCCGCTGGCGGCGGACGCGCCGTTCGAGGCTGACCGCTGCGGCCGTTGCACCCGCTGTCTCGACGCCTGTCCAACGGGCGCTTTTGTAAGTGAGCGGGTGCTCGATGCGACCAAATGCATTTCCTATCTCACCATCGAGGCAAAGGGAGAGATTCCCATCGGTCTGCGCGAGCAGGTGGGTGGCCTCGTCTATGGTTGCGACATCTGTCAGGACGTCTGCCCGTGGAACGAGCGATTCTCCCAGAAGCTGAGAGAGGATTCGTTCAAGCCGCGCGAATCGCTCGAATCGAAGGACGCACGCGCGCTGGCGATCGATATTCTGAGACTCGAGGATGACTCCTTCCGCGCATCCTTCCGCCGATCTCCGATGAAGCGCGCCAAGCTGCGCGGACTGAAGAGAAATGCGGCTATTGCCCTCGGAAATACCGGTTACGCAGCGGATGTTGAGACGCTGGCCATGCTCGCCGAGCACGACGATGCGATGTTGTCCGACCACGCCCGTTGGGCGATTGCGCGCATTGCGGAACGGGATCGGGGAAACTGACAACCACCTTACACGTGCGCTTGCAACCAGTTTGCGTTCTCGTACGTTCAGGACCAGAGACATGAAATCGCTTGCCCTTCTGATCCCCGCCGCCGTAGCAATGGCCGGCGGAAGCGTTGCTGCCTCCGCGCAAACCACCCCCGCTTATACTCAGGCCGACGTGCGCTTCATGCAGGGGATGATCGGGCATCACTCGCAGGCGTTGGCGATGGTCGCGCTGATTCCATCACGTACGACCCGGCCTGACATCCGCGCGCTGGGCGAACGAATCCGCGTTTCGCAGCAGGACGAGATCGCACTCATGAAGCAGTGGCTGCGCGATCGGAATCAGGAAGTGCCGATGACCGACATGTCGCACGCTGACGGGATGGGGCATGCGATGCAGATGCCGGGCATGGCGATGTCAGATACACTCATGCCGGGCATGCTTACGCCGCAGCAGATGACCGCGCTCGCGAAGGCTACCGGCGCAGAATTCGAGGCGCTTTTTCTGAAGGACATGATCCAGCATCACGAAGGCGCGCTGACGATGGTTGCCAGACTTCTCGGCACTACCGGCTCAGGGCAGGAACCGGAAGTATTCCGCTTCGCTGCGGAAGTAGACACCGATCAACGCGCTGAAATTGCGCGCATGAGCGCGTTGCTGAATGCCATGCAGCCAAGCTCGACGACTCGCTAACAGTTGGCCCACCCACAAGAGAGAATGCACATGAACGGAGCACGAATGAATCTGTTGAAGGCACTCGCGTTGACGATCGTGATCGCGGGCGCTGCGTTCGCGCAGGGCACCCAGGTCATCGCGACGAGCAATGACCCGCGCATCGGTCTCAAGCCGGGACTCGAGGATGCCGCCATCGCCGCGCGCAATCTCGAATTGATCGGTCACGCCGACAGGCTGCCGAACTTCGCCGACCCCAAGGACCCCGGAAGCTTTGGCTTCCTCAATGGCGACCTGGGGTTCATCGGCAACTACGTCTTCCAGGGCGGATTCAACGGGTTACAGGTGTGGGACATTTCCAATCCAGCGCGTCCGACGTTGCGGACGTCGATGGTGTGTCCGGGCGGCCAGGGCGATGTCTCGCTCTACAAGAATCTCCTCTTCATGTCGGTTGAAGAAACCCGTGGCCGGCTCGACTGCGGCGGTGGGGGAGTCGCCGATACCGTGAGCACCGAGCGGTTTCGCGGTATCAGAATCTTTGACATCACTGACCTCGATCATCCAAAACAGGTCGCCGACGTTCAGACCTGTCGCGGTTCGCACACCCACACGCTCGTCCTCGACCCGAAGGACGCCGCGAACGTGTACATCTACGTTTCGGGCACAGGTCCGGTGCGCTCCGGATCGGAGCTGACTGGTTGCAATCGCGGCGCGTCGCTCACCGACACCACGACGTCTCTGTTCAGAATCGACGTCATCAAAGTTCCGCTCGCTGCGCCGCAGAATGCTCGAATCGTCAACTCGCCGCGCATCTTCGCCGACTCCGCCAACCCCGTCCTCGGCTTGTGGAATGGCGGCACGCACGGGCCCGGCACGCAGACGACGTCGCAGACCAACATGTGCCACGACATCACCGTGTTCAGCGCGCTCAATATCGCCGCGGGCGCATGCTCCGGAAACGGAATACTCCTCGATATCAGTGATCCCGCGAATCCGAAGCGCATCGCGGCAGTCATGGATCCGAATTTCGCATACTGGCATTCGGCGACCTTCAACAACGACGGCACCAAGGTATTGTTCAGCGACGAATGGGGCGGAGGCATGGCACCTCGGTGTCGCGCAACCGACAGTCCACGCTGGGGCGCTGACGCGATCTTCACTCGCTCGGGCAACAACCTGAATCTCGCCGGATATTACAAGCTCCCGGTTGCGCAGACGGACCAGGAAAACTGTGTCGCGCACGATGGCTCGCTTATTCCAATTCCTGGTCGCGACATCATGGCGCAGGCGTGGTATCAGGGCGGCATTTCCGTTTTTGATTTCACCGATCCCGTACACCCGAAGGAGATCGCTTTCTTCGATCGCGGTCCGATGGATTCGACCAAGCTGATACTGGGTGGGGACTGGTCGGCGTACTGGTATAACGGGCACCTCTACGCCTCGGAGATCGATCGTGGTCTCGACGTGCTCGATCTCAAGCCCAGTGATCAGCTTTCGCAGAACGAGATCGACGCGGCGAAGCTGATTCACTACGACGTGTTCAACCCGCAGAACCAGCCGAAGTTCGTCTGGCCGGCCAGCTTCGTCGTCGCGCGCGCATATCTCGATCAGCTTGTGCGCAACAACGGCATCGCCGCCAATCGTTCGACGGCGATTGCTCGCGATCTCGATCGCGCCGAGAAGGCGAAAGGCGGGCGTCGAAAGACTGCGCTCAACAAATTGGCGAACAGTCTGGATCAGGATGCCAGGACGGCAGCCGATTCAGCCAAGGTGAACGCGCTTGCTTCAGTGGTTCGGGATTTGGCGAAGTAGGTTAGCGGTTAGCGGTTAGCGGTTAGCGGCAGAGTCGAAGAAAAAAAAGGACCGCCTGCATCTCGCAGGCGGTCTTTTCTTACTCCGAGACTTGTCTCACATCCGGCACCAGGTCGCGTACCGCATCACGCAGGTACTGCGTCGCGTCGTCATGGTGGGACGGGTCCCACTCTTCAGCGAGCTCTTCGAGATGCGCACGCCTGGCATCCACCAGCCGCTCGAGAACTCGGCAGCCCGTTGGCGTAAGCTCGGAATGTCGATTGGAGTTAGTGCGCGGAATCGTCAACAGCCCACGACGTCGCAGTTCCTCGAGCGCGCCCTGTGCGCTGCGGTCGCTGATGCCGCGACTCGACGCCAGCTCGTGCGGTGACACGGCGGGTTGCTCTTCGACCTGAACCAGGAGCCAGGCTGCCAGCGGGCTCAATGTCTCACCAGCACGCTGAATGATCTTTTCGACATGGGCGCGCTGCACATCTCGATCAGCCAGTGTCGACAATGCGCCATACAATCTTCTGGCAGCTGCACCTTCGTCAGCTGGACGCGCGAATGTCTCCGCCGCCTCGTTGCCGAGATCACCTGCTGTCGCCGCGACTGTCGCGCGCAATGGTCGCTCGGGCAGCACCCACGTCAGGACGAATCCAATCGCACATACGACCGCTGCAACGAAAAACATCGAACCGAGCGATGCGGTGAATGCTTCCGCGTAGACACTCCTGGCGGCTGGCGGCAGCTGCAGGACCGCTTGAACCGTGATGTTGTGCGCGCCTCCGCCCCCGGCTGGCAACAGTCTCGCGAGATTTGACGCGAGGCGCGACGCGAAGATGGCGCCGAGTATCGCCGTGCCAAGCGAGCCGCCAATTAGGCGAAACAACGTCGCGCCGGAGGTTGCGACCCCGAGATCCTGATAGTTGACCGCGTTCTGCACGGCGATCACCAGTACCTGCATTACCATTCCCAGGCCTACGCCAAGCACGAGCAGCAGCAGCGACGCGGTGGTGGTCGTGCTGTCCGGGCTGAGTCGCGAAAGAAAGTACAGTCCGGCCGTCATCACGGCGGTTCCGAGCACCGGAAAGATTTTGTAGCGTCCCGAGCGGCTTATCAGCTGTCCGGAGCCGATTGAGGTGACGAGCATTCCCGCCATCATCGGCAGCATCTGCAGGCCCGAAGCGGTTGGTGTCGCACCTTTCACGACCTGCAGGAAGAGCGGAAAGTAGGTCACCGATCCGAACAGGGCGAAACCGACGATGAGTCCGACCGCCGACGTGACGACGAAGGTGCGTTGCCGGAACAGGCGGAGTGGGAGCACAGGCTCCGCGGCTCGGCTTTCGATGAGGGTGAAGAACACGAGCGCCAGCACCGACACGAGAATCAACCCGATCGAAAACGGCGACGACCAGGGATACGTCGTTCCGCCAAGATCGGATAACACCGTGATTGCGCTGAGCACGACGGCCAGCAATCCGGCACCTGCGTAATCGATGGCGCGGAATGCACGACGAGCGAGCGAAGGCAGCGTCGACGCCAGTACCACCAGCGCGGCAATACCGACGGGCAGATTGATGTAGAAGATCCATCGCCACGACCAGTGCGTCGTGAAGTATCCACCGAGCAGCGGACCGGCAATGCTCGAGAGACCAAAGACCGCGCCGAAGATTCCCTGGTACCGGCCGCGCTCTCGCGGCGGCACGATGTCGCCGACGACTGCTTGCGTGCTGACCACCAGTCCGCCGCCACCCAGGCCCTGAACCGCGCGGAACATGACCAGCTGGGTCATGTTCTGACTGAGTCCGCACAGCGCCGATCCGATCAGGAAAAGAATGATCGCCGACTGTAGCACGATCTTCCTGCCGTAGAGATCGCCGAGCTTGCCGTAGATCGGCGTTACGATCGTCTGCGCGAGCAGATAGCCGGTGACGACCCACGCCAGATGCTCGAGCCCGCCAAGCTCGCTGACGATTGTAGGCAGCGCCGTCGACACGATTGTCGAATCGAGCGCGGCGAGCAACATCGCCAGCACCAGACCGCTGAACGCAATCAGTATCTGGCGATGGCCGAGCGCGGCCGGCGGCGCTACCACGTCGTCGGCAACCACTGCTTCTTTGAGAGGTAAATCAGTCCGGACTGTCGGTCCCCAGAATCTTGAGTGCGAGACACGCTGCGCCAAAGCCGTTATCAATGTTCACGACGGCAACGCCAGGACTGCAGCTGGCCAGCATCGTGTTCAAGGCAACGACGCCACCTTGGGCAACGCCTGTGCCGACAGACGTAGGAACGCCGATTACCGGGGCGCGCAGCAATCCCGCGACAACGGCGGGCAGCGCGCCATCCATGCCGGCAGCGACAATGCATACACGGGCCGCAGCGAGCTCAGGCAGTATGGCCTGCAGCCGGTGAATGCCGGCAACTCCCACATCGAAGTGTGTGGAAGTCGGCACACCCATCGCATCGAGCGTGGTCGACGCCTCGAGGGCAACGGGGATGTCCGCCGTTCCCGCGGTGATCACCGGCACCGGAGGGATATCCCGCCTGGGGCGCGGATTGCGGACAGCCATCCTCGCTTCACGATGGATGGTTGCGAACTCCTCGAGCACACCCATCTGTTCGTCGCTCAACCGCGACGCGATACGCAGCTCGGGATTATTCTCGAAGATCTCGCGGAGATGCGCCGCCGTCTTTCCAGGTCCATACACGACTTCGGGAACCCCGGTGCGGGCCTCGCGCTCCTTGTCCCAGCGAACGTGCTTCATGTCGCGGCCAGAGGAAGAGAGAGGCTGCCGCTCTGCAATCCGCCGAGATCCAGCGCGACGAATTTGAATCCGGCAATCCGACACGCGCGTCGCAGCTCCTCGCGCAGCGGGTCGGTCACCACTCGTTCGAACAGAGCTGGTGGCACTTCGATGCGTACGACACTCTCGTGCCAGCGGGCGCGCGCAGGCCAGACGTCGTGCGCGCGCAGAAACTCCTCTACTTGCTCGATCTGATGCAAACGCTCCGGCGTCACTTCGATGCCCACTGGTATTCTGCTCGCCAGACACGGCGCCGCTGGCTTTTCGGCGTTGGACAGGCGCCACTCGCGAGCCAGCGCGCGCACATCCTCCTTACCAAACCGGGCATCGACCAGCGGTGCGACGACGCCGTGCTCCATCGCGGCGCGGAGACCAGGACGATGCTCACCAAGGTCATCGAGATGGGTCCCGACGAACATCACCTCGGAATCTCCACGAGTTGCCGCCAGCTGCTGCACCGTCTCGTACAGCGACGTCTTGCAGAAATAGCAGCGATCACCGGCGTTGGCGCGATATCCGCTCGATTCGATCTCGTTGGTCGCAACTTCCTCGACCTTTGCCCCGATCTCGCTGGCAATCCGGTGCGCCTCCGAGCGCTCACTAGCCGCCAGTGATGGACTCACTCCCAGCAAGGCCACCGTCTGCAGGCCAGCGCGAACACACCCGGCCAGCACAACTGTCGAATCGATCCCGCCCGAGTAGCAGACGTAAGCAATTCTGCCCGACGCCGCCCCTCGAACCGCGTCGATCAGCCGCTGCTCAAGATCCAAGTGACTCACCAGCCGTCGAAGGCTCCGCGTCCCAGAGCGAATTCAGCACTTCCTCACGCAGCTCCGAGATCGGACGCGCAGTCTCCTCTGCAACTCGCCGCAAATCGTCGAACTCCGGTTTGGCGCGTCGGGTTCCATCAGGCAAGGTCGAGATCTTCACGCGGATATCATGGCCGTTCAACCGCACGGTCTTCGACTCGCGTTCGAGCGCACTTCTCAGAACATCGAAGGTCTTCACGCCGAGCGTCGTGAAGTGTGTGAACATCGTTTGCTCGATGCGGGAGAGATCATCGGCCTGAACGAGAGCCTCCACCCTCGTTCCCGGCCTCCCCTTCTTCATCGTCGTGTGCAGTAGCACCACGTCCAGCGCACCCTTCGCGCGCAGCACGTCCGCCGCCCCAGCCAGCTCCTCGGGCGACATATCGTCGATGTCCGCGCTGAGCACGTGCAAATGCTCGGTGTGCACGTGCTCATGATGGTGGTGATGATGATGCTCGTGGTCCAGCACTGCGTCACCCAGGATGATGCGCAACGCGTTCAGTTGGTGTGGAATATCCCGCGTACCTGCGCCATACCCACTGCTGCGCGCCGTGTACTCGCGCGGTGGCGCGCCCTTGGAAAGAACGCGAAGCAGCGCTGCACCGGTTGGTGTCGTCAGTTCACCGGATCCCGGCGGGCCATGGCTGACACTTAATCCCTCCAGCAACCGAATCGTCGCCGGCGCCGGCACCGGCAGCAGTCCATGCGCCGTCTTCACAGTTCCATCGCCGAGCGCTACGCGTGTGTTGTACACGCGCTCGATACCGAGCAGCTCAACGCCCCACAGCGAACCCACGACATCCAGTATCGCATCGACAGCGCCGACTTCGTGGAGATGCAATTCGTCCGGAGCGACTCCATGTATTGCTGCCTCGATCGTCGCGATCGCATCGAACGCCGCATGCGCACGCTCGCGAACTTTTTCCGGAATCGAAACGGCATCAACCAGTCGATGGATCTCCGAAACCGCGCGCCCATGCGGCTGCGGCGGAATGTCGAAGTCTACCTTCACACACTTGACCGCCGATCGCTGCACCTCGGCGATGCGCACGTTGACCCCATCGAGTCCGAGGGTCGCCGGCAGTCGCGAAAGCCATAGGCGATCGAGACCATTGTCTACGAGCGCACCTATAAACATGTCTCCAGCGATGCCGCTGGCAGGGTCGAGTACGGCGATCTTCATTCCGATAATCTAATTCCGGAAACTCCGGTTCCGATTTTGCACGCGGCCCCCGCATGACATCAGAGCATTACGAAGTCGCGGTGGTCGGCGGCGGTCCGGCAGGATTGTCAGCGGCACTCTGGCTGGCGCGGTACCTACATAAGGTAGTGGTGATCGATTCCGGCGATCCGCGTAACTGGGAAACGCGGGGTATCAACGGATACCTCGGTCATCAGGGAATTCGCTCGCCGGATCTGCGGAGACTCGGCCGCGCCGAGGGCGAGAAGTACGGTGCGGATTTCATGACCGGAGTCGTCGACACCGCCACGAACGAGACTGGCGAGCTGTTCGCGATCTGCCTCCGCGGCGGAAAGACAATCGAAGCGCGCCGCATCCTGCTGTCGATCGGACTTCGCGATGTCTGGCCCGACGTCCCGGGTCTCGATGAATGCTACGGTGAGACCGTCCATGTCTGTCCCGATTGCGACGGCTACGAGACCCGAGGCAAGAAGACGGTGGTCGTCGGCTCCGGACGCAAAGCGGTGGGAATGGCACTGGCGCTGACGACCTGGACGCGCGAGATCGTCATCTGCACCAACGGCGAGCCGCCTGACATGGAGCAGAAGCTGCTGGATGTGCTCAAGCCGCTCAACATCCCGGTGCTCGATGCACCAATCACCTGCGTCCTGTCAAAGCAAAAGGAAATTCGTGCCGTGGAGCTCGAAGGCGGTATGTCACTCGATTGCGAGCGCCTCTACTTCGCGATCGGACAATATCCGTCAGACGATCTCGGCACTCAGCTGGGATGCAAACGCGACGAGATCGGTCGGCTCGTGATCGACGAGCACAATCATACGTCGGTCAAGAACGTGTACGCGGCCGGTGATGTTGCCGGTGGACCTCAGATCGCCATCGCTGCTGCTGCGAGTGGCGCGATCGCCGCTGTTGCAATCCACGCCTCGCTCGTGCCGGAGGCGAGAAAGCTTCCGGACTAAAGCCCTACCAGCGCAGAGTCAGCGACTGCAGCTGATGCTTGCGCATGATCACCAGATTGACGCTCCGGTCCTTTTCATCAGCGTATCTGATTACCTGAATCAGATCCATCGGACTGGACACCTTCATGTTGTCGGCTCTGAGGATAATGTCGCCGCCGCGCAATCCAGCGTTCCTCGCCACTGATCCTTCGACAACATTCGTCACGAAGACACCGTCGGACTTCACGCCGAGCACGTCGCACAAATCGGAATTCAGCTGCGTAAACGACGCGCCGGCAAATGGGTATGTGCCGCCGGCACCGAAGCCGAGTGCGGGCGCGAGAACGGCAGGCAGCG
>Ga0207665_10000934_pt1 | contig 19786 bp, 17 predicted proteins | sample LARL112metaG_FD_184351 | JGI IMG/M metagenome (GOLD analysis project Ga0207665, IMG submission 184351) | Corn, switchgrass and miscanthus rhizosphere microbial communities from Kellogg Biological Station, Michigan, USA - LAR L11-2 metaG... | ecosystem: Host-associated > Plants > Roots >...
CGGGCTGCAGACGGGCTTCTACAACATGGCCCAGGGCGACGTGCCCATCCTCAAGGACCTCGCGCTGAACTACGCGATGAGCGACAACTTCCACCAGGCGGTGATGGGTGGCACCGGCGCGAACCACATCATGCTCGGCACCGGTTTCGCGGCCTCGTACCAGAACAAGGCTGGCCAGGCAGCCACACCACCCGCCAACGAGATCGAGAACCCCAATCCCAAGCCGGGCACGAACAACAACTACGCCCAGGACGGGTACGCCGGCGGCAGCTACTCCGACTGCGCCAACTCCACGGCACCCGGCGTCAGCGCGATCGACAGCTTCCTGGCCCACCTGCCGTACAAGCCGCTGGCGAACTGCCAGCCCGGTCGCTACTACCTGCTGAACAACTACAACGCCGGCTACAACACTGACGGCACCGTCAATAAGTCGTCCTTCACCGTGCCGCCGCAGAAGACCGACTACGTGACGATCGGCAACGAACTGTCGGCCCACCACATCAGCTGGGGGTACTTCGGCGAGGGCTACGACAACGGCCAGCCGAACTTCTCCTACTGCGGCATCTGCGACCCGATGCAGTACTCGTCATCGATCATGACCAACCCGGCGCTGCGCAAGAACGTCCAGCACGGCCTGGGAGACTTCGTCTCCGAGGCGGCGAACGGAACGCTGCCCGCGGTGACATTCCTCAAGCCGGGGGACAACGACGGCCACCCTGGGTACTCGACGATGTACGCATACGAGACCTTTGTGGCCCGCGCGGTCGCCGCGGTCCAGGACAACCCGCAACTCTGGCGCAACACCGCGATCTTCATCACCGAGGACGAGAGCGGCGGCTACTACGACTCCGGTTACATCCAGCCGGTGAGCTTCTTCGGCGACGGTCCCCGGATTCCGATGCAGGTGGTGTCCCCGTACGCCCGCCAGGGTTTCGTGGACCACACCTACACCGACCACGTGTCGATCCTGAAGTTCATCGAGGCCAACTGGGGCCTGAAGCCGCTGACCTCCTACAGCGAGGACAATATGCCGAACGCGACGCCGCAGGCTTATGTGCCGAAGGTCCGGCCCGCGATCGGCAACCTCATGACCATGTTCAACTTCTCCGATCCGCACTTCGGCACGATCAAGCTGCCGGTTCAGCCCTGGCACGAAGCGCCCGCAGCGCACCCGCCCGCGATCGTCTTCACCCAGCGCTGACCGCGCACACATCTGGTGCCCCCGGCTGTCACAGCCGGGGGCACCCCTCATGACACGGTTAGCCCCGGAGCCCGGTGCCCCGGTACTGGCCAGGAGGGCTCTGCCAGGCACTAGAGTCGAGGCCGTGGGTATGACGTTGCACATCAGTGAAGCCTCACCCCACCTGGTTGAGGCGGATGCCGTTGTTATCGGGGTCACCAAGGAAGCAGGCGGGGCGCTTCCGGTCCCAGGCACCAAGGACGTGGACGAGGCGCTGGGCGGAACCCTGGCGCAGACGCTGGCCACGCTTGCAGCCACAGGTGAGGCAGGGGAAGTAACCAGAATCCCGTCGGGCGGCAGGCTCGCCGCGCCGCTGATCGCGGCGGTGGGCATGGGCGATGCGGCCGGGGGCAACGACGCGGCCTTCGATGCGGAGACGCTGCGCCGGGCCGCCGGGGCCGCGGTCCGCGCCCTGCTCGCCGGGCGCAGCGGGAGCGCCGAGGACATGCGGATCGCGCTGGCCCTGCCCGCCCGCGATCCGGCCGAGGTCGGCGCCGTGGCCCTGGGCGGCCTGCTCGGCGGGTATGCGTTCCGGCGCTACCGCACCGAGCCTGGCCCTGGCGCCAGCCTGACCGTGCTGGCCCATGCCAGCGACGCGGCACCCGCGGCGGAGCGGGCACAGGTGCTCGCGGACGCCGTGAGCCTGGTGCGCGACCTGGTCAACACCGGTCCCTCCGACCTGGTGCCGGCCACGTTCGCGGCCCGTGCCGAGCAGGTCGCCTCCGCCGGCGGGCTCGCGATCACGGTGCTGGACGAGGACGCGCTGGCCGAGGGCGGCTACGGCGGCATCCTCGGTGTGGGCCAGGGCTCGGTGAACCCGCCGCGGCTGGTCCGGCTGGAGCACGCGCCCCCGGGAGCGGCCCGGACGCTGGTGCTGGCCGGGAAGGGGATCACGTTCGACTCCGGCGGCCTGTCGCTCAAGCCCGCCAAGTCGATGGAGTCGATGAAGTCGGACATGAGCGGCGCCGCGGCGGTGCTCGGCGCGATACAGGCGATCGCCGCGCTCGGGCTGCCCGTGCGGGTGGTCGGCTACCTGCCGATCGCCGAGAACATGCCGAGCGGCAGCGCGCAGCGGCCCTCGGACGTGCTGACCATGTTCGGCGGCACCACGGTCGAGGTGACCAACACCGACGCCGAGGGGCGCCTGGTGCTCGCCGACGTGCTCGCCGCGTCCGCTGCCGACTCCCCGGACATCCTCATCGACGTCGCGACCCTGACCGGCGCGCAGGTCGTCGCCCTCGGGCCACTGGTCGGCGCGGTGATGGCCAACGACGACGGGCTGCGGGACGCGGTGGTGGACGCCGGCCGCCGGGCCGGTGAGGCGATGTGGCCGATGCCGCTGCCCGCCGAACTGGCCAAGGGCCTGGAGTCGACCGTGGCCGACCTGGTCAACCTGCCTTCGGACGGCCGCGGCGGCGGGATGCTTGTCGCAGGGCTGTTCCTTAAAGAGTTCGTGCCCGACGGCGTCCGCTGGGCGCATCTGGATATCGCGGGCCCGGCGTTCAACCAAAGCGGCCCGCACGGGTATACCCCGAAGGGTGGCACGGGCGCCGCGACCCGGACGCTGGTCCAGATCGCGCAGGACATGGCCGACGGGCGGCTATAACCGCCCGCGGCGGGCAGGGGTCAAGGCAACACTGACGGACGGCAAGGGAGCGGGTCTGTGGCGGACAGCAGCCGATACGACATCGTCATTCTCGGCGGCGGCAGTGGCGGCTACGCGTGCGCGCTCAGGGCGGCCGAACTCGGCATGCGGGTCGCGCTCATCGAGCGGGACAGGGTCGGCGGGACCTGCCTGCACCGGGGATGCATTCCCACCAAGGCGCTGCTGCACGCGGCGGAGATCGCCGACCACGCGAACGAGGCCGAGTCGTTCGGCGTGCGGGCCCGGTTCGAGGGCATCGACATGGCCGGGGTCAACGCCTACAAGGACAAGGTGGTCGACCGGCTGTGGAAGGGCCTGACCAGCACGATCCTCAGCCGCAAGATCGACATCATCGAGGGCGACGGCCGGCTGGTGTCGCCGACCGCGGTGCGCGTCGGCGACACGGTGTTCGAGGGCGGGCACGTGGTGCTGGCGACCGGGTCCGAGCCGAAGAGCCTGCCGGGCCTGGCCCTCGACGGCCAGCGCGTGATCACCAGCGACGACGCGCTCAAGCTTGACAGGGTGCCGGGCTCGGCCGTGATCCTCGGCGGCGGCGTCATCGGGGTGGAGTTCGCCAGCGTGTGGCGCTCGTTCGGCGCCGAGGTGACCATCGTGGAGATGCTCCCGCACCTGCTCCCGGCCGAGGAGGAGTCCAGCTCCAAGCTGCTGGAGCGGGCCTTCCGGCGGCGCGGGATCGCCTACCAGCTCGGTGCCAGGTTCGAGGGGGTCAAGGACTCGGCCGACGGGGTGACCGTCACGCTGGAGGGCGGCAAGACACTAGACGCCGAACTGATGCTGGTCGCCGTCGGGCGCGGCCCGGTGTCGGCCGGGTTCGGCTACGAGGAGGCCGGCGTGGCCATGGACCGTGGCTTCGTGCTGGCCGACTCCTACTGCCGCACCAACGTCCCGACGATCTCTGCTGTCGGCGACCTGACCCCTGGGCTGCAACTGGCGCACGTCGGCTTCGGTGAAGGCATTTTGGTTGCAGAACGAGTGGCCGGGCTTGATGTGACCCCGATCGACTACGACGGCGTCCCGCGTATCGCCTACTGCGACCCCGAGGTGGCTTCCGTTGGGATCACCTCGGCCACCGCCGCCGCCCGCGGCATCGAGACCGTGGAGTTCACCTACAACCTCGGCGGGAACGGCAAGAGCGTGATCCTGCAGACCCAGGGCGCGGCGAAGGTCATCGCGACCAAGGGCGACGCGGCGAACGGCAGCACCCCAGGCAAGCCGGGGCCCGTGCTCGGCGTGCACCTGGTCGGCGCCCGGGTCGGCGAGCTGATCGCCGAGGGCCAGCTCATCTACAACTGGGAGGCGCTGCCGACCGAGGTGGCGCAGCTCATCCACCCGCACCCGACACAGTCGGAGGTGATCGGCGAGGCGCACCTCGCGCTCGCCGGAAAGCCCCTCCATGTCCACGCTTGACCCGCCACCACCACCCACGAGGGCTGAGCAGCGAAGGAGTCGCGAGTAGCCATGACGGTCACGGTATCCATGCCCCAGCTCGGCGAGAGCGTCACCGAGGGCACCGTCACGCGCTGGCTCAAGAAGGAAGGCGAGCGCGTAGAGGCGGACGAACCGCTGCTCGAGGTCTCCACCGACAAGGTGGACACCGAGATACCCTCTCCCGCCTCTGGCATCCTGCGCGGGATCACGGTCGCTGAGGACGAGACGGTCGCCGTCGGCGCGCAGCTCGCGATCATCGACGACGCGGGCGACGGCGCGGGTGCGGTGCCCGACGGGCAGGCCCAGGCGGCCGGGGCCGCTGCCGTCCCAGCGCCATCGCAGGCGCCGCCGGGTGGCCCGGAACCGGGCGGCTATCCCTACGCTGTGCCCGAGCAGGCACCGGCGCCGCAGGAGTACGCCCAGCCGGCCCAGGCCTACCAGGCACCGGCCGAGCCGCAGTACCGGCCGGCGGCGCCGGAGTACAGCGCACCGTACAGCCAGGCTCCCGAATCCGGATACGCGGCGCCGGCCGCTGGCTACGCCGCTCCCCCGGCCGAGGGCTACGCGCAGCAGCAGGCGTACGCGCCGCCGGCGGCCCCGGAACCGCAGGCGCCGCCCGCGCCGCAGGCCGTGCCCTACCAGCAGGCCGCACCGGTGCCCGAGGCGGCCGCCCCGCCCGCGCCCGCTCCTGCCCCGGCCGCCCCGCCCGCGCCCGCGCCGGCCTACGTGGCGCCCGCCGAACCCGCCGAAGCCGACGAGCCGGACGCACAGCCGGCCACGGCCGAGGGCCCGTACATCACGCCGCTGGTCCGCAAGCTCGCCGCCGAGCACGGGGTGAACCTCGCCACGGTGGCCGGCACCGGCGTCGGCGGGCGGATCCGCAAGCAGGACGTGCTGGAAGCCGCGCGGGTGCTCCGCGAGCAGCAGCCGGCCGCCGCCCCGGCACCCGCCGCGGACGGGCAGCAGGCCCCGCCGGCCGCGGCGCCCGCCCCCGCCGCACCGGCCCGGGCCGTCGAGCCGTCCACGCTGCGCGGCACCACCGAGCGGCTGTCCCGGGCCAGGCAGCTCATCGCCCGCCGGATGGTCGAGTCGCTGCAGACCTCCGCCCAGCTCACCACCGTGGTGGAGGCGGACGTCACGGCGATCACCAGGCTGCGGGAGCGGGCCAAGGCCGACTTCGAGACGCGCGAGGGCGTCAAGCTGTCCTACCTGCCGTTCTTCGCGCTGGCCACGCTCGAAGCGCTGAAGGTGCACCCCAAGCTGAACGCGGTGCTCAACACCGAGGCCGGCCAGATCATCTACCACGACGCCGAGCACCTCGGCATCGCCGTGGACACCGAGCGCGGCCTGATGGTGCCGGTCATCCGCAACGCGGGTGACCTCAACATCGGCGGCCTGGCCCGCAAGATCGCCGACCTTGCGGGGCGCACCAGGGCGGGCCAGGTGAGCCCGGACGAACTGGCCGGCGGTACCTTCACGCTCACCAACACCGGCAGCCGCGGTGCCCTGTTCGACACCCCGATCATCAACCAGCCCCAGGTGGCCATCCTGGGCACCGGGACGGTCGTCAAGCGCCCCGTGGTCATGGAGGACCCCGCCCTGGGCGAGGTGATCACGGTGCGGTCCATGGTCTACCTGGCGCTCACCTACGATCACCGGCTGATCGACGGCGCCGACGCGGCCCGGTTCCTGACCACGGTGAAGGAACGGCTGGAAGAGGGTGCGTTCGAAGCCGAGCTCGGGCTCTAGGGCATGCCCTGATGCAGATCGCGGTCACCGGGTCCTCGGGGCTGATCGGCACCGCCCTGGTCGCCGCGCTGCGCGCGGACGGCCACCGGGTGATCAGGCTGGTTCGCGCGGGGCCTGCCGCGCCGGACACGCTGGCGTGGGATCCGCGCGCCGAGCGCGGCGGCCTGGACCCGCGGTCGCTGGACGGCGTCGAGGCCGTGGTGCACCTGGCCGGGGCCGGGGTCGCCGACAAGCGCTGGACGCAGGGGTACCGGGCCGAGATCCGCGATAGCCGGGTCCAGGGCACCCGGGCGCTTGTGGGCGCGCTGGCGGCGATGGCTGCTCCGCCCGGCGTTTTGCTGTCCGGATCCGCCGTCGGCTGGTACGGGGACACCGGCGGGCGTGAGGTGACCGAGTCGGACCCGGCCGGTCGTGGTTTCCTCCCCGAGGTGGTGCGCGACTGGGAGGCGGCCGCCGGGCAGGCGGCCTCCGCGGGAATCCGGGTGGTCACGCTGCGGTCGGGGATCGTGCTGTCCCGCCACGGCGGGATGCTGGGCCGGCTGCTGCCGCTGTTCCGGCTGGGGCTCGGCGGCAGGCTCGGGTCCGGCCGCCAGATGATGAGCTGGATCGGGCTGTCGGACTGGCTGGCGGCCACGCGGTTCGTGCTGGGCCGCGCCGGCCTCACCGGCCCGGTGAACCTGACCTCGCCGAACCCGGTGAGCAACGCGGACTTCACCGCGGCGCTGGCCCACGCCGTGCACCGGCCCGCCGTGGTGTTCGTGCCGGTGCCCGCGCTGAAGCTCGCGGTCGGCGGGGTGAGCAGCGACATCCTGTCCAGTGCACGGGTGATGCCGAAGCGGCTGCTGGCCGAGGGCTTCGGCTTCCAGCACGCGGGCATCGCCGGAGCATTGGCCGCCGAACTGGGCTGACTAACCTGCTGCCGCCAGCCCAGCCTTAGCCGGCGTCGCGGCCGGCGAACTCGGCCTCCTGGCTGCTGTCTCCGGCCTCCTCGTCCGCGCAGTCGGCCTCCTGGCCCGCGCAGTCGGCTTCCAGGTCGGCCGTCTTGCGCAGCAGCGTGCGGTACGACACCGGCGCGTCGCCGAACAACGGCACCTGCCAGAACGCGGGCACGGGGCCGGAGAAGCCGGATAGCAACTCCAGCCGGCCGATGGTCAGCCGTAGCAGCCGGCGCGCGCCGATCAGTGCCGCCACCGCGAGCGGCAGTTCGATCAAGGCGGCCGACAGCACGCTGACCATGAAGCCCCCGGTGCCCCAGTCCAGCGTGATGTCGAACCAGGCGTCGCAGCACAACAGCGTCGCCAGCACCATCAGGCACACGATGAGGATCTGCCGGCGGCGCCAGGCGGCCCATGCCGTCGCCGCGAACACCAGGAGCAACCCGGCGTCGAACCCGACCCAGGCCGCCCGCCATCCCCCAGCGCGATAGTCGCGCGGTAGCTTGACCGCGAGTATCCCGATCCAGACCGACAGCAGCAGGACGCCGGCCAGGCACGCAACGATGAGAACCCGGCGCCGCCGCTGGCTGATCGGAGTGGGCGTGAGACTTCGTGCGTTCATGCTCGCCAGCGCGCGGGCGAGCTGGGCCCGCTCTTCCGGAGTCATCCGCTGCAGATCGGATTCGTCGATCACGCGACTTCTCCCCTTCTGCCACGGAAAGGCCCTCTTTGCCTGACAACCCCGGCCAGCGTGCGGCTATGCCCGGGACACCGAGCGGCCTGATCCTGGCTGGGCGGGCCGACCGGGCCGCGGGGTTACGCTGGCAGGGTGCACGGTGAACTGGTCTTCGCCCATGCCGGGTTCGGCGCGGGCGCCGTCCCCTATCCCGAGGGGTGGGAACTGCAACGGCGGCTGCACGATCGCCGGGCGTCCGGGCAGATCCCGGACACCTGCCTGCTGCTTGAGCACGAGGCGGTCTACACCGCGGGCCGGCGGACCGAGCCGCTGGACCGGCCGCTGGCCGATCCCGGGATCCCGGTGATCGACGTGGACCGGGGCGGCAAGATCACCTGGCACGGGCCGGGGCAGCTCGTCGGGTACCCGATCATGGCGCTGGGCGAGCCGCTGGACGTGGTCGCCTACGTGCGCACCCTGGAGGACGCGCTGATCCGGTGCTGCGCCGAAATGGGCGTCGCCACCACCAGGGTGGAGGGCCGCAGCGGCGTGTGGGTGACCGGGGACGGCCGCCCGGACCGCAAGGTCGGCGCGATCGGCATCCGGGTGTCCCGTGGGGTCACCATGCACGGCTTCGCGCTCAACTGTGACTGCGACCTCGGCTGGTTCGACAAGATCGTGCCCTGCGGCATCAGGGACGCCGGGGTCACCTCGCTGACCGTGGAAGCGGGCCGGCCGGTGACCGTGGCCGAGGTGACCGGCCTGGCCGAGCACCACCTCGCCGACGTGTTCGGCGCCCGGGCCTGGCGCCGCGTCGACCTGGCCGACCTGCTCCCCGGCGCCGAGCTGAGCCCTGCGGCGCCCTGACCTGGTTACCCGGCGGCCGGTTCCGCGAGGTCCACGGCCACCACGAAACCTCGGTATCTTCGCAGCATGCCGTTCTACGTTCACGGCCAGGACCGGCCGGGAGCTCAGGACGAGATGGAGGCCCTGGCCGAGGCACACTGGTCTTACATGGACCGGTTCGCCGGCCGGCTCATTCTCCGCGGCCCCACGTTGTCCGGTGACGGCGCCGAGCACACCGGCAGCGTCCATGTCGTAGACCTGGCCGACCGTGCCAGTGCGGAGCGGTTCGCGACCGAGGAGCCTTACTGGCAGGCCGGTCTGTACCGGGACATCACGGTTGCCCGGGCTGCCGTATTGCACCATTGTGAGCCTGCAGAGGGACTGCCTGCAGCAAGCGCACTGGTCACCGGCCAGTGGCCTGCGCGGCCCGGTGACCTGCCACTGTCAGGCGTTGATCCGGACAGCCGGCTGAGCTTCGTGGCCCTGCTCGTTGACGATGACCAGTCCCGCACCACCGGGATCGTGTCGGTCGTCGGAGCGCTGCCGGGCGAGGGAGCCAGTATCCTTCAGCCGCTCGCGGACCAGTTCGCCGGCGAACCCGTGGCCCTGACCGCACAGCGCTGGACCCGCGGCGGGCGCCGGTAGCCCCGTTACCCCGCGGCCAGGTCCGCGAAGTACGTAGCCAGCCCCCCGACCGGGACCAAGGCCTGCTCCCCCGTCGCCATGTCACGGACCGTGACCGCGCCCGCCTCTTCCTCGGCGTTGCCGTAGATCACCGCCCACCGGGCCCCGGCGTCGTTGGCCCACTTGAGCTGGCGGCCGAGCTTGCCCGAGTTGCCCAGGTAGACGCTGGCCCGCAGGCCGGCCTCCCGGGCGGCCGCGGCGAAGCCGAAGCTGCGCGCGGCGTGCCGCTCGTCCATGACCGTCACCGCCACGTCGAGCCGGGTGTGCCCGGCCTCCGGCCGCGGCAGCAGCAACAGGATTCGCTCCATGCCCAGCGACCCGCCGGTGGCCGGCACGTCCGGCCCGCCAAGCTGCTCGATCAGGTGGTCGTAACGCCCGCCGCCGGCCAGCGACCCGGCCCCGCCCTCGGCGGCGACCTCCCAGATCGGCCCGGTGTAGTAGCTCAGCCCGCGCACCAGCCGGGGCGCGAACGTCACCCGGCCGTCCGGCACCTGGCCGGACACCAGGGACAGCAGCGAGTCGACCTCGTCCAGCCCGGCCGCGCCCTCGTCACTGCCCTTCAGCGCGTCCCTGATCTGCTCCGCCGCGTCGCCGGCCGTCAGCGCGCCGACCAGCGGTGCCGCCTGCTGCTCGGGCAGGCCCCGGCCGGCCAGTTCGGCGATCACCTCGCCGGGCGCGAGCTTGTCCAGCTTGTCCAGGGTGATCAGCACGCCGGGGCCGAGTTCCGCGGGCACGCCGAACGCCTCGAGCAGCCCGGCGAGCACCCGCCTGGAGTTGAGCAGGAACCGGAACCCGCGCAGGCCGAGCTCGCCGAGCACGTCGTGCACCGCACAGATGATCTCCGCGTCGGCCATCGCCGACGTGGCGCCCAGCGTGTCGAGGTCGCACTGGGCGAACTCGCGGTAGCGGCCGTGACCGGGCCGGTCCGCCCGCCACACCGGGCCGATCGCGTAGCGCTTGTACGGGGTCGGCAACTGGCTCCCGTACGCGGCGGCCACCCGCGCCAGCGGCACCGTGTGGTCGTAACGCAACGCCAGGTCGGCCTCGCCGGTGCCCTCGTGCTCGCCGCGGCGCAGGATCTTGAAGATCAGCTTGTCGCCGTCGTCGCCGTACTTGCCGAGCAGCACATCCAGCCGCTCGAAGGCGGGCGTGACGAGCGGCTCGAACCCGTACCTGGCGAATACCGCCCGGATCCGCGCAAAGGCGTGCTCCCGCAACTCCCACTCGGCGGCGAGGAAGTCACGGGTACCTGACGGCGGATCGAACTGCGATGGCATGTGCCTATGCTCCCCGACTTCCGCGGCGAGCGCACATTGGTTATCGCGCCGGGCGGGCCTACACGTCGATGCGGCGGATCTTGACGGCCGTGCCGTAGGCGCAGATCTCCTGGCCGACCTGGAATTCGCTGGCGTCGAACCGCATGGCCAGCACCGCGTCGCCGCCCCTGGCCTGGGCCGCCTCGGTGAGCCGGTCCTGCGCCTCCATCCGGCTGTCGGCCAGCATCTTGGTCATCCCGCGGAGTTCACCGCCGACGAGCGACTTGAAGCTGGCGCCGAGCTGCGAGCCCACGTGGCGGGACCGCACCGTGATGCCGAACACCTCCCCGAGGACCTCGGTGACCTCGTATCCCGGCAGGTCGTTCATGGTGGAGAGAATCATCACATTCCTTCCCCGTCGGCCATCGCGGCCTCGCGTTATACCCCCGGCCAGCAGACGTACCCTGGAACCGTGGTACTCGCACCCGAGGGGCGCAAGCTGCTCCGCATCGAAGCCCGCAACAGCCAGGTCCCGATCGAGCGCAAGCCGCCCTGGATCAAGACCCGGCTGCGGACCGGGCCGGAATATACCGCGCTGAAGAACCTGGTCCGCAGCCAGGGACTGCACACGGTCTGTGAAGAGGCGGGCTGCCCGAACATCTTCGAATGCTGGGAAGACCGCGAGGCCACGTTCCTCATCGGCGGGGACGCGTGCACCAGGCGATGCGACTTCTGCCAGATCGCCACCGGCAAGCCGGAACCGCTGGACACCGGGGAGCCGCGCCGGGTGGCGGAGTCGGTGGCGGCGATGGGGCTGCGGTACGCGACGGTCACCGGGGTTGCCCGCGACGACCTGGAAGACGGCGGCGCCTGGCTGTACGGGCAGACGTGCGTGGAGATCCACGCGGCGGTGCCCGGCTGCGGCGTCGAACTGCTCATCCCCGACTTCAATGCCCAGGCCGGCCGGCTGGCCGTGGTGTTCGGCGCCCGCCCGGAGGTGCTGGCCCACAACATCGAGACGGTGCCCCGGATCTTCCGCCAGATCCGGCCGGGGTTCCGGTACGAGCGGTCGTTGGACGTGCTTGCCATGGCCAGGGAGGCCGGGCTGGTGACCAAGTCCAACCTGATCCTCGGCCTCGGCGAGGAGGACCGTGAGATCAGCCAGGCCATGGCCGACCTTCGCGGGGCAGGCTGCGAACTGCTGACGGTCACCCAGTACCTGCGGCCGTCGGCCAGGCACCATCCGGTGGCCCGGTGGGTGCCGCCCGAGGAGTTCGAGCACTGGCGCACCGAGGCGCTGAGCCTGGGGTTCGCTGGCGTGATGTCCGGCCCCTTGGTGCGCTCCTCGTACCGCGCGGGCCGCCTGTACTCGGAAGCTCTGGCCCGCCGGGAAGCGCCTTCCGCTGCGCCAGTTTCACCCTGAGCGCCGGCTCTCGTATCCTGCCCTCCATGGTGAATAAGCCGGCGGGCGCGGCAAAGGGCCAGGACGCGGTCGATCCTGCGAGTCTCGGCCGCATTAAGCAACTCCGGATGGCGGCCGGGATGGTCCACCGGACCAACCGCTGGGCGCTGCCCATCGTCGGGCTCGTCGTGGTGGGCGTGATCGCCGTGTTCGTGGTGGTCGGGCTGATCACCGGCCTGGTCGCCCTGCTCGCGCCGCTCGGCGTGCTCTCTGGCCTGATGGCGGGACTGATCCTGTTCGGCCGGTTCGCGCAGTCCGCCCAGTATGCGGCGATCGAGGGCCAGCCCGGCGCGGCCGCCGCGATCCTGCAGAGCATGCGCGGCGGCTGGACGGTGACCCCCGCGGTGGCGGCGAACAGGAACCTGGACGTGGTGCACCGCGCGGTCGGCAAGCCCGGCGTGGTCCTGGTCGGCGAGGGCAGCCCCAGCCGGCTGCCGAGCCTGCTGGCGGCCGAGAAGAAGCGCGTCTCCCGGGTGGCCTACGACGTGCCCATCTACGACTTCCAGGTCGGCGACGAGGAGGGCCAGGTGCCGATCCGGCGCCTGCAGCGCAAGCTGATGCGCCTGCCGCGCAACCTGAAGGGCCAGGCGGTCGCGGAACTGAACTTCCGGCTGAAGGCGCTGCCCGCCAACCTGCAGGCCCCCAAGGGACCGATGCCCAAGACCGGCCGCATGCCCAAACCGCCGCGGCCCCGCTTCCACTAAGCCGGCGCTGCCCGGCTCAGTCACCAGGCCCCCAAGGGACCGATGCCCAAGACCGGCCGCATGCCCAAACCGCCGCGGCCCCGCTTCCGCTAGCCCGGCGGGTTACAGCCGGATGACGATGGTGTTGGCGGCCCGGTCATGCAGGCCGCGCAGGTCGCGGTCGGTGACCAACGGCGGGATGACGGTCAGCAGCAGCAGCGTACGGACCAGGCCCCAGAGCAGCCCGACCGGCTTGCCGTCCAGCCGCGCGACCCGGATACCGGCCAGCCGCTTGCCGAGTGTCATCCCAGCCAGCGCGGTGAGCAGGTAATCCTGCACCGCGAAGACCGCCAGCGTCCAGTACTGGTCATGGAACAACGCCACCGCGATCAGCGTGCAGACCACCCAGTCGATCAGCAGCGCGCCCACCCGGCGGGCCATGCTGCCCACCGAGCGCGGCCCGTCTTCGGGCAGCCCGAACCTCTCGCCGGGATATGCGGGACGGTCGCCGGGGGCCTTGGCCCCATCCACGGGGGAAGCTGACACGCCTCCACGGTATCGCCTGTGCACACGGCGATGTACGGCCGGTCCGCTTACTTAGCGTGACCTCGTTGAACGCCAGGCGTAACACGCGTGAAACACTTGGGACACCACTCGGAAACGGCAGGCACCTAGCGTGGCAGCCGCGGTCCTGAAGCAGGCGCAAACCCGCGCGGTCAGGACATGGCCGCAGCCTCCAGGGAGGGTTGATGTTCACGAACGCCGACGAGGTTCTGAAGTTCATCGGCGACAACAAGGTGGAGTTCGTCGACGTCAGGTTCTGTGACCTGCCGGGTACTGTGCAGCACTTCACCGTGCCGGTCGAGTCTTTCGACGCGAAGGTTTTCACCGACGGGCTGATGTTCGACGGTTCCTCGATCCGCGGATTCCAGCAGATCCACGAGTCGGACATGCTGCTCCTGCCGGACCCTGCGACGGCCGTGCTCGACCCGTTCCGCCAGCACCCGACGCTGAACCTGACGTTCTTCGTGCACGACCCGCTGACCGGCGAGCCGTACACCAGGGACCCACGCAACATCGCCCGCAAGGCGCAGGACTTCCTGCGCGGCACCGGCATCGCGGACGTGGTGTACTTCGGCCCCGAGGCGGAGTTCTACATCTTCGACTCCGCGCGCTTCGAGACCAGCTCGAACGAGGGCTACTACCACATCGACTCCATCGAGGGAGCCTGGAACACCGGCCGCGAGGAAGAGGGCGGCAACCTCGGCTACAAGCCGCGGTACAAGGGTGGCTACTTCCCCGTGCCGCCGATGGACCACTACACCGACCTGCGCTCGGAGATGGTGCGCATGCTGATCCGGTGCGGCATCCAGGTGGAGATGCAGCACCACGAGGTCGGCACCGCCGGCCAGGCGGAGATCGACATCAGGTTCGCCCCGCTGCTGCAGATGGCCGACAACCTGATGCTCTACAAGTACGTGGTCAAGAGCGTGGCCCGGGCCGCCGGGAAGACCGTCACGTTCATGCCCAAGCCGCTGTTCGGTGACAACGGCTCCGGCATGCACTGCCACCAGAGCCTGTGGAAGGACGGCGCCCCGCTGTTCTACGACGAGGTCGGCTACGCCGGGCTGTCCGACATCGGCCGCTATTACGTCGGCGGGCTGCTCAAGCACGCGCCTTCGCTGCTCGCCTTCACCAACCCGACCGCGAACTCCTACCACCGGCTCGTGCCGGGGTTCGAGGCACCGGTGAACCTGGTCTACTCGCAGCGCAACCGGTCCGCCTGCGTCCGGATCCCGATCACCGGCGCCAACCCGAAGGCCAAGCGGCTTGAGTTCCGGGTACCTGACCCGTCGGCCAACCCGTACCTGGCCTTCGCGGCGATGATGATGGCCGGCGTGGACGGCATCCGGAACAAGATCGAGCCGCCCGAGCCGGTGGACAAGGACCTGTACGAACTGCCGCCGGACGAGGCCCTGGCCATCCCGCAGGTGCCCGGGTCCCTGGACAAGGTCCTGGACACGCTGGAAGCCGACCACGAGTACCTGCTCGACGGCGGCGTGTTCACCCCGGACCTGATCGAGACCTGGATCGACTACAAGCGCTCCAACGAGCTTGACCCGATCCGGCTCCGCCCGCACCCGCACGAGTTCGAGCTGTACTTCGACATTTAACCGGACACCGTGTCTGACCAGGCGAGACGCTTATAGCGCTCTCCCTGGGCCATCAGCCGGCCGGATGCCCGCGGTCAACCGCCGCGGGCATCCGGCCGACTGGTTTCCGGGGGCGAATGTCAAGACGGCGGCAGCGGCTCCGACCACCAGGGGAACGGGCCCGATAGGGGCTCACGAACCACGAGGAGTACGACATGCAGTTCCTGATCAGCCTGCACATCAACCCGGCAGTGCTGGACGCGCTGACCGATGAGGAGAAGGCGGCGATCGGCGAAGGCCACGGCAGGTTCATCCAGGCGCTGAAGCAGTCCGGCGAGCTGATCACCACGCAGGCCCTCGTCGACCCGTCCCAGGCCGCCGTGGTGACCGTCCGCAACGGCCAGCCGGTGGTCACCGACGGCCCCTTCCTGGAGGCCAAGGAGTACCTGGGCGGCTTCTACCTGATCGACTGCGAGGACAAGGACCGGGCGATCGAACTGGCAGCGCAGATCCCGGACGCCGCGATCGAAGGCCTGGGCGTCGAGGTGCGGCAGGTGATGTTCGCTGACGGACAATTGGAAGCATGACCGTGCCAGCCCTCGAGGACCTGCTGCGTGAGCTCACGCCGCAGGTCCTCGGCACGCTGGTACGCCGGCACGGCCAGTTCGAGGGCTGCGAGGACGCTGTGCAGGAGGCCGTCCTCGCCGCCACCGTGCAGTGGCCGGCCGAGGGAGTGCCGGGCAACCCGCGCGGCTGGCTGGCGACGGTCGCGTCCCGGCGGCTCATCGACCAGATGCGCAGCGACCACGCGCGCCGCGAACGGGAGTCGGCGGCGGCCACCGCCGAGGTGGTGCCCGAGGACGTGCCGGACACAGACGACACGCTCGTCCTGCTGTTCCTGTGCTGCCATCCGACGCTGACCGCGGCCTCCCAGACAGCCCTGACGCTGCGGGCAGCCGGCGGCCTGACCACGGCCGAGATCGCCCGCGCATTCCTGGTGCCCGAGGCCACCATGGCGGCCAGGATCAGCCGGGCAAAACAGTGCATCAAGGCCGCTGGCAGCTCGTTCAGCCTGCCCGACAGCGCGGAGCGCGCTGAGCGGCTGCGGGTCGTCCTGCACGTGCTCTACCTGATCTTCAACGAGGGCTACACCGCCTCCTCGGGCAGCGAACTGCACCGCACCGGCCTCGCGCACGAGGCGATCCGGCTGACCAGGATGGTGCACGCGCAGCTGCCCGAGGACGGCGAGGTGACCGGGCTGCTCGCGCTGATGCTGCTGACCCACGCCCGCCACAAGGCACGTACGACGGCGGCCGGGGACCTCGTGCCGCTGGCCGAGCAGGACCGTACGAAGTGGGACCGCGCGCTGATCGACGAGGGCATGGAACTGGTCAAGGCGTCGCTGGCCGGCCCGGCGCTGGGGCCTTACCAGCTGCAGGCCGCCATCGCCGCCACACACGCCGACGCGGCCACCGCCGAGGAGACCAACTGGCCGCAGGTGCACGCTCTTTACCTGATCCTGGAACGGATCGCACCCAACCCGATGGTCACCCTCAACCGGGCGATCGCGCTCGCCGAGACCGAGGGCCCGCTGGCCGGGCTGACCCTGCTATCCACTTTGGACAGTGACCAACGGATGGCCGGGCATCACCGCCTGCTGTCCGTACGGGCGCACCTGCTGGAGAAGGCCGGCGACACGGCCGGGGCACACGACCACTACAGGCGCGCCGCGAAGGCCACCGCCAGCATCGCCGAGCAACGCTACCTGGAGTCCCGTGCCAGCCGCGTAAGGTCACAAATGCGGGTCACCCACGCACTCGTGCTACGGCCAACTAGACGCTGAAGCCGGATGCGTATGTTCTCTTGTTCCCGCAGACCGCGCACACGTATGTCCGGCCACCTACACTGGCCCGCCGGGCGCCGCAGCAGACGCCCCCCGGCGCCAGCCAGTAGATTATCCACGTTCGCCACCTGAGCCCGGACCGGTCCCTGCGATAGTCGCGCCGCGCACTGATCGCCTTAATGAGGACGATCAAGGCCAGAGCCAGGACGATCGGGCCTGCAGTGTAGATCATCGCCTGTGCCTCTCAGGTGCCGGCCGCGGCAGGGTAGGTCTGGCCCGCGCCGGTCTGCCCCGTGTGGCATCGATGCTGCACACGTCATCATAGCCGCGCGGCAAAATCCACCGGGCCGGCCATGATGCCCTGTAGGTCATGTCAGTGCCGTTGCGGTATCAGGCATCTGACCTAGCGGTCTTCACGGCTTTGGGTTACCTCCGTGCGCTCCGTCGCTTGAGACGCCGATCTGTCAGCGGCGGGAGCAGGGTCGTAGTAGTGGGCGTATTGCCACAGTCCCCGGGTGATCAGGACGTCGTCGGGCAGCGGGCCGAACCTGGCCGGTGACAGGGCCTCCATGCCTGGCGATGGCGTACCGGTGGTGATCCAGGTCGCCAGTTCCTCGCCGAGCGCGGGCGAGGAGGAGAACCCCGAGCCGTTGCACCCGCTGGCAACCCACAGGCCCGGGAGGTCAGGCACGGGCCCGGCGACGAACCGGCCGTCGGGGCTCATCGTGAACAGCCCGCCGCGATGCTCGGCGACCGGGGCGGCGCCCGCGGCCGGGACCTCGGCGCTGACCTGCGCGGCCAGCTTGCGCAGCACGGCCAGGTCCAACGGCAGATCATCGGTGGTGAACGAAGGTGGCTGCTGGCGCGGGTCGAACGGCAGCGGGTCGGTCTCGAAGCCGCCGAACATCAGCCCGCCGCGCGATGGGCGCAGGTACACCGCGGCATCCACCACCCGGACGATCGGATCGGCCGGGTCGATGCCCTGGTCCGGGCCGGTGATGAGCAGTTGGTGGCGCACCGGGGCGAGCGGCACCGGCGCGCTGGCCAGTTCGGCGACCTGCCGTACCCAGCCACCGGCCGCGTCCACCACCACGGGGGCCGCGATCGCCCGGCCAGCGGTCCGCACCCCGGTCACCCTGCCGCCGGTGACGGTGATACCGGTGACCGGCTCGTGCTCGGCCACGACGACCCCGCGCAGCCGGCAGGCCGCCAGGTAGGCCTCGATCAGCGCGGTGGGCTCGGCGATGTAGACGTCCTCCGGGCACCACAGCGCGAACTCCTCCCCCGCCGCCCGGTAGAAGCCGACCCGCTCGGCGACCAGCGCTGGTTCGGCCTCGCGGACATCGGCGCCCCAGCCCCGCGACTGGGCCACCTCGCGGGCCAGGTACTCGCGGTGCTGGGCGGTGCGGGCGATCAGGAAGCTGCCCGAGCGGGCCACCTCCAGCGGCACTCCCGCCCAGTCTCCGAAGCTCACCGCCCGGTCGATGCTGCGCCGGGCCAGCCGGGTACGCAACTCATCGGCCTGCACGGACTTGAACAGGCCCGCGGCCCGCCCCGAGGCCTGCGAGCCGGCGGTGCCGCGTTCCGCCACCACGACCGACCGCCCCGCCAGCGCGCAGTGCAGCGCGGTGCTCAACCCGAGGGCACCGGCCCCGATCACGACCACGTCGGCGTCCATGACGCCAGTGTGCCCAACCCGGTCTGCTCTCGCCCAGTGCCGGGCCTTTCATGATCGCCGAACCTGGCGGGTCACCGGCTTCTGAAGATCGTGAAAAGCACGCGGAGCACGAGCACACCGGCGACGATGAGCAGGTTGTAGCCGATCAGCTGGTAGAGGCTGACGGACTCGGCGACCTTGGGCCCGCCCGGCGCGGCGAGCATCAGCGCGGCGACGATGCCGGACGTCGCGCCAAGCAGCGCCAGCAGGAACTGGTTGGCCAGCCCAGTGACCACCCGGCGATCGCGTTCGTCCGCGAACAGCCGCACGTTAATGCCGAGCCTGCCCTGTTCCAGCGCGCTGGTGACCCGGTCGAACCGGCGCGGCAGCCGGCGCAGCACCGGGAGCAGCGCGATCAGTTCGTCGGCGGCCGACCGCCCCACGGCCTGGGGCGACAGTTTCACGGCCATGTGGTCGGCGGCGTACTCGCGCGCCTCCTCGGCGATGTCGAACGAGGGCGTGAGCAGGGCAAGCGTGCCGTCCAGAGTGCCGAGAGTACGCAGCACCGTGCCGATCTCGGCCGGAATCGTCAGCTCGAACCGGGTGGCCAGGCGGAACAGGTCGGTGAACATCTGAGCGGACGCCCCGGTGCCGCCGGTGAGATGGCGCGCGATGAACTGCCCGAGCGCCCGCTCCAGTTGGTACTCGTCAAGCTCATCGGTGCGGTCCACCAGATCAAGCAGGGCGTCGCGGAGCGCCGCGGAGTCACCGCGCCCGACGGCGAGCAGCAGGTTCTGCAGCGCGATCCGCTGCTGGCCGTCAAGGTGGCCGACCGAGCCGAAGTCCAGCAGGGCGAGGCGGTCATCGGCGAGCAGCAGGACGTTGCCCGGATGCGGGTCGGCGTGGAACACCCCGCCCTCGGTGATCTGGTACACCATACTGCGCAGCACCGCGCGGGCCATCTGGGCCCGGTCGAGCCCACGGTCGTCGAGCTGCTGCCCGGCTGCCCGCAGGTTGACCCCGTCCAGCCATTCGATGACGAGCACGTGCTCGGTGCACAGTTGCTCGTGCATGCGCGGCATGACCACCGACACCCCGCCCCCGGCGGCCCGCTGCTGATCCGGCCAGGTGGCGGCGACGGCCGCCATGTTGCGCGCCTCGACGCGGAAGTCCAGTTCTTCCCGCATGGCCGCGGCGAACCCGCGGGCAACGCCGGCCGTGCCGACAGCCCGCGCCCAGCGGGCGCGATCCTCGAGCCGGTCCGCCAGCCGGATCAGGATGTCCAGGTCCTGTTCCACACCGGCGCGGATCCCCGGGCGCTGGACTTTCACGGCCACCTCGGCGTCCGGGCCGCTCGCTCCGCGCAACCGTGCCTTGTGTACCTGGGCAATGGACGCGGCGGCAGCGGGTTCGGTGTGCAGGTCCGCGAAAACCTCCTCGGGCGGCGAGCCCAGGGACTGGGCAATCACCTCCGCCACCTGTTGCCACGGTGCCGGTTCGGCCCGGTC
>Ga0207665_10000935_pt1 | contig 19783 bp, 21 predicted proteins | sample LARL112metaG_FD_184351 | JGI IMG/M metagenome (GOLD analysis project Ga0207665, IMG submission 184351) | Corn, switchgrass and miscanthus rhizosphere microbial communities from Kellogg Biological Station, Michigan, USA - LAR L11-2 metaG... | ecosystem: Host-associated > Plants > Roots >...
TTCATCGAATTTATGGATTCATTGTGATCTGACCGCTCTCTTTTCCTCCATCATTCCTTTCGCATAATTTAACAACCATGATTTTATATTATCTCGTACGTTAAGATGGACTGAACTTATTCACAAATACTACTACAAATGAAAACAGATATCCAATTCCCTCTATCGTCAAAAATGGTCAAAAGGTATCGACATCCCCGATACCTTAAATTCTGATATTAATTGCTCGTTATCAGTTGGATTCTCTAAGGCCTTCAATGATAATAGGTGGCATAGATATCAGTTAAGAGTAATCGTAAAAAATCTAGCTTGAATTATAGCAGAACTGGCACAGGATTCGTGTCTTACGTCTGTAATGCTGTTCATACTTTCCAGGGCTGTCTATTATCATTTGTCAAGCTAAAATAAGAATGTCTTGTTAGATATTTACCTAAGTCATAGACAGCATTATATTTATCAATAGAGCATCTAGAGTATGTTAGAAAATATAGCATATGTAAGTGTTGGATTTGCGACTACCTTCTTGGCTCTCGAAGCTGCTTGGCACTTCACGGCCTGCAAAATTAAAGACAAATCAATAAAACCATGTTTATACAAACAAATCGGACTAGTGTCATAAGTGTGAGGCCTTGTAATTGAAGGTAACCGGTATTGACAAGTGAATCTCATTTATATTATAGTAGAACGCGGACATCTTTTCTACGTTATCGACAAATTTATTGTTAAGTCAACAAAAATGCCACAAGTGCTGATAGATTTAACGTTTATTAAGCTCAACATGGCCTTGTCTTTACATTTGTAGCTTATTGAAAGATATGTGGGGGATAATGTTACTAACACTAGCTAAAAACCATTCTTCTTATTCAATTTTGGAAAATGGAATTAGTTTATTTCGTTATTCTTATAGTAACAATAGTGATAGTCTTCATGATCAGCACTATCTTTCCGAGTCTTCTTCTCTTCCCTCTAATACTGATCCTAATTACCAGCAAAATCAGGGATCAAAATTAGACACTGTCTTAGAAACGGAAACAAAAGTATCTCACTAAGAATGCCATGAATACAACATTATAACTAAAAATACAACTGTGCTAACAATGTTGCAACTTTTCTGAGTCTTTCTTGAATTTTGAAATTATGTGTTACCAAGATTGTTATATTCAGTATTTTTTTGCAAACTAAAATGAATTTATCGTTTTTTGTGCTAGTGGAAATGGAAGCAGCTGTTAGATTTGTACGGTGCAAGCTTTACCGATTTACTCTCTTATGGAATCTCCGGTCAGTGATCTTTATTGGACTTGCAGATATGTCGTTTGCCTGTGAAATAGTCAACGATGTAGGTATCTCTACCGTCATAAGTGACCGGTCTTCTAATGGCCTCATGAGGAAATCCGTTTTGTTTGCAGATCCCGCAGTACCTAACGCGTTCACTTAGTAGACTTCCAGCGCCTAGTTCTTGTTCTGGATCACTCATTTATCGCTTGGCTTCTCCAGAATGGCAACCGTATCGGTATAGGTATAGGAAGACTTGGCTTTAGACTTGACTAACGCACACCATTCGGACTTTTCAGCAAGAAGATCACGGGTTATGTCGTTGTCATCCGATTCGTGCGTTGTTAGTGGGTCGGACGTTGCGGCGGCTTTGTTAATCGGTCTTAGTGTGTGTTGGTCTGCTACGTGATCGAGTCGCTTGTTCTCGATTAGGCAATCGTCAAGGTAATTTGCATATGTATGTATAGTCAATGTATATACTATGAGATACATTATCAAAAACTTTTGTAAACAGTCACAAGAATGATAGTGAGAAATGACAAGTCGGCACTTGGCGGTTGTTACTCTACATGATGCTGCGCCTGCCCTCTCAAAAAGAATATTCGAATTTATTGACGCATTTGAAAAATTTAGGAATAAATTTTAATGTTTAGATGGACTCAATTAATAACTCAGGAAAGAAGGAGATTCCGACGATAAGGAACGTCAAATAGTTTCCCCTGGGGTGCAAGTGCTATAATCAGCAAAAAGATGTTCTAGAAGTCTAGTCTAGAAATTCAACGTTCTCAAGCAGGCGCGCCCATACCATTAATTCAACCAAGATATCAAGATTTTATAAGCTGTTACCAATGCCATCGGCTCGCTATGGGAAATTTGCAAGATAGTGTGTCCTAGTTCCTTGCTTTATTAATGTTACAAAATGCACTGTTGATGGATCTATGAATTATTAGGAACTGGTTTGATAGATGCTGTAGTTAAGGCAACTAGATTTTGGTCCTAACTACATGATCGAATACAATCCACATTTTTCAGGTGGTTCTATAATGCCAACAAGAGTCCTTCAGCTAGGCAAACACCTGAATTATGAAACAGATACCTATTCTAAGGAGAAAAGAACAGTCAATATACAAACCTCTTATTGGTATCTATATTGCAGGAAATACTTTTATGTCATATTCTACTAAAGTTCTGCGATTTTTGGATAATAAATAGAACTACTATCAAAAATGACGTAATTTTAAGCTGCAAGGTACATGAACAACTTAGACCAGTATTCAAGGTATATACAAACATAGGTTGAGATACAGTTCTATTATTAAAGTGGAACTGGATGCATTACAGCAAGGCAATTGAAAAGAAATTGGTGATGATAAGAATAAAGTACACTATACATAAAATCTTCGATAAAAGAATATAAAATTAAGGAGCTTTAGAGGTTTGAATATCGACATAATAAACTGCTTTAACATTGCAAAATGACTTTTAATTAAGTATAATATAATTTCAGATAATACAGCAAGGCTCAAAATTGGACTGATATTAGTTTATTCGATTCGGAAGGAGATTGTAGAGGTGCAGAAATTTTTGAAACAGAAAAAGCAAGCACAAGGATTCTTGGAAAGGCAGCATGACAGTTGACGTCGAAAAGGCTAAAAGCATCAGAGATAATAATTCAATCGTATGCCTTCAGCGTCAGACAATATAAAAAATATCGCAGTATCTGACTTTATGACTAGAAGTGTAAAAACTATAAAAGAAAATGAAACTATGAGACAAGCGTGTAAATTAATGTATCAAGACAATATAGGAAGTGTAGTTATCGTAAAAAAACAAACCGATGATGAGGCGGAAACATTAGATACTAAAATGAATAACGAGATGCCGATAGGAATAGTTACTGAGAGAGATCTTGCTAGAATGGTGGGATTTTCGGCCAAGTTTTTTGCTGATATGACCGTGTCAGAAGTTATGAGTAAGCCGTTAATAACAATTAACTCAGACACATCAATAAGAGATGCAATCGCTTTGATGGAGCAAAAGGACATCAGGAGATTGCCAATTGTAGACAACGAAGGACAAATGCTAGGTATAATTACTTCTAAGGACATTTTTAAAGCATTCATGAAGAACTTCAAGGAAAGTGAGAAGGAACAAGGTTTAATGTCCGACGGCTTTGACCTGTTGGGATTAATTGGAATAGAATAGCCTATAGACTATTGCCATAGAGCATTCAACGTTATTTACATAACATAGACCTACAGGATGCTTTGTTGCTATCTTCACTTCAATTTTTTCTTTCACTGATATATTATATTGTTAGGTTCAATACTTAGCCAGAGAGAATGTGATCTAATGTTACTGTTTTCATAACTATATCCCAAGGAGTCACTATACCATAATCATCACTATACTCTTTACCTTCCAGAATCAAACATGGGTTGCATATATCCATTAAAAGTTCTGCTGCCATACTTGGCGTAGTATCACATTTTACCTTCTTAATAGATAGTATATCCAAGTGATTGATTATGTCAATCTCTGCTAAACCATCAATACCATTTGCATGCAGGATATTTCTTCCATTATGACTTAGAACCTATCCCAAAATCATCCTCCTATAAATAAGAATGCAACAACCCAAACATGCTAATGCAAAATAGTTTTCTAACTTCTTTTCTTATCTGACCAAAAGTTTTCTGAACCTGTTGTGCCAGGAGTTAAGTTCTCTCAACAACCCATCTTCTTCTCTTAATATGATGATTACTGCGTTTTGTTATAGATTGTTCTCCTCTATGTGGAATGTGTGGTAAGTATCCTTTCTTAATAACATCCTCCTTAATCTCCTGAAAGTCATATCCTTTATCAAGACAAAGATTCTGTTTCTTTTTAAACATCTTAGAAGACGGTCTTTTAATTACGATGTTATCCAATGTGTTTATAGCTGCCTTCATATCATGTGTATTAGCCGCAGTTATAACAACAGATAATGGAATACCCTGCCCATCAGTTAATACACGATGACGTTTTGTTCCTAACTAATTTGCCTCTGTCTGTAGGATTAGGGCCGGTCATTTCCCCCCTAAAGGTGCCTTTACAGATACACTATCCAGTGACTGCCAGTTCCATTGAATGTCTGCTAGATTATCATATACTCTTAACAATCTAGTCCATAATCTCTCAAATACCTCAGATAATGACCACTGCTGAAATCTTCTATGACAGGTTGATCCAGAGCCATATTCCTTTGACAACATCTTCCATTGACATCCAGTTCTTAAGACATTCCAAAAGACATATAGAATGCCTTCCAGTACCTTCCTAAATGATACTACTGGACGTCCGATTGTATTATTTGATTTTTCGGGTGGAAGTATCAACCTGACCTCATCCCATAACGCATCAGGGATTCTTTTGACAGTTGGAAGATACTTGACTCTATCGTAAGCCACATATAGGAACAGGATATTCTCAAGCTATATGTCTATCTATTTTTGGGATAGGTTCTTAGCTGCTCAATAGTAATATATAATCACAAAGATTGCCTTACGACAATGACAGCAACTCCGACTGTTGACCAAGAAAAACTTAATCAATTTATGGGAAAAGTTCTATCTGATTTTGGTGGAGCAGCAAGTGCAGTTTTAACATACATTGGTGATAAACTCGGCCTGTATAAAGCAATGTCTGATTTTGGAAAACCAATAACATCGCAAGAACTTGCAAACATTACTGGCACGTCAGAACGTTATATAAGAGAATGGCTTGCAAATCAAGCTGCAGGTGGATATTTGGTTTATGACTCTAATTCGCAAACGTATATTCTTCCTTTTGAACACGCTCAGGCATTAGTTAATGAAAATAGCCCTGCATATATCGCAGGCGGATTCCAAGTTGTGATGTCTCTATTCAGAGATGAACCAAAGTTTTTGGAAGCATTCAAAACTGGTAAAGGCATAGCATGGGGAGATCATAATAAAGACCTATTCGAAGGAACAGAACGCTTCTTCAGACCAGGCTATACAGCGAATCTGGTAAGTTCTTGGATTCCTGCTCTTGATAATGGCAGTGTAGAACAGGCCCTTAAGAAAGGTGGTGCTAAAGTTGCAGACATTGGATGTGGACATGGTGTTTCTACCATATTAATGGCAAAGGCTTATCCTAATTGCAAGATTTATGGATTTGACAATCATTCAGCTTCAATAGAATATGCTAGAAAGAAAGCAAGAGAGGAAGGCTTAGGTGAAGATAGAATACAGTTTGAGGTTGCATCTTCTACTAATTATTCAGCTCCTAAAGATGCAGAAAGAGGGTATGACCTAATAGCATTCTTTGATTGCTTACACGACATGGAAGACCCGCAAGGAGCATCTGCTCATGCATTTACAACACTCAAAAAACCTGATGGCGTAGTCATGATAGTAGAGCCATTTGCAAATGATAAACTAGAAGACAACTTTAACCCCCTTGGCCGCATGAACTATGCTGCTTCAACATTGGTTTGTGTACCGGCATCCCTAAGTCAGAATGGACCTGCGTTAGGTGCACAAGCAGGGGAACCGGGGATATCAAAAGTAGTCAAGGCGGGCGGTTTTAAGCATTTTAGACGTGCTACTCAGACAGCATTTAATATAGTATACGAAGCAAAGACTTAGAGATATCAAAGAAACAATAATTTCACAATGCTTAAAATAAGAAGTTCACTTTTCATACTTTTCTTGAAAGTGATAGAACTTCAAAGCTAATCTAAAAGCATCAAATATATCGTTCAAAGATATATCTTCTTTATTTCATGTAAGGAGCTAAGCTATAGCTCTTTTCATTATTAGTTTCATTTTTGAATATGGAAAAAGGGTAACCGCAAAAAGTTATCTGTTTATTGTTGATGCCTTGTTGTTGTGGTGTTCAATGTTCCAAATCCAAATTGGTTTATTGTGTAATTTCTCAAAGAATATGGATTGTTGTGATAATTCTAAACTGACTCTCTTCTTTAAATCTTGAACGTCATCGCTTTAACCAACTGTATATTTACGTTGGCTGCATTAGAAAACTTTCGATTTTGTTAGGAAAAATTAGGAATTGTTTCTTCTACAACTACCGTAGTTATCATTAGGGACTATACTTAAATCTACAATGGAAGCTATTTTTACCAGAGTTATTCCATTCCATTCCATAGTCATTATAATTGTATTTGCTTGAACGTGCAACACTCATGTCAGCGCCTGGTACTACCGTAAATGGTACATTACTTACAACTGAATCTCTGCTTTTGTCTCCTCCTTCAATTGCTTCTGTATCTAATTCTAATGCATCTTTTATTCTAAGCCATCTTCGTTTTCCCTCAATTCCAAATTCTATAGGAACAGATTTTACCCCAAGCATTTCACCAATAAAATTATGTGCCACAGCAAAAAATCCACCTGCTTGTCCTGAATAAATTTTCAGGATTAGATCTTTTTGTTCTTGTGTTGCTCTTTCGTCTATATACAGTGCTGCTTTCCATTTTGGCCCTGTAGCCATGTTACCTGGAGTATTAAACAGAGCAACCACATTGAGATTGCTCAGATCTGTATTTCCATAATTTCCCTTCTGTATATGCCATGCACATGTTACATGACAGTCACCCTCATCAGGATCCAAAAGGTAAACACAAGGACACACAATATCACAATTACATCCTTCAAAATAATCTCCTTCAACTTTCCATGATGATGATTGAGGTGACATTTCTGACATGTATTTTGTACCAGTAGTGCTTTTGCTGTTATCTGTAGTAATAGTTGCACTCAAGGTACATTTCAAAGCCAATCACAGTGATATAAAGTTTATAACGTTTTGTTTGTTTATCTTTGATTTCTGTTGTCTTTAATTGGTGTATCAGTTTCTGTTTGTTAGTACATGAAATGCTAAAATAGTTCCCCTTGCAGCAAATGCTATGGCGAGAGCAGCCATTAATAATAATACTCCAAGCTGGAAGGTTTCAGGAGACTGGTTTGATGTTTGTAAATGCAATATACCATGTCCATGTACATTTGCTCAAACTCCTACATATGAAGACTGTGATGGTATTATGGCATATCATATAAATCGAGGTATTTATGGAGAGACAATTCTTGATGGCTTAAACGTATTGGTTATAGATAGCTTTAAAGGGAATATCTGGGCAGGCGATGGAAAAACAAAGCTTAATGTGGCAATCTTTTTTGATGAGAAAGCCAACGAACAACAACGAGAAGCTCTCAATATGATTTTCAGTGGGAAGGCCGGTGGTTTATGGCTGAATTTGCGAAGCTTTTAGGAGAAGTTCGCGGAATAGAATATGCACCTATTAAATTTGAACTTGCAGATGATCTCTCTGATTGGAGTGCAGAGATACCAGGTAAAGTTCTAGCAAGAGCTGAAGCGTTAACTGGACCTACTACACCTCCGGGCAAACGAGTTCAAACTATTAATCCACCTGGAAGCGAAGTAGGACCAGGAGCAGTAGCGACATGGGGAAGATCTCTTGCTGATGAGGCTGATGCATTAGGCTTCAAATGGGCAAGAAAAGGGAGATCAAGTAAACATTTTCCCTTTGATTGGAGTGGTCCATAAATCTTTTTTGGCATTCTAAACTGTCAAGATAGCAACGGTTCAGAAAGCCTTATGCATATTCGAGTCAAAGAAAATACTATCAAGTCTTGAAGGCTCTAATAAAGCGTAATTATTGGAAGGTAATCACTTGAGATATAGCATTTTTGTTAAATTCAATTCAGACGAAAAAATTTTTGTTAATGGAAACGTGATAACAATAGCATTTAAGTCCAAGCCGGAAAGGAATAAAGCAAATAGGGAACTTGTTGCGAAGCTAGCATAATATTTTGGAACATCTAAGGATAGAATTTGTATCATTGCAGGTATGACTTCGCCTAAAAAACTAGTCGATATTCTGGAAGAAAATAATCATTTCTCATTTTAGAAACACCTTAAAAAGTGTGGTTATTTAACAAAAGATCTACGCTTTCTTAACACAAGGGGAGTTAAAAAATAAAAAAAGTTGATGACTTTATTTTTTGTCATTTCCAATTGATAACCCCGATCCTTTGCCATAATTTTTCTTGTGAACAGATATTATTATCTTGATTTGGCATAGATCTCAATAGACGTCTATTTTGATTCGTTTTAAACGCCGCGACTAGGTACATGTAGGGCAGTGCAGTTTTCACACACACCTTAAAAAAAGGAATATATGATGATGATAAAAACGACAGAATATGTTATCTTTAGGATGCCGTGACACAGGCGCAGGAGCACTTGGCTGCGAATATGTGGTTGAAGGAGAAACGGAAGAAGAGCTTTGGAGAAATGGTACAGAGCATCTAATAAAAGTACATGGTATGAAAGCTGAGGATATAACTCCGCAGTTTAAACATTACTATAGACAGTACATCAAACATCACTAAAATATAAATAACATCACCATTTTTTGATCATTGTTCTATCAGTCTGCTAACGGTATCAAACTCAATTTTAGGCCAGTCGATCAACGTTGTTTTTTAATTGGCCAGCAAACAAAAGACCTATTGTATGACGTCGTCGCGCTATAACAGATTGGAAATCTTAATGTTTTTAAAGTATGCGAAACCCTCGCCATTCATATGTTTTAGTGGTTTTCTCACTACAGTTTCGGTATGGTTAATTGATAAGAATTTCAGAGATAGCAGCAAGTTATTCGTATATTGTAATATTGTGCTTAAAATTATCAAATATTAAAAAGATCATTCTGCGCTATATTAATGAGAGTCTGAGTCATGTCAGCCTTGGATTTATCTACAAATGATCATAACAACATTAATTCAAGACTTGAATGTTGCGGCTTTGCTTTTGGCATTAATTACTTTGGAATTTGTGTAACACTCGTTAAACAAGCTCATGAACGTCTTTCTGTTTCCCTCGGCGGGTAGAGCATCTACGGGGGCGAACGGCTTAAGGATAACCCTGATGGAAGCAAATAATCAAATTATGACAGCAAGGTACAAAATGGAACCTTGAAGGAGATTACTTTGAAGGATGCAATTGTGATTCCATATGTCCTTGTATATTTAGCCAATCGAGCAATATTCTTGTATCAAGTTGCAAGATTATTAAGAGAATCGGGATACAACATCATGTAGTCAGGTAGATGCATATCCCTGGATTAGGCGATTATTCTGAAGCTTTCTCTTATTATGGAGGTATTTTAAAGTCTTTAGATGCTAACTATTTTATATTATTTTCTTCTGGAAAATATAGCTTGATTAGAATAGATGATTGCATCAGTAATACCATCATCGAAGAATACAGAAACGATAATAGCAGCATAATAATACATGAACATGAATTTGCATCAGTCATGGCTAAAGGAGAAAAATAAAAATCTGTTATTTGTTTAACATGTGGTTTAAATTATTGCGAAAAGTGTGGCAAGCTGTTAGTATCAACAACGACAAGTGACCAAAAATTAATTCACCCTAATAATAATTTATGTAACTACTGGTAATCAATAGTAGATACTAGAGCTATGATTACATTTCAATGATCCTAGTAATAACTTTCACTTTTATCGGAATTACTGCTTTGTTGCACAAAATCATTATCATATCGGTATGAGTTTGTTGACCGATTGAGATTTAGCTAACATGTAATGAGATTATTATTGTTGGACATGATTAACTGGTCTTTTTATAACAAATCGCTAGTTAGGCGAGGTGAAGTTATTCTAGATTTTGATGTCATAGATAGTTGGTACAATGAATTGAACAGTATGAATAAATGGAAAGAGGGGTGCACAGTATCACTATCCAGATTCGTTTATCCAACTACTAGGGTACATGAGGGTATATTTTCATCTGTCATATCGTCAAGCAGAAGGTGTAGTCATGGCACATGCTGGTAACAAGGTACCCTCTATTCCAAACTACAGTACAATTAACAGGCGCGTTAATACCCAGGATATCATAATCAATGAACGACACGAGACAGATGATGATGACATCGTTATAGCATTAGATAGTACAGGAATCAAGGTTGCTAATAGAGGTGAATGGATACGACATAAATGGCATGTAAGAAGAGGTTATCTGAAAATACATGTAGCAGTAAACATCAAGAATAAGAAGATTATTTCTTTGGAGGTTACAAGTGAAGAAGTACATGATGGCAAGATGCTAAAGAAGTTAGTAGATAATGCTTCTGCAAATAACAATGTAAAGGGTGCGTTAGCAGATGGTATGTATGACAGTAATAAGAATTTTAGATATCTGTCCAAGAACCATATTAATCCTGGTATAAGGACAAGAAGCAACTCCAAGGTTAGACCGACTAACTGTAAAGCTAGGAATATGTCTGTAATAAGACAACAAACAAATCTCAAAAGATGGAAACGTAGCGTGAGCTATGGACAAAGGTGGATGGCAGAAACGGTATTCTCGTCTATCAAAAGAACATTTGGCGAGTATGTAACCGCAAAAGTTTCAGAATATGGCCAAAGAGATGTTGCTAAAAGCATTACGCTACAAATTGATGGTATATGTAGATAATAGCAGCTAGCAAATTTTCTTTACATGTTATGAATATACAATATGAGTGAGGCACAAATTTCTTTACAGCAAATAGATGGCGGCGCGCGGAATACTCCGATTGTAATGATGAGGTAGCCTCAACGAATATCAATCAGAGAATGATAATGCCAGACATATCAGTAGCCTGTATGAGGGTTCAGATATTAGAGTATGTGAAGACTGTGACAAGACGGCTTCCGTCATATAATAATAAATAAATAAAAAAAATGTCGCCGATGACGTAAATGATATCTCAAGTAGGCCGCCTTGGAAAACGATTTATACAGAGAACGATGCGTGTGTGGAGACCTAGTAGTAGCTTGTTGTTCGCATTTATTATCGAGACATAATTTCCACAATGAACGCCTACATAAATATACTAATTTATCAGATTTTACTTGCATTATCCTTCCTCTGTCTGCCTCAACAATAGTAGTATCTTCCTCTACTCCTACTTCACAGTTACCACTAAAAAATCGCACATTTGCTTTTTTTACATTATAACAACCACTTTAGTTGACTATATCCTGTACCACTGACAATACTACTTTACCCAAGTGGAATTGTTCCTTGTTTAGTTTTAGTGTTTGATTTTCGAATTTTGCCAACTGTAATATATCATCTGTCAATCTCCTAAGTCTTTCAGCATTCCTTAGAATTGGGATTACGTATTTTTTGCTTCCTACATTTTCTATATCTAACATCTCAGTATATCCCAAAATAGATTGTATGGGTGTTCTAATCTCATGAGCTGCACTATTAAGAAAATCTCTCTGTCCTTTATACTGCCGCTTTAGTTGTTCATTTGCTATCTCTAATTTCGAATGTGATTGTCTTAATTGCTCATATAGTTCCGTCTCATTCCATAATGTTTCGAACATGGCAGCATAAGATAAAACAGTTGATTTACTGTTTGAATAGGTAGATAATCCTATTATTTTATTAAATGAAATTATTTCATCCTCTTTTTGCAGTTGCTTTGGTTTTGATTCTGATTTTTCTTCTTTTTCTTCCGTCATTTTCTTTGAGGTTGCATTGTCAAGTGCCTTCCCTTCGTTCTCTCCATCAAGAAATTTCTTTCTTTCCCCTGCTTCCTCTTCGTTTATTTCTATAACTAATGATTCTGCTCTATCAACAATCAAAGTTTTATTCCGTATATCCGAATTATAATTGAAATATCTTATATCAAGGCCATCTATTTTCTCTAACATTTGAAAATCCTCTCCATCATATCCATCAGCTATTGGCATCAAAATTCTAGCAATAACTTTATTTTTTGTCAGAACATCCTCAAGTGCATCGATAGTTCCTAATCTCTGTTGATTGCGGAAGACATTGATGGAGGAAAATGTTAATTCTATTGTAGATACAGCTGAGGATATTAACTTAAACTCTAAATCTAGAACTTTCTTTGGATCATCTCTTATTATAAGTATAGAGTCATGAGGAACTTTTTTAATTACTACCATCCCTGGTACAGCAATTTATTATTATTACTATAAAAGAAATAGAGCCAAAGTTGTCTACGATAATGAAGATAAAAGTCACTAAATAATCAATAAATAGGTCAAAAGACCAATCTTGACAGACAGAATATGCTTAGATAGTGCTGGGGCTACATATTGAAGTCCATATTCAAAATGGCTTGCTCCTTGTTTTACCTTATACAGAATTCCGTTTGCTTCAGAGCTGGTCAATAATTTTACTTGGGATAGATCTCTTCCTCCCTACCACCTCAACAATCTCACTCCAAATTGTATCATTGACGCCATCCATAGCCTTTACCCTTTCAAGTACATCAAGTAACTGGGCATTATCCTTGATAATTATCTCTGCTCTTAGATCGATAGTATGCTCTCCAATACTTTTACCGACGTATGTTATCTCTTCATTCGATAATAACTGTTCTGCCACAGAACTGGTCTTTCCATTTCTTGTAGCAATTAGCAAATCAACACGACGCCATCCAAATTTTTCCAGGTTTAGTGAATATGACAATCGCAGAAATTCTTTTTCCAATCGCTTACGTCTACGCTGAATTGTGGTTTTAGGAATTCCAAGTTTATTTGATAAAAGTCCAGTAGAGGATTTACCATTAGGATTGAGAAGTGCTTTTAATAATTCCCTATCAACTTCAGACAACAATCCTTTCTTTTGAATTGATTCCATTTCCATTTCTTATACATTCCTAGAGAATCCTGTCTCCCAGTATAATTATCGTAGCAATATTAAAAGGATATCCTGCTTTATTGCACAAATCTGATATTTGTTGACTAACTTTGAAATCTTCGGTCAAAAGATAGTAATTCGTATCTGGCCAATTCGTGATAAGTGTAAAAGCGTTACAAGATAACAAAGTTTCAAAGAAGGCACTTAGTATAATTGCTATGAAATCTTATTTATTCTTGCAGAGGAATATATTATGGTCTATATAATAATAACATATTATCGATCTTCAAAAAATTCAATTGTCGGCCGATAAAAATGATCTTAGTAACAATATTACTAAATAACAGATAAAAAATCCATATTTCAAGCAATTCTGGTCCTAAAGCGTTTATACCCAATTCACATAAGGCGCTTTTGAAATCAATGACGAGGAATTTTATAATATTGTGTCGGATGTTAAGATAGATGCCTTTCTACAAAAGCCATTTTCTATGGGAAAGTTAATTGATGTCGTAGAGAAAATCATAAGATAAAATATAATTAGTGGTAGATGATGCAAACATGTCCAATCAGTGGTACATAGCCTTGTAGAGTTTTCAGCCTCTCGTTGACTTTTGAAGTCAATGTAGTAATATTCTAACCCTTAGCAACAATAGTTTTTAATAGAACATTGACAAGGAGATCTATTGGATAGGCTGTATATGCATAGGCACGCTCTTGAGTGACTTCATCCTGTGACCTAAGTTAGAACATTCTTAAAACCGACTTGAAAGGTTACTGAAGTAAAGCATTTACTTGTTAATCTAATCAACAATAGAATACACCCAACATCTAACCAACAATAGTATTTCACCAAATTCCTTAAAAAATCATATTATAACTATCAAGAACTTTCTGAAGTATTCAGATATTGATATCAGTCCAAGAAAATTCAAACTTAAAGCCCAATGTAGAGCATTATACCGGCATTCCAAGAAATCCCTTCTTTCATGTCATGTATGGAGGATCGTAATAAATAAAAAAATCCCATTTCCATACTGTCCTTCAATAGCAGTTCAGAATAGAGTTCTTTACAAAAAAAAGACAAAAAGTTATATCGATAGTAATAATACTGATAATATATTATCAATTTACAATCACTCTCACTTAAAGTAAGTAAAATTGTACTATTTGCAAGAAGATATCCTATACCAGTCTTTGCAGTTTTGGGATTGTTCTTAGGTGCCATATTTTATGTATTAAATCAATCTGTTATTGGGAATTGGATTTGGTTTTTGACATTAATTATTGGAGGAATTCCCGTTGTGTGGGGTACTATTAAGGGAATGATTCATCGCCATTTTGCTTCTGATATAGTAGCAATGCTGGCAATTATTGCAGCTATCTTAACAAATGAAGCATTACCCGGAGTAGTTATTGTCATAATGCAAACTGGGGGTAAAGCACTAGAAGATTATGCATTTAGAAGAGCTTCATCTTCACTGGATGAATTAATGGCTAGATCTCCACGCACTGCTTATAGAAAAATAGGGAAAGTAAATAAAAACAACAATAATGGTGATTATGATGGTATAGCTAACCAAGGCTTAGAAGAAATAAAAGTAACCGATGTTCGAATTGGTGATTTACTTGTAGTAAGACCGGGCGATCTTATTCCTGTTGATGGAACAATAATCTCCGGACGAGCACAAATTGATGAATCCGCACTTACGGGAGAACCTTTACCTAAAAACAAAAGCGTTAGTGATCAAGTGTTTAGTGGCACTATTAATGCAGGAGGAAATGCATTTGAAATTCAAGCCAGTAAAGTAAGCGAGGACAGCCAGTATGCTAAAATAGTGCAGCTAGTGCGCAAAGCCCAAGAAGAGAAGGCCCCCATACAACGACTTGCAGATAGATATGCATTATGGTTTACCCCTATAACACTAGCAATAAGCGGATTTGGTTGGCTTATAACACAAAATCCACAGACTGTCTTATCTGTACTTGTTGTTGCTACTCCGTGTTCGCTCATATTTGCAACTCCTGTAGCTATTATGAGTGGAATAAATAGATGTGCAAAGATAGGAATAATAATAAAGACTGGAGCTGCAATTGAACAGATAGGTAAATCACAAGTAGTTGTATTTGATAAAACAGGCACTATCACTTACGGATCTCCCGTCGTAGAGGATATTGTTGTATTAACAAGAGACGGCAAAATAAGACAAGAAGAGGGCGATGACAATAGTATTAATAACAACAATAGTAATTCTTCTTCCGATGATCTATTACTCAAAGCTGCTAGTATGGAACAAATGTCTTCTCATCCAGCAGCTCGTGTAATTGTCCAAAAAGCAAAAGAAAAGCTTGGAAATAGTTTGTTGCTTACTCCAAGAAATTTCCATGAAATAACTGGAGCTGGAGTAGAGGGTGATATTAATGGTGAACATATTATAGTTGGTTCACAAAGTCTTTTTGAAAGTAATGATAACGAGAGATATTATCGTCAGGAACAACAAAAACAGCAATCAGAATTAGATTTTGATAAAGAATTACTACTAAATACTATAAAAAAACGACGCCAAGGAAAAATGATCGCATTCATAGGTATCAACCGCATTATTGTAGGGGCTATAATACTTGGCGATAAGATAAGGTTAGGAGTTAGTGTGATGATGCAACGTCTTCAAAGACTTGGAGTAAAAGAAACAGTTATGCTTACAGGAGATAGCTTTGATAGCGCACAGGTTATTGCCAAGCAAGCAGCCGTCACTAATTTTGAATTTAACTTGTTACCCGAGCAGAAGGTATTGGCAATAAAAAAATTGAAAGAACGGTACAAAAATATTGTCATGGTTGGTGATGGTATTAATGATGCGCCTGCATTGGCAGCTGCTACAGTAGGTGTTGCTATGGGAGCTAAAGGAACAGCAATATCGGCTGAGGCCGCAGATATGGTATTGCTAGTAGATGATGTCACAAAAGTTGCGGATGTATTAGAAATTGGTCAGAGAACAATACATATAGCAAAACAGAGTATTTACTTTGGGTTAGGAGTTAGTTTCATCCTAATGATTGTTGCAAGCTTCGGATTAATTCCTCCAACAATTGGTGCACTACTTCAAGAAATATTGGATGTGGGTGTTATATTAAATGCGTTAAGGGCAAGATAGGATGCCGCACTGCATTGCAACAAATACTCCAGTGAATACGTACCAAGTGAAGTAGTCACACGAATTCATGAATAATAACAAGCTAGTAAAAGTAAAACTTTCCTTAGTTTATAGTTAGAAATATTTAATGGAACAACTTTATATCTAAGAGTTTCTTATTCGTAGCCATGATGATATTGAAAAATCGTAATAATATGTTAAAAAACGGATTGTTTGCAATAGGAATTTTTTTTATTTTGATGATGGGGAGTTACGTAATTTCATATCCACATAATATACCCCCAATTTTTGCCCAGTTGATTCCAAGAGCAGTTCAAACTAATGACAACTTTACCACTAATTCCGGGTCAGACACTACGAATACTCATACTGCCTACACTATAGAAGGTAGCAAAGCGCTCTTAAATTCGAAACTTCCATTAATAAAAAAGGCAGTCATAAGCCAGATTTACAGTGCAATGGGTCTAACACAAAAAGCTGGTGCAAACAATTCGGCCACAAATCTAAATGCTTTGATTACAAATGAAATTGACAATTCAACATCTAGCTCAAGTAGTCTCGAAACGACCAGATCCTTAACTGGTGCCCAAGTCGCTAATGCAATACATAAGATAACTAACATTATTGATAGTAATAGTGACGGAAATGATCTTGCATCTATGAAAGTTGTGGTTGATAATGAAGCAAAATGCTCAAATTCTGAACCTATTCATTGTAATCTAAATATACGCATTCACAAATAAGGTCTAAAACAAAGTACAGAGATTCGTAAACAGATTCTATCACCTAATCACAAATGATGACGAATATATCATTCTGTCGTAGAACAATATAGCCAAGTATAAAATAAGTCAACGAATTAACAGGGTAGATATAATTTCTATGAAATTAGCGGTATTGAAATTACTTAAATGATGTTTCTGGAATTAGTTTAACAATCTGTTTATAAAATATGCTTGCTTTTTCAGCACCATTTCTATACAAATTCCAGTGGAAATATTTGATGCATATCAGCACGTTGATTATTTGCTACTTGGATAACAATCTACAACTCAAATTCTCCTTTTGCAGATGTCAGTTCAAATTAAACTGACAGGATATTAGTTGCATGTTAGTGTGAATTCTAATCATGATCGTTCGCATCAGCCGCTCTGTCCAACTCAAAATTTAATATTCGGTTATTCTATAAAGTTGCAATTTCTCCATGCAGTCATTTCTACAATGGTTATTCATAAACAAGTGGTATGTGCAGCCAATAAAACGACTGGTCTAGTCAGGTTTGTGTGTGCATTCTTTTATATTTTGATTTTATGATATACTCTTTGTTTGTATTATCCGTTGAACTGCGGTTAACATAGATTCCTAATGTCCGAAGGCTGGATTAATTTCATTAATTTTGCGACTAAGATGATTGGGTAGTTGTGGCCAGAATTTGCTATTTTTAACACTTTCTAGTTGCAAATCATTCTTTGCAATTTCTCTTAACAAAGGCAGTAGTTCAGTCATGGTGCCTTTCAATTCGCCATTTTCCCACTTGCTAATACCTTGCTTTGTTACAAAAATTTCAATAGCTTGACCTACTGATCTATCATTTACGATTTTCTTATGCCTTAACGCTATATTTTCGTTAAATGCGTTCATAAATTGCATTTCTTTATTACCCTGCCGTGAAAGGGGCTTTTATACGGCAGTATTTAAAGTCTGAAAGAAAATACAGTTAGGAGCACTGTCGCCTTCTTAACACCGAATGAGGACATTAGTTGGTCCAATGTAAAATGCATAATATTGAACAAGACTTGAATGCGATCCCAACGACGCCGGGAATACCTTTGTTTCATCTACTCTTCTTTCATTTTTTATTTTTAATGCCATAAATCTCAGGATTTTTACTAGCTGCCAATATCTTTTCGGCCGAAACAAGCCGATTCTATTCACTTATTACCTAAGATTTATCGCCTATAATATAATCGGCATTATTAGCTAAATTGAATCTATTAATTCACTCTTGATATTAACTACCAATATTTCATGAGAACATACTCTACATTCTCGCTATTTAATTTCTACTAGTTCTAGTGCGGAACAACATCTTTTGAATGGCGTAAATATGTACAATTTCCAGACTTCAATTTAAATGTACCAAGGTCTGGTTTATCTTATCTCTTACCCTTTGCTCTTCTGTTATATCCTGTATTTTGGCTTAACTTGAATCTTTCTTAATCGCTGTGCTTTATTCTTCCAAATCCCTTGATTCTATATCTGTCTTTGCAACTTCATTTTTTGTAATATTGTTTGCTTGACTTACAGTAGTTCTAGATTTTTTCTTCGCAGTCCTTTTTCCTTTTTTCATGGTCTTATTATTCTTCAAATCTGACTTATGAATTTGTCTTGATTCTATATCTGTCTCTACTCTTCCGCCAGCTACAGGCCCAGATTCTTTTGCGAATGTGGCATTATCTTCTGTCATACGACTTTATTCTATGTACAGTATCTCTAATATCTGTAGAAGTATATTCATATGGATAGAACAAGTTGCTAGTGTAGAAGACCAAATGAGATCTTTACACTTGCACGATCCTCCATAATCTTTCCAGTATTTGGATCTACCTTTAGTTATATCTATAATTTCAATTCAAACCAGTACACTAATAAATAAAAATATAATTTTGAATGTTTCTGATGTGGCTTATTTAACAGTGAATATAACAATGAAAGTGTTTATCATTTGTAGTGCTTTTTGATTGATATACACATTTGAGAAAATAAAAAATAAGTGTCTGTCTTTCTAGTCTACTTATTTGTTTTCCGGCAAGTCCAATAAAGATCGCTGACTGCTGATCCCATAAGACAGTAAATCAGTAATGATCGGATAGTACAAATCTATCCGCTGCTTCCATTCCCACTAACACAAAAAACGATAAATTCATTTTAGTTTACAAAATAGACTAGCAGTTAACATGACAAGTAATACTCTATAGTAGAGTATTGCTACAAACAGAATTTGCTAATTAAAAATAAAATGAGAATAGAAGGGATAGGTAATGTTGATAGGGACCAAGCAACTATCAATTTAAAGAATATTGATATGCCATTTCTCAATATTATAGCTGAAAAGATGATTTGGTGGCCCGAGAATCGAGTAAGGCTCTTAACAGTGCACTAACAGAAAGTCGTGACAAGAGTTTAATTGAATTTAACTCAGGGCATGTTGGTCTGATAATTGGAAAGCGTGCTCACAAGGAGCTTTGGCCCAGGGTAAACGAATGGATAAATAACCATTCATAAAGATCGCGAAGGTGACCTGAAAGATAGTAACTAAATGGAAGGCGCAATAGCCCAAGCTCTCTTAAAGTCCAAATTAATGCTAGTTCTTACACAAGCTTCCATATTTATCAACTAACTATAATAGTATCACTACTATGTACCTCATATAGATTAAATCATGAATTAAGAATTCCTTTCTCCATGATAAGATGGCAATATTTTGGGAATTATTATGGTAAATATTCAGCTAGGCTCTGTAAAGTTAAGGAAAAAGCTATAGGTTTCGTTCTCGTTTTTATATGTGATATATCAGATAAGAAATAGAACTGACGTTAAAGACATAGTATA
>Ga0207665_10000936_pt1 | contig 19783 bp, 19 predicted proteins | sample LARL112metaG_FD_184351 | JGI IMG/M metagenome (GOLD analysis project Ga0207665, IMG submission 184351) | Corn, switchgrass and miscanthus rhizosphere microbial communities from Kellogg Biological Station, Michigan, USA - LAR L11-2 metaG... | ecosystem: Host-associated > Plants > Roots >...
CGGCTGGGTGATTGAACCACCCAGGCCGAATCGAAACGTCGACTTCCGCCGGGCGCCACACAGTGCCGTCGCGATCGCCGTGCTGCAGCGCGTCGATGATGCCTGGACCGTCGACTCCCGGATACGGAACGCGAGAAGGATTCACCATCGCCCAATTCGGATCACCGGCCGTGCCCTTTTCGTTGCCGCACCACCGCACGTCGGGTCCGGCATCCGAGAAAATCACCGCGTTGGGTTGCAAGCGCTTCACATGTGCGAAGAATCGCGGCCAGTCGTACACCTGACGCTTTCCATTCGGGCCTTCGCCGTTCGCGCCATCGAACCACACCTCGGCGATGGTGCCGTACTGGGTGAGGAGCTCCGTCAGCTGCGCGACGTAGACCTCGTTGTATCGCGGCGAATCTCCATATGCCGGATGGTTGCGGTCCCACGGCGACAGATAAAGCCCTGCGCGCAAACCCTCAGCTCGACATGCATCGACGAACTCACGAACCACATCGCCTGTCCCGCCGCGAAATGGACTGGCAGCGACCGAGTGCTGTGTCGTTTTCGTCGGCCACAGGCAGAAGCCGTCGTGATGCTTAGCCGTCAGGATCATCGCGCGAAAGCCGGCCGCTCTCGCGGTGCGCGCCCATTGGCGAGCGTCGAGTGAAGCGGGATTGAAGATCGACGGCGACTCGGTGCCGTCGCCCCACTCGCGGTTGGTGAAGGTGTTCACACCGAAGTGCAGGAACATCGCCAGCTCGTCGCGGTGCCATTGCAACTGCGCCGGCGATGGGAGAGCTCGATCGACCGGGAGCATACTCGCTCCACGCCCGCGCACGGCGCACGCAGCCAGCGAGAGTGCACTCAGCTGCAGAAAGGAGCGCCGAGTGGGTCGGCCATCAAAGATCACGCAAATTGCTCCGCATCTCTGATGGCCAACCGACTGGTTCTACGGCTTCGGCTCGAACGTCGCCGTCGTCACCGCAAACAGGAATCCATCCTTCACCGTCGGATTGGTGAACACGAAATACAGATCGTGCACGCCGGTCGTCGGGCGCAACACTGTCCGGAGGCGCACCGGCGCGGGAGTGGCAGTCGGGCTGATCGATTCACTCTCACCGAGCAGTGCGCCGGTCGGAGAATCGAGATGAACTTCGATCTTGCCGCCCTTCGCCTGGTACTGACTCGGCGCGAGCGCCATGAAGGTGACTGCGCCAATGCCGGTCAGATCGACCTGCTTCAATCCGACCGATGCACCGCTCTTGTTCACGACAGTGATCGTGACGGGCATGCCCTCCACGCTCTGCTTCGACGCGCCGTCCAGCACATCCGCATCGGCCACAACCAGAGTCGGCGATCGCAGCACGATCGATTTCTCACCGGTGATCGACGGCATGCCGTTCGCGCCGCGGTCAGTGTACTCCGCGTTCAGCACCACAACTCCCTGTGGTGCGGCGTCAGATCCAGCTGGCGGAGTGTACGATCCGCGCACCGGCATCGTCTGCGCACTCGCCCGATCGGCCAGACTCAGGATGTAAGCGACGATCGACGATGTCTGTGCTTCGGTGAGATTCGGATGCGCGGGCATCGTCGCGTTGCCCCACACTCCCGATCCGCCTTCGCGAATCTTTTTCACGAGGTGAGCGACCGCCGTGCTGTCGCCGTGATACTTCTTCGCGACGTCCGCATACGCAGGACCGATCGCCTTGACGTTGAACTGGTGACAGGAGAGACAGTCATTCGCTTCGATCAACCTCCTGCCCCTCGTCAGCGCGTTCTCGCCGGACCCGGCACCTCCGGAGCCGGCCAGGCCGGCCTTGAGATACTGCGCGCTGAGATGCACTCGACTCGCCGGAATGGTACCGCCTCGCAGCGATCCGTCTTCGCGATCGGTCACCACCGTTGAATAGCGGACAGGCACGCCGGGGAAGAAGAATGATTTGTTGCTGTTGACGAGTCCGACGTCGACGGTGGGGGGCTCGTTGCCAGCGACGACCTCGACGTTGGCGGTCGACGACGCACCGTGCGCATCAGTTGCAGTAAGTGTCGCCGTGTACGTGCCCGGGCGAGTAAACGTATACGTTGGGTTCGGCTGAGTGAGCCGAGCCACGGTAGCTCCGCCCTTGCGGGCAATCGTCCACACGTAGCGCAGCGAATCTTCGTCGAGGTCAACCGTCCCCGCCGATGACAGCTTCACGCGCATCGGCAGCGCGCCGCTCGGCTTGTCTACCGCCGCGGCGACGATCGGCTTGCGATTGCCGGCGTTGTACTCCACGCGCACCAATCGCGCGTCGTCGTTCCCCTGGAACCATCTCGTTCCGTACTCGAGGATGTACATGTCGCCATCCGGCGCGAATTCCATCTCGATCGGCGCACTGAATTGCGCGCTCGGCATGAACCGCTCGATCGAGACGAGATCGCCGTTCTTGTCCATCGTCACCGCCATGATCCAATGACGCATGAACTCGTAGATGAACAGCTTGCCGTCGTAGTACTGCGGGAACGCCCTGGGCGCGCCGCGGAAATCGTCGCGATAGAAAACCGGACCAGCCGCAGCCGCGCGTCCGCCGCTGCCGACGATCGGGAACTCGGTCGACGCGGCGTAGGGATACCAGATGTAGGCGCCGCGCGCCGGCGGCAGGTCGTTCAGTCCGGTGTTGTTCGGCGAGTTGTTGACGGGATGCTCGGGATCGAACTGCGGACCGGGTTGAATTGTGGCCGAGTCGATCCACTTGAAATGGTAGTACGCCTGGTTGTTGCCGACGAAGTACGGCCAGCCATAGTTGCCAGCGGTGCGCGCCTGGTTGAACTCGTCGTAGCCGCGCGGGCCGCGATCGGCTGAATCGACGTTGGCATCCGGACCGACATCTCCCCAGTAGAGAAAGCCGGTGTGCTTGTCGACCGAGATTCGATATGGGTTGCGATGACCCATGGTGTAGATCTCGGGGCGAGTCTTCGGCGTACCCGGCGGAAAGAGGTTTCCCTGAGGAATCGTATATGTGCCATCGGGCTCGGGATGGATCCGAACGATCTTCCCACGCAGATCGTTGGTATTGCCCGATGATTTCTGGGCGTCCCACGGCATGCGGCCGGGCCGCTCGTCGATCGGTGCGTAGCCAGTCGCGAACGGATTCGAGTTGTCACCAGTCGACAGATAGAGATTGCCTTTGCCATCGAATGCGATCGAGCCGCCAGTGTGACAGCATTGGAGACGCTGCGTCGGAATCTCGAGAAGCACCTTCCGCGACGAGAGATCGAGCGAGTCTCCAATCATGTGGAATCTCGAGAGCTCGTTCTTGGATTCGGGGCCGGCAGGCGAGTAGTACATGTAGACCCAGCCGTTGCTCGCGAAATTCGGATCGGCGGCGAGGCCAAGCAGTCCATCTTCGGCCTGGCTGCTATCCGCGTATTTGTTGCTGACCGGGATAGTCGAGATCTGTCTCGTCTTACCGTCCGACTTTGTGTAAAGCTTTACCGCTCCGCGACGCTCGATGAACAGCACTCGCTCGCCAGGGAGGACGGCGAGCTCGACGGGCTCATTCAGCTTTTCGGCGAGGACGACTCGCGTGAAGCGATTCTCTTCGGGACGAGCGCGACTGAAGTCGACCTTGCCCGCTCCGATCGCGTATTTGATTCCGCCAAGAATGTGGTTGAGGAAAAGCGGCTCAGTGTAGCTCGCTTCGGTGTGACCCATGTTGGTGTACCACGCGCGGCCGCCGTCGAAATCGTGGTACCAGCTCATTGGGTGATGGGCGCCGTTCGTCCCGCCGGTATAGCTGGTCTCGTCGATCTCGACGAGAGTGTGAATCGTCGGATCGATCGACTTGAAGTTGTAGAACTCGTCCTCTCGATCGAAGGTCGCGGGAAATCCTTTCGTCGAGATGTGCGTCGAGTCGATGGTGTGGTACGTCCCCTTCTTGACGTTGGGATTGTTCGGATGGCCGTTGAAATACGCACCCGCCAATCTCCCGTACCATGGCCAGTCGTACTCGGTGTCGGTCGCGGAGTGAATGCCGACGTATCCGCCGCCCGCCTGGATGTAGCGCTCGAAGACGTCCTGCTGCGCGGCGTCGAGCACGTCGCCGGTGGTGCTGAGAAAAACCACTGCGGCGTAGCGCGCGAGATTCTTCTGGGTGAACGCGGTCGCGTCTTCGGTCGTGTCGACGGCAAATCCGTTTTGCTGACCGAGTTTTATGATTGCGGCTTTTCCGTTGGGGATGGAGCTGTGTCGGAAGCCGGCGGTCTTTGAGAAGACGAGGATGCGTGGCTGCTGCGCATGGGCGGCGGCGGTTACGCAGATCGCTGCGATCAAAAGAGCGAAGCGGGCGACGAGTCGGTTCATGGTGACGAAAACGAGGGTGACGGACGGGGGAGTGTCGACCGCCAATCTGCACGTTGATTTATCGCGCGGATAGAGGCGACCGGCCCCTTCTGTCGACCTCGTGAAGCGTCTGCTATTGAACCGTTGACCGCGGAGAGCGACACTAGTGTCATGTCCCGTTCAGCGCACCCGAAGCGGATCGCAGTTTACGGTCGCCGCAAAGACATCGTGGTCCACGCGTACAACATGACCGGCGCCGGTTTCTGGCTGGCTGGGCTGCCTGCAATTCAGGTGAGCGTCGATGCCACAGCGACTGAGTTGAGCAACATCATCCGCGATGTACTGCGCGCGAGTGGTGCCAGGGTGCCCACGCCACTGCGCGATGACTACCCGCGCCGCCTCAAGCCCGTCCTCCAGGCGCTTGGTGCGAAATCGTGGTCGGAGATCGAGCGCAATTCGCGTTATTGCTCTGTCAGTCAGGAGAAACCCGGCGAGATCCGCGTCACACCTACGTGGAACGGCGGAGGGCGGGGGCCCAATCGGGGATTCCACGATCTGGATTCCCTCGCGTTTACCATTCCCACCGATGCTTTCGACGAGGTCTTGAGCGCGGGTGTCCGGCGCGGCCTCGAATTGTCGCAATCGAAGCCGTTGAAGACCGGGTGATGCAGCAGCGTATCGCACATATGGCAGTCTTCGAAGACCTGTACGGCAACCGCTGGGATCTCGTCGAGTACAAAGGCTGAAATGACAACACGCCAATTACCCCGCGTCGATATCGCGCTTGCGAAACAGCTCGAGCGCGCGGAAGCGATGGCGAACGCCTCGACCGTCGAAGCACGCCAGGCTGTGAGCCCAGAGGTTGGCGCCGAATGGATCGAGGTCGCGGGCGCCTATGCAATGTTCGATGGCCCGGAGGCACCGACCACTCAGACTTTTGGAATTGGCTTGTATGATCGATTTCTCGATTCCGAGTTTGCGACAGTCGAGAAATTCTTCGACGGACACAACACCACCACCTTCCACGAAGTGTGCTCATTCGCCGCGCATGAGACGCAGGGCCTTCTCAGCGCGCGAGGATATACCCCGTTCGAGCCCTCCGTGGTGTTACTGCGGTCCACGGCGAATCACTCTTCGGCAAAACCGGGCGCGGTTACAACACGGGCAATCGAGGCAGACGAGCTGCCGACCTGGTGCCGGGTTGCCGGCGAAGCCTGGAGCAACGAATCTCCCGAGCTGGGAGAGTTCGTCGCCAAGCTCGGCGACATTTGGGGCCAAACCCGCGGGATCACCTGCTTTCTCGCCGAGCGTGATGCAGAGCCGATCGCATCGGCGGCTATAAACATTGCAAATGGCATCGCGATCATGGCCGGCGCTGCGACCATTCCGTCAGCGCGCCGGCAGGGTGCGCAGCTCGCGCTGTTCGACGCCCGTCTCGCGTTCGCGGCAGAGCGCGGGATCGAGCTGGCGATGGTGGTTACAGCGCCCGGCGGGGCGTCACAGCGCAACAGCGAACGGCAGGGCTTCCGCCCGGTCTACTCGCGAATGAAATGGAAACGCGCGTTGGCTTGACGACACAATGGCACTCGTAGTTTTCCTGAAGGGCGTCAACGTCGGCGGGCATAGAAGAGTCCGTCCAACAGAATTGGCGAAGCGGCTCCAGCGGTACGACGTCGTTAACATCGGCGCCGCCGGCACGTTCGTCGTTCGCAAACCGATCAGTCAGACCAAACTCCGCGCCGAGCTGAAGCGTCTGCTGCCGTTCGAAGCCGAGGTAATGACTTGCACCGGCAGCGACATCCTCGAATTGGCGGCGACAGATCCATTCTCCGCGGAGACGGCTGATCGAACTGTGATGCAGTTCGTGACGGTGCTGGCAAAACGACGAACGGCGCGAGTCCCGATGCCGATCGTGATACCTTCGACGGGCGACTGGGAATTCAGAGTTCTCGATCACACCGATCAGTTCGTGATCGGAGTGTGTCGGCGCCAGATGAAGGCGATCGGCCACTTTGGTGAGATCGAAAAGAGCTTTGGCTGTTCAGGAACTACACGCAGCTGGAGCACGATTCTCAGGATCGCGCATATTCTCGATCAGTCCCCGACTCGGCGGCGACGGTCTCCCAGCCAGAGCAAAGCGTCGAGAACCAGGCGGTCCTGAACCGGATTGCCGAAGGTGTGCGATAGCGTCCGATTGGTGCTGTCGTACTTGTGCTCGTAATCGATGTCGTTGTGACCGAAGTTGAAGTAGATCATGCGGTACCTCCGATTCGTCCACGCCACCGGGTAGTAACCGCTGTGCCAGATCTCCAGCGGCTTGGGGCCTGTGCCGAGTGGGAAGCTGGTCGAGTCTATGGACAGCAGGATGTCAATGTCTGAATTCTGCCGCAGATCCTTCTCCCATCGATACCATTCGCTCGGTGACGACTTGAACGTCGCCGGGAGATTCCGCATCGCCGGATGATTTCGATCTTCCACCCGCAGGATCGCCGAGGTCGGCCGCCAGGTGTTGCTGACGTATTGGCCCGCGCCGAGAAAAGTGTAGTGGTACCAATCCCAGTTGGAGGGATACGCCGACGGCGTGAGCGCAAATCCGGCGAAGTGAAAGCCCATCCATGCGCCACCGTGCTCCATGTAGCTCTGAAACGCCGCCCTCTCTCCTGAGTCTTCGGGACGCGTGTCGAGAAAGACGACCACTTGATAACGGGCGAGAAAATCCGGGTTCAGGTTCCGCCAATCCGAAGTCGTGTCGAATGCGAAGTTGTTCCGGACCGCCATCTCCGAAAACCACTTCACCGCCTCGCGCAGAAAGCTGATGTGCGCGGCGTCTTCCTTCCCGGTGAAGAATGCCACCGCCCTGAAACGAGGTTCGGTCCGACGGGCGCCGATTCCAACCCAGCAGGCAACCAGCGCAACAAGCGCAACAATCGATAGTGCTTTTCCAGGCTTCATGGTGAAGATTGTAGGCATGGATAGCCATCCCAACGAAAAGTGGGCGCCGCCGGCTCGAGCAAAGGCTAACGAATCAACAGCTGCTCGGCCAAAGCCCAACTTTTCCGGCGAGTTTGTTCTCGATCGGGATGCAAGCAAGCTCGAGGGCGGCGCTGCGACAGCACGCGGCGCGATCCTGCGCATCGATCACCACGATCCGATGATTCGCATCGATGCGAAGTTCGAGTTCGTGGGGCAGACCTTCGCATGGTCAGCGCAGCGAACTTCCGATGGTCGGGAGCGCCCGGAACCTTCTGAACCACAGAACATCTCCAGCCTGCGTTGGGACGGCGATGCACTCCTCTTCGTCGATCGCACCGACGGCGCGAAAACCCCGGTAACCATGACCTGGCGGTATGAGATGGTCGACAACGGCCGGGGTTTGCAGGCGACCGAGCAGATTCGCGGTGGTGGTCGCGACCAGGACAATATTTGGGTCTTCGCACGCCGCTGAACGGGTCACAACCCGACGACGATCGGCTCGGCATGAACGAGCCGATCTCTCGCCGGGATTTTCTCAACGGTGCGCTGCTGGCTGGCGCTGGTCTCTATCTGAATGGCCGCGCGCCGGTGATCTCACCCGCTGATGCCTTCAACGGCTACGGCGGTGTCGGCGACTACCGACACTCGAACGGCAACACCTGGGAAGTTCTTTCCGCCGGACACGCGATGCGCGACGGCGCATTCGAGCAACGTGTTGCGACCGCGACCGATACCAGGGAGATGTACGATCTCGTCTGCGTTGGCGGAGGATTGAGCGGACTCGCTGCCGCGGTTTTCTTCCAGAAAGACAAAGGCGGCAGCTGCCTCGTCATCGACAATCACCCGATCTTCGGCGGCGAAGCCAAGCGAAACGAGTTTCGCGTCAAGGGTCAGTCACTGATCGCGCACCAGGGCTCGGCGATTTTTTTGGTGCCAGGCAAAGGCGGCTACACCGATCGCTTCTATCAGGTGATCGGAATGGATCGCTCCACGTTCAATTACCAGACGTGGCGCGGACCGACACCCGAGATGCCGCTCGCCCAATCGCCATACGATATCGGCTCGCCGAAGCAGTACGGTTTTTATTTCGGTTCGCGCTTCGGTAAGACTCCTGGCGTGTGGCTGATCGATCCGTGGGGGCGGAATCTCGACGGCGCTCCAATCAGCGACACCGCGAAAGCAGAATTGCTGCGCTGGCGCAATGTGCGCAACAATTCGGCGGTCCCGAAAACCGAGGGCGACGCGATCTCGAGACAGCTCGATACCATCACCCTCGAAGATCACCTGATGGCGCAGCACGGAATCAGTCGCGAGATCATCCGCGAATTCCTGTCGCCAATCGAAGGCGGCGGCTACGGCCTCGGCCCCGATGCGCTGTCGGCGTACTGCAACTACGCCATCGAGACTGAATTCCCCGAAGACGGCGACGACAAGCTCGGCGACCAGATGTTCCCTGACGGTAACAGCGGCTTCGCTCGCTTGATGGTGAAGACCTTGATTCCGGACGCGATTTCGGGTCCACGCACTGTCGATGCAGTCTGGGAAAACCGGGTGAGCTTCGGCGCGCTCGATCGTCCAGGTCAGCCGACCCGTATTCGGCTCAACTCCACCGTCGTGCGTGTCGAGCATGCCGGTGATCCCGCGAGCGCGCCGCATGTCGTCATCACTTACGCCAAAGGCAATCGGCTTTACAAAGTGCGGGCCCGCAGAGTCGTCGTCGCCGGCGGCAGCTGGACGGCGAAGCACATCGTGCACGATTTGCCTGCCGCTCACCGTGAAGCGTACGCGCAGTTCTATCGCTCGCCTTGTCTGATGGCCAACGTCGCCGTCACCAACTGGCGCTTTCTCTACAAGATGGGAATCTCTGGCTGCCGCTGGTTCGAGGGACTCGGCAACTATCTCTCGGTGACGAAGAAGGCGCTGGTCGGAAATACTTCGCGCACCATCGATCCGGATTCGCCGACTGTGCTGACGATCAAGGTTTTGTTCGCGAAGCCTGGTCTGCCGATTGGCGAGCAAGGAAGTCGCGGACGGGCGGAGCTGCTCAGTACCTCGTTCGCACAGTACGAGCGCGCGCTGCGTCAGCAAATGTCAGACATGTTCGCGCCCGGTGGCTTCAATCCGCGTCGCGATATCGCTGGAATCATTTTGAATCGCTGGGGACACGCTTATGTGAATCCGCAGCCTGGCTTCTTTTTCGGCGTCAACGGTAAGCCGGCGCCGAGGGATGTCCTGCGCGATCGACCGCACGGTCGAATTGCGTTCGCCAATACAGATCTCGCTGGCGCTGCCGATCATCGCAACTCGATTCGCGAAGCGGATCGCGCTGTCCACCAGCTGCTCGATCTCTGAGTTAGCACGTGGACGCGTTCGGCTATCTCTCCGTTCTACTCTCGATCATCATTGGACTCGGCGTCACTCAATTGCTGACGGCGTTCGGTCGAGTGATCCGGCACCGCGATCGTGTCCGCGTCGATTGGCTGCCGCTGCTGTGGGTGGTCGTGCTGCTCGTTGTCTTTGTCCAGGTGTGGTGGTCGATGTTCGGGCTGCGCAACTATAACGGCTGGACCTTCGGCTCCTTCTTGATCATTCTCGCCCAGACCAGCGCGCTCTACCTGATGGCCGCGGTGCTTCTACCCGAGCAGATCGACGCGGAGTCAATCGACCTTGCCGCACACTACGAGCGTCAGCGACGGTGGTTCTTCAGCTTTCTGGTCGCTGCACTTCTCATCAGCCTCGTCAAGGATCGTGTAATGAACGGCCGCTGGCCGAGCGGCCTGAATTTCACTTTTCACATGATCGTGATGGCGTTGGCACTTTCCGCGATCTTCATTCGGCACCGGCGCTATCAGGAATTTGCGGGAATCGTGGGAGCGGGAATATTTGCGACGTACATCGTCGTGCTGTTCCCACGCCTTCAGTAGGAGCGGAGCGTGAATCGCCCTGACTCAGTCGTTCGCGTCGGCCTGATCGGCTTCGGGTTCGTCTCGAAAACGTTTCACGTTCCGCTGCTCCAGGCGACTGATGGTTATCGGATCACCGCGGTGTCGTCGAGCAAGCCGGGCGACGTGAAGGCAATGTGCTCCGACGCGGAAGTTGTCGCCGATCCGAAAGAGCTGGCCGCGCACCCCGACATCGATCTGGTGGTGATCGCAAGCCCCAACGATACGCACGCGCCGCTCGCTGAGGAGGCGATGCGCGCCGGACATAACGTGGTCGTCGACAAGCCATTCACGCTCACTGCCAGGGAAGCGCGACGGCTGGCGACAATGGCGAGAAAGAGCGGACTGGTTCTCTCCGTTTTCCAAAACCGGAGGTGGGACAGCGACTTCCTCGCAATTCAGGACGCGATCCGGCGCGGGCTACTCGGCCGCATCGTGCAATTCGAGTCGCGGATCGATCGTTTTCGGCCCGACGTTCGGGAGCGGTGGCGCGAGGTTCCGGGACCTGGGGCTGGATTGCTGTACGATCTTGGCCCTCACCTGATCGATCAGGCTCTGCTGCTGTTCGGAATTCCGGAGTCAGTGCAGGCGACGCTGGCGAAGCAACGCAAAGGCGCGCGTGTCGATGATTTCTTCCAGCTCGTGCTCCGATACGGAGAGACCGTTGCGGTGTTGCAGGCCGGGTCACTCGTCTCTGGCGGAACGCCAAGGTTCTCGGTGCACGGCGAGAATGCGAGCGTGGTCAAGATGAATCCCGACATCCAGGAAGATCAGCTGCGCACGGGCATCAAGCCGGGCTCACCGGAGTGGGGTGTCGATCCCGACGAACCGATGGTTTACGAAGGCGCGACCGGAAAGACCTACGCGCTCAAAGCATCGCGCGGGGATCAGCGTGGGTTCTATGTCGCTTTGCGCGACGCGCTGCGCGGACGCGGACCGAATCCAGTGCCCGCCGAGCAGGGAGCGTCGGTGATGGCGGTCATAGAGGCGGCGTTCCGCTCCCACGCGGAAGTCTGTTCAGTCGCACCCGAGGTCCTCAAGGAGGAACGCGCCGCGTGGTAGGCGATGACGTCCGCATCGATGATCAGGTGAGTCCCGACGACGAGCTGACGGTCGTCCGCGGCCTCCGCTCGTTCAACGAAGCCTGGATCGGTCCATCGAACGAGACAGCGCTCAAGCTCGTCGCGCGCGATGAAGAGGGCATCGTCGGCGGGCTGATCGGGCACACTCGCTGGAGCTGGCTCTACGTCGCCAAGCTCTGGGTGCACGAGCGCGCGAGAGGCCGCGGGCTCGGCACGCGATTGCTCAGCGAAGCCGAAAATATCGCGCGATCTCGGGGTTGCACCGACGCGAGCCTGGATACCTTCGAGTACCAGGCTCGCCCATTCTACGAAAAACTCGGCTACCAGCTATTCGGTACCCTCGACGGATATCCGCCGGGCTATCGACAGTTCTACCTGCGCAAAAGTCTTCGCTAGCGGCCGAACGGGTGCGGGTTGCGTAGCGATCCATTCCACGGCCGCAGCCAGACTTTGCCATCCCACGTGTGTGCGAGATAAGCGTTGACCTTCGCCATCTCCGCTGGGGTGTATTGCGATTGATGACATGCGAACTCTTCCCGTCCTGCAGCCAGATCCTGTGGCCCGAACGGCACGCGGACGGTGAGCAACGACGTCGCCATCCCATTCACGGTCGGCTCGGCGGCCGGAGCGGTGCGCAGACGTTCGGTGGGCAGCGATGCGTACAGCAGGTCAATGTTCGAGTACCGGTCATCGCTCTCGATTATTTGACTTGTGACATTGCCGACGAGTCGATGATCAGGATGTCCAGTCCCACCTTCCGGTCCGAAGGTGATGATTACCGACGGCTTCACCGAGTCGATGATCGCGGCGAGCGCGGTTCTGAGTTTGCCGAGCGATTCGAACGAGGCGAGACCGCCGTCTGGCAAGCCGATCAAATGGAGTTTGCGGACGCCGAGTCGGTTGGCCGCGCACGTCGCCTCCTTCGTGCGCACGGCGGCTAGCTCGGGTCCGGCCGGAATGTGCGCGTAATCACGCACTCCCTTGGAACCGTCGGTGGCGATGACGAGATGAGTCTCTCTTCCCTCGCGCGCGAGTTTCGACAATAGCGGACCGATGACACGCTCATCATCAGGGTGCGCAAAGACGGCGAGGACGGGTCGTGCGCTCGCTTGAGCGTCAGCTCGGAAAGGAGCGCCGGCTGCGAGAGCAGCCACGAGTAGAGTTGAAATTCGCATACGTAAAGTGTGCATTTTGGAACGGCGATGCGGGAGGGTCGTGTCACTCATTGCACGTCACGGGAGACGGTGCCAGAATCACGGTACCGGGTAAACTCTTATAGATGTCAGTGCTCTCACCCAATCGCGATTGACGTTCGGACGCTCGATTCTACTCGCCGCCGCGCAAAGTCAGCGACTCAACGACTTCGCGCTCCGCAGCGCTTTTGTAAAACGCGCGACTCGCAAGTTCATGCCGGGCGAGAATCCGGAAGACGCACTGCGCGCTGGCGCCGGCATTGCCGCCACTGGTCGAGGAATTCTCTACACCCAGCTCGGCGAGGCGATCACCAACGCGCAAGCTGCGGTCGCTGTGCGCGACCACTACCTGTGGTTCTTCGACAGAATCCGCGAGCACAAGCTTCCCGCACATGTCAGCGTCAAACCCACACAGCTTGGCCTCGACCTGTCAGCAAGCGAATGTCAGAAGCACCTGCTTGCCCTCGCGCGGAAGGCTGAGGAAACCGGTTCTGCGCTGTGGCTCGACATGGAAGACTCGAGCTACGTCGATCGCACCATCGATCTCTACATCACACTGCTCAAGCAGCATCCGACGACCGGCATCGCGATCCAGGCTTATCTCTTCCGCACTCCGAAAGACATCAGGAGGCTCCTTCCGCTTAAGCCAACGATTCGTCTCGTCAAAGGCGCGTATCAGGAAGCGTCCAGCATCGCGTTCCCCAAAAAGGCCGACACCGATCGCGCGTACTTTGAGCTGGCGTCGCAGATGCTCGAAGCAGCGCGCAACGGCAGCTGCACTCCGATATTCGGCACGCATGATCTGCAGCTGATCTCGCGAATCACCGATCAGGCGACGCGTACCGGAATCGGCAAGGAGAAGTATCAGATCCACATGCTTTACGGCATTCGCGACGCCGCGCAACAACAGCTCGTCACCGAGGGGCACATCGTGAAGACGCTGATAAGCTACGGTTCAGCCTGGTATCGCTGGTACATGCGACGTCTTGCCGAGCGCCCCGCTAACGTTCTATTCGTGCTCAAGTCGCTCTTCGCCTGATGCCACGACGCTTGACGGTTTGGCGCGCTGCCGGCGCTGCGTTTATCGCCATCAACCTGGCCGGCTTCATTTACGCCGTCTACATGGGTGAGCCGATGCACGCTACAGTGCACGCTGTGCTCACAGTGTTGGGTGGTGTCTTCTTCGGCGTGATACGGATTCGATCCCGCCCGGAGAGCACGGCCGCGCTACCGGGGGCGACCGCCGAGCGCCTGAAACACCTCGAGCAATCAATCGACAAGCTCGCGATCAGCGTGGAGCGCGTTGGGGAAGCGCAGCGGTTTCAAACGAAAATTCTGGATGACAAAAAGAAAGCCGGTCCGCCCAAGAACGAAGGCTAAGATCTGGTCGCAGGTAGACGAGTACATCGGCGACAAACTCCTGGCCGAAGACAAGGCGCTCGACGCGGCGCTTAAGGACAGCACTGCGGCAGGATTGCCTGCGATCGCCGTCACCGCCGCTCAGGGCAAGTTTCTGCAAATGCTCGCCGAGATGGTTCGCGCCCGCTCCGTGCTCGAGATCGGCACACTCGGCGGCTACAGCACCATCTGGTTCGCGCGCGCGCTTCCTCCTGACGGCCACATCATCACGCTCGAGGTCGACCCCGCCCACGCGGACGTTGCCAGAAAGAACTTCGCGCGCGCGGGCCTGCAAAGGATGATCGAGCTGAGGCTGGGAGCGGCGCTCGAGACCTTGCCGTTGCTGGTCGCCGAGCAAAGCGGTCCATTCGACCTGATCTTCATCGACGCAGACAAGCCAAACATCCCCGCCTATTTCGACTGGGCGATGAGGCTGTCGAGGCCTGGCAGCGTGATCATCGTCGACAACGTCGTGCGCGATGGTGGAGTCGTTGACGCGAAGAGCAAGGATGCGAGCATCCAGGGCGTTCGTCGTTTCATGGACCAATTGGGTCGCGACAAGCGCGTCACTGCGACAGCACTTCAGACCGTCGGCGCCAAGGGCTACGACGGCTTTGCGATTGTTCGCGTGCGATGACTGACGCGGTTGGCACGACAAGCGCTCGTCCGCTGTCGGCGAGAGGCGCGCTGACGGTTCTTGCCGCAATTCATCTCAGTGTGGTGGTCTGGCACGGTGGAGCGCATTCCGCACTCGCAGTCACCTTGTCGCCTTGGCAAACCGTCTTTGTGTTCGGGGTCATTCTCTTCGCGCCGCTCCTCGCCACGCTGCTGTTGTGGACGCGTCTGGAAGAGTTCGCGCTCTGGACTTACGTGATTGCGATGACTGCGTCGCTGCTGTTCGGCGTCTATTATCACTATATCGTCGTGTCGCCCGACAACATCCACTACCTGCCGCCCGCAAGTGACTCAGCTCGTCATCGGTTCACATACAGCGCGGCTGCAGTTGCCGTGACAGAAGCAGTCGCAGCCGTTCGCTCCGAAATTGCTCTTCTCACCCGGCGGTCTGGCATTCAAACGTGATGCCTGGAAGCACTGTCTAACAGCCTGTCGTTTGGGCCGACTCCCTCATTCCAGGACCCGCAAATGAAACGCTTTCTCTTGATCTGCGCGACGTTCGCGACGCCCGCGTTCTCTCAGTCCCCTGCTCCGCGCGCCGAGGTCCTTGTGCTCGGCGTATATCACATGGCGAACCCGGGCCACGACATCTTCAACACCAAAGCCGACGACGTTCTGGCTCCCAAGCGCCAGCAGGAGATCGCCGAGCTCGCGCAGGTCTTGAAGAAGTTCGCGCCGACCAAGATCGCAATCGAAGCAGATGTCTGGAGTCAACGGGTTCCCAAGGAGTACAGCGACTATCTCGCCGGCAGATACACGCTCACGCGGAACGAGATCGATCAGATTGGATATCGCCTCGCCAAGGAGCTCGGTCATAAGGCTGTCTATCCGGTCGACGCCGATGGTGAATTTCCATTTCAGCGTGTGGTGAATTACGCCAAGGCGAGCGGGAGATCGAGGGAGCTCGAGGCGATGATGAATGAGGTCGGCGCCGGCGTGAAGGCGCAGAACGACTATCTCGTATCGCATAGCGTGCTCGAGACTTTGCTTTACATGAATTCGGATTCGCACGTCGCCGATGATGTTGGCTTCTATTTCCGCGAGGCTCATTTCGGGGAGCCGGGCGATTGGGCGGGCGCGGATCTCATCGCTGACTGGTATCGCCGCAACATTCGTATTTACAGCAACGTCGTGCGTCTGATCGATTCGCCCAACGAGCGCATCCTGGTGATTTTCGGGGCCGGTCACCTCGGCTGGCTCCGCCAGCAATTCGCGAACGATCCCAGCATTCGCGTGCGGAAGCTGGCGGAGTTTGCGAATTAAATTGAGCGACAATGCCGTTTAGCAAACGCAGCCTGACTTTCTTTCGTCAGCTCGCCCGGAATAACGAGAAGGCGTGGTTCGAAGCGCACCGCGCCGACTACGAAAACGAAGTGCGAGCGCCGATGCGCGAGCTGATCGAAGAGCTCGACGTCCGCTTTGCCAAGTTCGCCCCCGAGATCGGGGGCGATCCGAAACGATCGATGTTTCGCATCAATCGCGACATTCGATTCTCGAAGGACAAGTCGCCGTACAAGACCCACGCGGCAGCATGGTTTCACCATCGTAACGCTGCGCGCAGCGTCGGCTCCGAAGCCGATGCCGGCAGCGCCGGCTACTATTTCCATCTCGAGCCAGGTGGCCGTTCCATGCTCGGCGCCGGTTTGTGGATGCCGCCGCGGCCGCAGCTGAACAAGTTGCGCGAAGCAATCGCCGAGAACCCAAAGGGATTTGACCGAATGGTGCGTTCGCTACCCAGTCGCTTTGACGGGCTCGACGACGAAGCGGCGCTCAGGCGAATGCCGCGCGGCTACGCGGAGGATCACCCAGCTGCGAAATGGCTGAAGTACCAGTCATTTACGACCGGCCACACCCTGACCGACGCGCAGGTCACGAGTAAATCGCTCGCGGATTTGCTTGCCAGAGAGTTCGCCGCCGTCCTACCGCTGGTGCGCTGGCTGAACGAAACCCTCGGCTTCAAGTCAGCCACTCGTCGCTGAGCGATTGGCCTCGCGCCACGCGCGCGTGGGATCGTCGTCCGGGTCCGGCTTCTCCTGCTTGGGCCGAATCTTCTCCGGGACGTTTCGCAGATTGATGCGGATGCGTGTCCAGGTCGAAGATCTCCCCCGCATCGAATCGACCAGGATGTCGTCGACCGCAAGATGCTTCGCCACTGCCCGATACTTCTTCTTCCACCGCTCGAGTCCCGCCAACGCTTCTTCTTTGTCGGGTGAGTTCGCAATTGTAATGAGCGGCATCTTCGAGCGAGGCGCCTTGGTCGCAGTCGACTTTTCTCTTCCCCCATCCCGCATCCCGCGACCCGCCAGCCGCTCACCGCTCGCCGCCTTCTTCCCGCTCACTCCCTTCTTCGCTCTCGACGGCGCCACTCGCATTCCCTCGCCTTCCATCTTCCTGAAATGCGGCGGCCACGGCGCATCGCCGAGTCCCGATGCCTCGTCGCGATCCGCCAGCTCGAGCAGTTTGTCGAGTGATCCGGCGAAATCATCCATCGCTTCGTTGGGGTCGCCGATGTCGGCAAATCGCTTCGGCACCGTCAGCACCGTGAAATCTTCCGGATCTGAATCCGGCACTTCTTCCCAGCGCAACGGTGTGGATACTCGTGCATCGGGTAGTGGGCGAATCGAGTACGCGGAGCAAGTCGTGCGATCCTTGGCGTTCTGGTTGTAATCGAGGAACACACCATGTCGCTCCTCCTTCCACCACTTCGACGTCGCGAGCTTCGGCAGCCTGCGCTCGATCTCGCGAGAGAAAGCGAGTGCCGCGCGTCTGACTTCAGTGAAAGGCCACTTCTGTTGGATCCGCGCGTTGACGTGCATTCCACGCGAGCCGCTGGTCTTGGCGAACCCGCGCAGGCCCATCTCGTCCATCAGGTTTTTTGCTTCCAGAGCTACGGTGCGCACCTGTTCCCACTTCACACCGGGAATCGGATCCAGATCGATCCGCAATTCATCCGGGTGATCGAGATCGTTCGTGCGCACCGGATGTGGATGCAACTCGATACAACCGAGGTTCACGATCCAGGCTAATCCGGCCGCATCATCCACAACTACTTCATCCGCTGTGCGACCCGATGGGAACGACAGAGTGACGGTGCGCAACCATTCCGGCTTGTTGTCAGGCGCACGCTTCTGATAGAACGGCGGAGCCTCGGCGCCATTCACAAATCGCTTCAGCATGTTCGGCCGATCGCGCGCCCCACGCACCGCGCCTTCGGCGACCGACAGGTAGTACTGCACGACCTCGAGCTTCGTGAGTTTGACATCGCGTGAGAAGTACAGCTTGTCCGGGTTGGTCACCTGGACTTCGCGCCCGTCGATCTTCAGAAGTTCCGCCTCTTGCTTCTTGGCCATTGCCGCAATTTGCTCTTAAGATTGACCCGATGAAACCGGACGCGCCAAATAACAATTCTGTGATTGACAGGCCTGTCGTGCAGTCATACGGCCCTCCGAGCACATCGGCTGTGGGTACCGCCCACAGCTCCGAGAGCGGCCGCAGCTATATCCTGAACCGACTGATTGGCAAAGGTGGCTTCGGTGAGGTCTACCTCGCCATACCTACTCCGCAGCATGGATTGCCGGCGCAGGTTTGCGTCAAAATCACCGAGCGCCTGCCCGCCTGGCTGCGCGAAGCCTATTTTGCCGACCTGCTCTATCGCGAGAAGCGCGCGCTGAAAGTGTACGACCGGTTCGTGGAGGTCGTCGACGGTCGCACCCGCTACTGCATGGTGATCGAGTACGCCATCCACGGCGACCTTGGTGTATGGTTGGGCGAGAAAGGCGCACAATCGGAGCGCTTCGTCCGTCGCGAGATCGCCGCCATCCTGAGCGCGCTCGACGCACTGCATCGGGGCCAGGCTCTCCATCGCGACCTCACGCCGTTCAACGTCTTCGTCTGCGAGGACGAGCAGCTCAAGCTGGGCGACTTCGGCATCGCGACACATCAAATGAGTCATCGCGGCGTCACCGCCGACGCATTCAATCCGTTCAACGCTCCGTCGGAGATCGCGTGGGGCCGAGTGCGTCGCTGGCAGCAACGCGACGACATCTATCAGGTCGGTTTGATCGCGGCGATGTTGCTGCGCGGCGACATCAGCAATCCAATGAGCAGTCGCGATGTGCGACGCCTTCCCTGCAGCGATCATCTCAAGGAAGTCATCTACCGTTGCCTCGGCGCGCGCGGGAAACGCTATGAAGCCGCGCGGGAACTAATTACTGCGCTGCGTCATCGCCCCAAGCAGCAATCGTTTGGGCGGATCGACAGTCTCAAGGGCAAGCGGATTTCGTTTACCGGATTTCTGACCCGTCCGCGCAGCGAAGCAATCGCCGCAGCGAAGAAGGCGGGCGCGATTGTTGTATCCAAACCGGGACCGTCGTCGGACGTGCTGGTGCGCGGCAGGCCCAATGCGCTGCAGATCGCTGGCGCCGTTGGCGGTGTCAAACTGCTCGAGATTCGGCGACTCGCCGCACAGGGACGTCCGGTGCGAGTGATCGGCGAGAAACAGTTCTGGAATCTTGTTGAGAAATCGCCGGGACGAAAAACAAAGCGGCCCACCAAAGCCTCTCGTCGCACGTAACCGTTTGGAGGTAAGATTCCCCGCATGAAACCCAACGAGCTTACGATACGCGGCCTGATCCTCGGCGCGCTTATCACAACGGTCTTCACCGCCGCCAACGTCTACCTCGGGTTGAAGGTAGGTCTCACCTTCGCCTCGTCGATCCCCGCAGCGGTGATATCGATGGCGATCCTGAGCGCGGTGAAGGATTCGACGATCCTCGAGAACAACATCGTGCAAACCGTCGCCTCGGCGGCGGGCACGCTCTCGGCGATCATCTTCGTCCTTCCCGGACTGGTGATCATCGGCTGGTGGACAGGATTCCCGTTCTGGGAATCCTTTTTTATATGCCTGAGCGGCGGTGTGCTCGGCGTGCTCTTTACGATTCCGCTGCGCCGTGCATTGGTGACGACGTCGGATCTGCCCTATCCCGAAGGTGTCGCCGCAGCAGAAGTACTAATCGTCGGCGCGGGCACGCGCGGCGAGACGAAGGACGAAACCGGTGAAGCGCGCGAAGGACTGGTCGCAGTCATACTGGGCTCGATCGCATCGGCTGGATTCGCGATCGTCACCGCGACACGCATTGCCGCCGCGGAGCTGAATGGATTTACGCGAGTAGGCGCGGGATCGACGGGATGGAATCTCGGCTGGTCTCTCGCGCT
>Ga0207665_10000937_pt1 | contig 19776 bp, 15 predicted proteins | sample LARL112metaG_FD_184351 | JGI IMG/M metagenome (GOLD analysis project Ga0207665, IMG submission 184351) | Corn, switchgrass and miscanthus rhizosphere microbial communities from Kellogg Biological Station, Michigan, USA - LAR L11-2 metaG... | ecosystem: Host-associated > Plants > Roots >...
TGGCCGCCGGGGACGGGATGTACGTGATGGCACCCGGGCAGCTCGGAAGATACCGGCAGGCGGTCGCGGGCGACCGGCCCGGCCGGGAACTCGAGCGGGTGATCGCTGCTATCGAGGGGCAGGCCATCGGGGTATCCGCGCACGGTGAGCTGAAGACCGCACCGCGCGGCTACCCAGCTGACCACCCACGGATCGGGCTGCTCCGGTTCAAGAGCATCGTCGCCTGGAAGGAGTGGCCGGTCGAGCCCTGGCTGGAGACCGCCGCGGCCAAGGACCAGGTGGTGAGCTTCCTGCGCGCCACCCGGCCGCTCAGCGACTGGCTGGACACGCATGTGGGCGATGGCACGGATTGATGCTGAGCCTGGCCCCGGCTCGGGCTGGCTGGTCGCGGGCTAGTCGCCGGTCGCCCCGTCGATCTGCTCGCGGAGGATGTCGGCGTGCCCGTTGTGCCGGGCGTACTCCTCGATCATGTGCGTGTAAACCCAGCGCAGGTCGATCTCGTCGGCAGTGCGCTCGTGACGGAAGGTGGCGTCCAGCGGCCGGCCCGCGGCCGCGGCCCGGGCCAGGTCGCACTCCTGCCGGAACGCGGCGAAGCCGGCCTCGGCGCCGTCCGGCTCGGCCAGGTCGAAGTCGCCGTCCGGGACATCGTCCGTGCAGTACCGGAAGGCGAGCCCGGACTGGCCCGCGCCCCGGCGCCGGAACCAGGCCCGCTCCACCTCGGTCATATGCCGGACCAGCCCGAGCAGGGACAGTGAGGAGGGCGGCACTGCACGCCGGGCTAGCTGCTCGCCGGCCAGGCCCTGGCACTTGTACAGCAGGGTGGCGCGGTGGAAGTCCAGCCAGCCCTCCAGCGAGGCCCGCTCGCCCGCAACGGTCGGTGGATCCACCCGGGTTATCTCAGGAGCTGTCCAGGTCACCGCCACATCCTGCGGCCCGGCTGCCGCGGACGCAACAGTTTCCCGGCCGCCGCCTCGTCTACGCTGCGGGAGTGGCGGAGCTCCGGGAGTGGGATGTCGCGGTCATCGGCGGCGGGCCGGCTGGCCTGTCGGCGGCGCTGGCGGCCGCGGCGGCGGGCGCCCGCACGGTCGTGGTCGAGCGGGCCGCGCACCCGCGCTACAAGACCTGCGGCGGGGGCCTGATCGGGGCCTCGCTGGCCGCCGCTGGCGGCCAGATTGAGGTGCCCACCCGGGACACCGTGCACGCGGTCACGGCCACGCTGAACGGGCGCCGTCAGTTCACCCGCTGCTCCCCGGACCCGCTGCTGGCCATGGTGTCCCGGGAGGAGTTCGACGATGCCCTGCGCCAGGCGGCGGCCCGGGCCGGGGTGACGCTGCACCAGCGGGCGCCGGTGCGCGGGGTCGGCCAGCAGGACGGGCAGGCCTGGGCCAGGCTGGCGGACGGGACGGTGCTGCGCGCCCGCACGCTGGTCGGCGCGGACGGGTCGTCCGGGGTCACGGCGCGACACGCCGGGGTGCGGTTCCAGCAGACTGATCTCGGCCTGGAGCTGGAGATCCCGGTCCCGGCGCCGGTCGCCGGGCAGTGGCGGGGGCGGCTGCTGCTCGACTGGGGGCCGATCCCCGGTTCCTACGGCTGGGTGTTCCCCAAGGGCGACCGGCTCACCGTGGGGGTAATTGCCGCCCGGGGGCACGGCGAGCGGACCCGCCAGTATCTCCGCGACTTCACCCGCCGCCTGGGCCTGGCTGGCTATCCGGCCGAGCGGGATTCCGGGCACCTGACCCGCTGCCGCGCCGATGACTCCCCGCTGCGCACCGGGCGGGTGCTGGTCGCCGGGGACGCGGCTGGGCTGCTGGAACCGTGGACCCGGGAGGGCATCAGCTTCGCGCTGCGGTCCGGCGCGCTGGCCGGGGCGGCGGCCGCCAGCGCGGCCGCCGCCTGCGACCAGGCCGGGGTGGAGCAGGCCCTGGACGCCTACCCGGCCGCGGTGAGCCGGGTGCTGCTGCCCGAGATGGCTGCCGGGCGCCAGCTGCTGACCGGCTTCACCCGGCACCCGGGTGCCTTCCACCTGGGCCTGGCGTCGCCCAAGGGCTGGCATGCGTTCGCCCGGTTCTGCCGCAGCGAGCTGACTTTCCACGCGCTGGTCAGCCGGCGCGAGGTCCGCGTGCTGCTGGCCCTGATGGCACGTTTCTGAGCCGGTCAGTACCGGCCGGCGGTCAGGTCGTAGATCATTTACGGGAGACAGGCATCGGGCCCGCTGGGATCGGGTGAGGGTGACGCACGGGCCTCAAGCGAATTGCGCGCGGTACTCGTGCAGGAACTCGGCCACCGGGCGCGGGGGGCGGCCGGTGATCTGCTGGAAGGTGCCGGTCGTGTAGTCGTTCTCGCCGGCGAGGATCGCCCACTCGCGCGTGATGAGCAGCTCAGCCGTCCCGGCCGGGACCCCGGCGCCGGTAAGGCGCCCGAGGAACTGCCAGTCGGCCGCGACCCGGAAGGTGACGGGCTCGCCGAGTTCTGCTGAAAGCAGCTCGAGCGCCTCCGGCCACGACAGGGGGACCGGTCCTGTCAGGTCGTGGTGCGCGCCCCATAGCGCCGGGTCGGTGAGCACGCGCAGCCCGGCCTCGGCCACGTCGCGATGGTCGATCAGGGCCATGCGGCCGCTGCCGGCCAGGCCGGTCCAGGTGCGCGAGGCGCGCACCTCGTGCGCCGCGGCGAGCAGCGACGCGGAGAAGATCGCGGGGCGGATCGTCGAGTACGGCACGGCGGTGGAGGCGGCGAACTGGTCGATGCTGTAGTGGGCTCGCTGGTTGATCCCCAGTGAGCCCGCCGAGGTGTTGAGCACCGACAGGCGGGTGACCTGCTCGATCGAGGAGATCCCGGCGGCGGCGTTGATCGCGATCCGCTGCAGGACGCCCTCGATCCCGGTTGATCCCATCGCGATGAACACCGCGGCGATCCCGTCAAGTGCCTCGGTGAGGTCGCGCGGGTCGTCCAGGCGGGTGGGACGGATGTGCAGCCCGCCGGGTTCGCCGAAGGCGCGGCGGGCTTTGCCGGGGTCGCGGACGAGCGCGGCGACCGCATCGCCGCGCTCGAGCACGCCGCGGACGATCTCGCTGCCGACGCGGCCGGTGGCGCCGATCACTGCGGTGGTCATCGTGTCTCCTTCCGGTAAGGCTCGATTAGTCCGAGGACGTGCGTAGCAGAATGATGGCGCGCAGCAGGATCAGTAGCCATTCGAGTCTGCCGTTAAGAACTGGTCACTAAGGTGCTCCTATGTATTCATGGGCAACTGGCCAGATATTAGGCTAATTAAAGGCTGTTTAACGGGCGAACCGGTCGGGCGTTAAGGTGAGCCTGTGCCCAAGGCTCCCCGGATGGCCGGCCCCCCGGCGTGGCGGCCGGCCCCGGCCGACCTGACAGCGGCCCGGAACCGGACGATTCCTGACGTCATCGCGCCCGGCCTGCGGGTGCTCTTCGCGGGCATCAACCCGGGCCTGTACTCGGCGGCCACCGGCCACCACTTCGCCCGGCCGGGCAACCGGTTCTGGCCCGCGCTGCACCGCTCCGGGTTCACCCCGCGCCAGTTCCGGCCGGACGAGCAGGACCTACTGCTGGGCCTGGGCCTGGGCATTACCAACATCGCCGCCCGTCCCACCGCCCGGGCGGCCGAGCTGAGCCCAGCCGAACTGCGGGCGGGGGCCGGGCTGCTCACCGGCAAGCTCACCCGGCTGGCCCCGCGCTGGCTCGCAGTCCTCGGGGTCACCGCCTACCGGACGGCGTTCAGCGGCCCGGACGCCCAGGTCGGCCCGCAGGACACGGTCGTCGGGGCGACCCGGATATGGGTGCTGCCCAACCCCAGCGGCCTGAACGCGCTATGGACTACACCTAAGCTCGTAGAGGCGTTCCGAGAGTTGAGGCTATACGTGGAGGGCTAAGCGAAGGGTGCGACTGGTTATGCCGTGACCTGCGGGCCGGCAGGCCGACGCTGATCCCGGCGTGCCGTCAGTGACCGCCAGCTGCGCTGGGTAACTCCATGGCCGGGCAGGTGATGGGCACGGACATCGCTGCGGGCTTCGGACAGAGTCAGGTCATCGCCGATTCCGCTGTCCTGCTTATCCTTCGAGCGCCTGGCCGCGCTGCGCTGGCCCGGCGGTAGCTGGCCGCCGGAACGCTTCTTACGCCGCAATTCGAGCATTGCTCCCACGGTCACGAGCAAAGCCCCCAGATAGGTCAGGGTGGTCGTCCAGACCAGCGCAAATACTAGCCGGGGATCGTTCCCCAGAGGGGTGAGGATCAGGGCCGCCCACACGCCCGCGTAAAGCAGGCTGGCCGCCCTGATCACCTGGCCCGGCCGCAGAAGTGGCTGCTGGTTCTGCGCCCGGGTCGGCTCCGGCGGCTGGGCCAGGCTCAGCCCGGCGGGGATGTCAGCGGTGACCGCGGCTAGGTCCGCAAAGGTCCGCGACGCGAACGTCTGGCCCACACGCAGGTCGAATTCGTCCTTGTCCAGCAGGCCCTGTACGAATGCGGCCTTGAGGGTGCCGATCACCTGCTCGCGGTCGGCGTGCGACGCGCGCAGGCGGCCACCGTCTGCTGCCCGTGCTGCCATCTCGTCTCCCCGCCGTGCCATCACCGGCGCCTCCTCACCAAAACGATGCAGGTCAAGCCTAACGCGGCTGCCCCTTTGGCGGACATCCTGACCGGAGCCACGATCCGGTAGCGCAGGCGGCCTCTTCGTCCCGAAGCCAAGTTCGCGTATGTACCGACGCGCGTGGGTCTCCAGCACCCTCAGTGGGCTCAACGCCCACTACACCCCCGCCGCCCTGGCCGTGGAGTTTGCCCGGCTCCGTGCGGCTGCGGACTGACACAGGCCGGGCCGGCAGTGCGAGACTAGGCTTGGTGACGGCGGGCCACGCCCGCGGCCTGACCCGACGCTGGGGGCGCCATGACTGTACGGCCTGACTACGGACCCGAATTCGGCGAGGAAGAACGCCGGGAGCAGCGCCTGGCGGAGCTCCGCCAGGAGGGTCTGCTGCCCGTGGAGCGCGACGAGCTCGTCGAGGAAGAGATCGAGGAGAGCGAGGAGCAGGAGCGGGCCAACCTCTACGTCGAAGCTGAAGACAACGAACTGCACGCGCCCGGGCAGCACTGCGCCCGCTGCGGACGGGTCATCACCGCCGCCGAGGACGTCCGGCTGCGGGCGGACGGCAAGTGGCAGCACGAGGAGTGCCCGGTCGATCTGATCGAGCAGGAGCCGGGGCAGCCCGGCCCGGCCAGCGGCTAACTGGCCGGGTCCGGCCCGTGGATGTCCCAGCCCGGGGCATTGGGCCGGACCGACACTGACTCCGGGCTGGCTTCGGTGCCGCACTCCCGGCAGATCCAGCCCAGGGACAGCTCGTGATCACCATGCATGAGGGTGGCGGGCGGCTCTTCCGACACCCAGCGGTCGCCCCAGGTGACCAGGGCGCGCAGCACCGGCGTGAGATCCCGCCCGGCCTGGGTCAGGTGGTATCCGGACCGTAGCGGGCTGCTCTGATAGGCGCGCTGCTCCACGATGCCCGCCTCGACCAGGCTGCGCAGCCGGGCGGCCAGCCGGTCCCGGGGCGCGCCGGTGTTCCGGGCGATCTCATTGAACCGGTGATTGCCGAACGAAATCTCCCGGATCGCGAGCAGTGCCCATTTCTCGCCGATCAGGTCGAGCGCCCGGGCGATGGAGCATGGGCGGCCGGGCAGCGGCGCCGGCGGCCGCGGGCCCACCGCGGTGGGCGCGGGTGGTGGATTGCTGGGACTGGCCACCCGACAAGGTTGCCATATCAAACCTGGGCCCGCTACTCTCCTGCCTGTGCCAGTTGGAAAATCAAACCAGCGGGAGCGGGGCCCAGGCACCGTGTTCGCCGTGGTGGTCGCGGCGATCTTCATGTCGAACCTGGACCTGTTCATCGTCAACGTGGCCCTGCCCAGCATCGGCCGCGATTTCGGTGGCAGCTCGCTGGCCGGGCTGTCCTGGGTGCTGAACGCGTACGCGATCGTGTTCGCCGCGCTGCTGGTGCCGGCCGGGCGGCTGGGGGACCGGACCGGCCAGCGGCGGGTGTTCCTGGCCGGGATCGCGGTGTTCACGCTGGCGTCGGCGGCGTGCGCGGCCGCGCCGGGCCTCGCCTTCCTGGTGGCGGCGCGGGCCGTGCAGGCCGCCGGGGCCGCCGCGCTGATCCCCACCTCGCTGGCCCTGCTGCTGGCGGTCACCCCGGTACAGCAGCGCGCCGGGCGGGTCCGGGCCTGGGCGGCCGTGGGTGGCGTGTCAGCGGCGCTGGGACCAGTGGCCGGCGGCCTGCTGGTGCAGGTGGACTGGCGCTGGGTCTTCCTGGTCAACCTGCCGGTCGGGCTGGCCGCGCTGGTGGCCGGGGCCCGGGTGCTGCCGCACCCGCCGGCCCGGGCCGCCGAGCCGCTGCCTGACCTGCTGGGTGCGGTGCTGCTGACCGCGGCGGTCGGCGGGCTGACCGGCGGGCTGGTGGAGGGCCCGTCCTGGGGGTGGTCGTCGGCTGGGGTGCTGGGCCTGCTGGCCGGCTCAGCCGCGGCGCTCGGCTGGTTCCTGTGGCGGTGCACACACCACAAACGGCCGCTGGTGGAACTGCACCTGCTGCGCATCCCGGCGTTCCGCTCGGCCAGCGCGGCGGTCTTCGTGTTCGGTATCGGGTTCGCCGCCATGCTGCTGTCCAACGTGCTGTGGTGCCAGACGGTCTGGCACTATTCGGCGCTGCGCACCGGCCTGGCGATCGCCCCGGGCCCGGCCATGGTGCCGGCGCTGGCGGTCGGGGCCGGGCCACTGTCCCGGCGGATCGGCCCGGCTCCAGTCGCGGCGGCCGGGAACCTGCTGTTCGCGGCCGGGCTGCTGTGGCGGGTGGTCACGGTCAGTGTGACCCCGAATTACCTGCTCGACCTGCTGCCCAGCATGCTGCTGACCGGCATGGGGGTGGGGCTGACCCTGCCCACGCTGATCAGCGCGAGCACCACGGCGCTGCCGGCCGCCCGGTTCGGCACTGGGTCGGCCCTGGTCAACATGGGGCGGCAGGTCGCCTCGGCGCTGGGGGTGGCGCTGTTCGTGACCATCCTGGGCACACCGGCCACGTCGGCGGCCGCGGTGACCGCGTTCCGCCATGTCTGGCTGTGCACCGCCGCGGTCAGCACGGCGGCCGCGGTCACCGCGTCGTTCGTGCGCCGGCCTGCGGCCACCCCGGCCGCGGGGGCCGGGGTGGCCACCGCGACGGCGGGTGCGGGTCCCGGTAAGTGATCCGGCCACCGCGGCCCTGCTGGATCTGTCTGGGGGAGGTCGCCGGGCTGCGGTTGCTGGAGGTCGCCTTCGGGCAGGGCCGGGTGGCCCGGGAACTGGCGCGCCGCGGCGCCATGCCGACCGGGCTGGACATCTCCACTGCACTGCTGGCCAACGTCGCCCGGTTGCTCCGCTCAGGCGGCTGGTTCGTGTTCTCGCTGGGACCGGTGCCCGTGCCGTTCTACTTCGCCGCCCGGTGCCTGTTAGCGGCGCGTTAAAGGTGCCCGCGGGGGCGTTAAGGCTGTGTGAAGATCCGTGGCACTGGGCCGGATCGGCGGTCAACTGAACAGGATGAACCGCAGCAGAGCACGCACCGGTCTGCCGGCGTATTTCGCGCTGCCCGCCGGTTTCGCCGCATTGCTGGTGGTCGGGGCGGTCGCGGCCGGCCTGCACGGCGGGCTGCCTGCTACCGGGGTGCTGATCCTGGCCGCCGCCGTGGTCGTGGTCATCTCGGCCGCCGCTGAGCTGCTGGCCGCCCCGGTGATCGGCCTGATCGGCTGGCTGAGCGTGGCCGGCTTCTCCGGCCCGCCGTACGCTCAGCTCCGGATGACCGGCCCGGTGGCCGCCCGGGCCGCGGTGGCGATGGCCTGCTGTGCGCTGGTGGGTGCCGCGGCTGGCCTGGTGGTGCGCGATCTCGTTCCGTCGTTCAGACTATGGGTTGTGAACATGCGCGGTGAGCAGCCGCCTGCCGGGGCCGGCCGGCGGCTGGCCCGGACCGCCCGGGCGACGGTGGCCGGGGCGGCGCCCTGGCCCGCCGGGCCGATCCGGGCGGGAATGGGCCTGCGCGGCCGGCGGCAGGCCGCCGGGGTGCTGCTGATCGCCGGGCTGCCGCTGATCACGGTCGCGCTGGCCGCTGCGCGCGGGCACCTGGACCTGTCCGACGACCTGCTCATCTACCTGGTGGCCGTGGTCGCGGTCGCCATCGTCGGCGGCTTCTGGCCCGCGGTGCTGGCCGCGATCACCGCGAGCCTGCTGCTCAACTGGTACTTCACCAAGCCGCTGCACACCCTGACCATCGCCGAGCCGCGCAACATGCTGGCGCTGCTGCTGTTTGTCACGGTGGCGGTGACCGTCAGCAGCGTGGTGCACCTGGCCGCCCGCCGTCAGGTGGAGGCGGCGCTCAGCGCGGACGAGGCCGCCTCGCTGCTCGGGCTGGCCCAGACGGTGCTCGGTGGCGCCGACACGCCGACCGCGGTGCTTGATCACCTGACCAGCTCCTGGGGTGGCCGCGCCGAGCTGGCCGAGCTGGTCCGCGATCAGTGGGTGAGCGTCGCGGTCAGCGGGTCCGCTGCCGCAGAAGCCGTGCCCACCCAGGTCACGGTCAGCGAGACGGTCGCGCTGATCGTGGCCGGCCAGTCCCGGCCGGTGACCGCCCGCCTGCTGGACGGGTTCGCGGCCCAGGCCGGCGCGGCCCTGGACCGGGACCGGCTGCGTACCCAGGCCGCTCAGGCGGAGGCGCTCGCCGAGGGCAACCGGATGCGCACCGCGCTGCTCGCCGCGGTCAGCCACGACCTGCGCACCCCGCTCGCATCGATCAAGGCCAGCGTCAGCACGCTGCGGCAGACCGATGTGGAGTGGACCCCGGCGGACGAGGCGGCCCTGCTCGCCACGATCGAGGACGGCGCGGACCGGCTGGACGCGCTTATCGGGAACCTGCTCGACATGAGCCGGCTGGCGACCGGATCGCTGCAGCCGTTCCTGCGGCCCACCTCCGTCGAGGAGGTCGCGCCGGCCGCGCTGCTCGGGCTGGCCCCGGCCAGCAGCGTGCGGATGGCGGTGCCCGACGATCTGCCGCTGGTGCGCACCGACCCGGTGCTGCTGGAACGGGTGCTGGCCAACCTGTTCGCCAACGCACTGGCGCACTCGCCGGACGGCCGCCCGCCTGTGCTGCGGGCCCGGCCGGACTCGGGCAGCGTGCTGCTCGAGGTGTGCGATCACGGCCCGGGCGTCCCAGAGGGCTTCAAGCAGCGCATGTTCGAGCCGTTCGAGCGGCTGGGCGACCGCCCGTCCGGCACCGGGGTCGGCCTGGGCCTGGCCGTGGCCAAGGGATTCCTGGAGGCCATGGGCGGCTCGGTGGTGGCCGTGGACACCCCGGGTGGCGGGCTGACCGTGCAGGTCACCCTGCCGGTGGCGGCCGCACCGGCCGCGTCGGCCGCGGCCGCCGAGCAGTGACCCGGGCGGCCGTCATGCCCGCAGGGACCGGCTCGCGGTGACCAGGGTCCTGGTGATCGACGACGAGGAGCCGATCTTGCGCGCGCTGCGGATCAACCTGACCGCGCGCAAATACCAGGTGAGCACCGCGGCCGACGGGACGTCGGGGCTGGCCGCCATGGCCCGGGACCGGCCGGACGTGCTCATCCTGGACCTCGGCCTGCCCGATATGGACGGCACCGAGGTGATCAAGGGGGTGCGCGGCTGGACTTCCACCCCCATCATCGTGCTGTCCGCCTGGGGCCAGGAGAGCCAGAAGGTGGCTGCGCTGGACGCGGGCGCGGATGACTACGTGACCAAGCCGTTCGGCATGAACGAACTGCTGGCCAGGCTGCGCGCGGCGGTCCGCCGCGCGTCGCCCGCACCTGACGAGCCGGTCCTGGCCACGGCCGACTTCACCGTGGACCTGGCCGCGAAACGGGTCACCCGGGACGGCGGCGACGTGCGGCTGACGCCGACCGAGTGGCAGCTGCTGGAGATCCTGGCCCGGCACGAGGGGCGGCTGGTCACCCAGCGCCAGCTGCTGCGCGAGGTGTGGGGCCCGCAGTACCAGACCGAGGCCAACTACCTGCGGGTCCACCTCGCGCATCTGCGCCGCAAGCTGGAGCCCGACCCTTCCCACCCCCGCTACCTGCTCACCGAACCCGGCATGGGCTACAGATTCCAGTGCTAGCCCGGTTATTCGGGGCCAGGGCGGAGTTCGTAGCTGGGGTTGTAGATCGTGCGCTCGTCCTTGATCCGGGCCAGCCGGCCGTGCACCTCGATGCGGCGGCCGGGCCGGATACCCGGGATGTCCCGGCGGCCCAGCCAGACCAGGGTCACGCTGCCGGTCCCGTCCCACAGGTCGGCCTCCATGGCCAGGCTGGCGCCCCGCGGCCGCAGCGTGACCGTGCGCAGGGTGCCGGCCACGTCCACGAACTCATGCTCGATGGTCTCCGCGATCGGCGTGGCGCCCACCTCCCGGCACTCGGCCTGCAGGTCGGCCGCGTGCAGTTCCTCGGTGCCCGCGGTCAGCCGGTGCGCGGCCTGGGCCGCCTCGGCGGGCGGGCCGGCGGGCGGGCCCGGGGCCCGGCCGTCCCCGTCCGGCGCGGCGGTGCCCACCTGGCCGTTCGCCACGGGCGGGGCCGGGTGCTGCTGGGTGGCGGACCGCAGCTGGTAGGGCACGCTGGCCACGACCACGCCGGGCTGCATCAGCAGCCGGGTCTTCAGCCGCAGCGCGCTCTGGTTGTGCAGCAACTGCTCCCACCAGTGGCCCACTACGTACTCGGGGACGTAGACGGTCACGATGTCGCGCGGGCTTTCCCGGCGCAGCCGCTTCACGTAGTACACGATCGGCCGGGTGATCTCCCGGTAGGGCGAGGCGACCACGGTCAGCGGGATCGGGATGCCAGCCCGTTCCCAGTCCTCTTTGAGCCGCAGCGTCTCCGTCTCGTCCACGTCCACCGTCACCGCTTCCAGGTAGCTGGGGTGGGTGGCCTTGGCGTAAGCCAGCGCCCGCAGCGTCGGCAGGTGCAGCTTGGACACGAGCACGATCGACCGGTTGCGGGCGGGCATGGTGAGCTTGAGATCGTCCGGCGGGGTCAGCTCGATCGCGACGTGCTCGTAGTGCCGGTGGATGCCGCGCATGGTCAGCCAGATGACCGGCATGGCCACCACCACGATCCAGGCGCCGCTGGCGAATTTGCTGATCAGCACGATGACCAGGACGACCGCGGTGAAACAGGCGCCGATCGTGTTGATCGTCCGGGACCGGATCATGCGCCGCCGGACCACCCGGTCGGTGGTGGTGCGCAGCAGCCGGTTCCAGTGCCGGATCATGCCGGTCTGGCTGCACACGAACGAGACGAACACACCGACGATGTAGAGCTGGATCAGCCGGGTCGGGGAGGCCTGGAAGACCACGATGAGCAGGATGGCGAACCCGGACAGCAGCAGGATCCCGTTGCTGAACGCCAGCCGGTCGCCCCGGGTGTGCATCTGGCGGGGCAGGTAGCCGTCCCGGGACAGGATCGAGGCGAGCACGGGGAAGCCGTTGAACGCGGTGTTCGCAGCCAGCACCAGGATGAGCGCGGTGACAAACTGCAGGACGTAGAACAGCGGCGAGGAGTCGCCGAACACCGCCCGCCCGACCTGGGCGATCACCGTGCGCTGGGTGGTGCCGGGGGGCATCCCGGTCAGGTCCTGCGGGGGCGCGTAGTGCACATGGCTGATCAGCGCGAGCGCAGTGACCCCGGCGAACATGGACACCGCGATCGCGCCGAGCAGGGCCAGCGTGGTGGCCGCGTTCTTGCTCTTGGGCTTGCGGAACGCGGGTACCCCGTTGCTGATCGCCTCCACGCCGGTGAGCGCGGTGCACCCGGAGGAGAACGCGCGCAGCAGCAGGAAGATCAGTGCCACGCCGGTGAACTCGCGGGCGGTCTTGACCCCGTAGTGCGCGCTGTCCGACTCGAGGTGGTGGCCCAGCCCGGCCCGGGTGAACCCCCAGATGATGAGGAGCGCGACCACGCCGATGAAGCAGTAGGTGGGGATGGCGAACGCGGTGCCCGACTCGCGCACGCCGCGCAGGTTCATCACCGCGATCACGGCCACCACGAGCACGGCGATAAGCGTGACGTGCGAATCCAGCACCGGGAAGGCGGAGGCCAGGTTGGCCACGCCGGCCGATACGGACACCGCCACGGTCAGCGTGTAGTCCACCATCAGCGCGCTGGCCACGGTCATGCCCACCTTGGGGCCCAGGTTGGTGCTGGCCACCTCGTAGTCGCCGCCGCCGGACGGGTAGGCGTGCACGTTCTGCCGGTAGGACGCGACCACGACCAGCATCAGCACGCCTACCGCCAGCGCGATGTACGGGGTGTAGTGGATGAAGGCGAGCCCGCCGACCGACAGGACGATCAGGATCTCCTCGGTCGCGTAGGCGACCGAGGACAGCGCGTCGCTGGCGAACACCGGGAGCGCGATCCGCTTGGGGAGCAGCGTGTGCCCCAGCCGGTCGCTGCGCATTGGGCGCCCGAGCAACAGGCGCTTTACCACCCCGAACACCATGGCCACGGCCGAATGGTAAGCCGGCCCGGGGTAGTGCGCTAGCCGTCAGCGGCCCGCGGGCCCAGCTCAGCCGTTGCTCAGCGTGACGTTGTGGCCGGTGATGTGGATCAGGATGCCCTGCGAGGTCATGGTGATGCTGGCCAGCTTGAGGCCCACCGGCACGCCCGGGATGGTGATCGTCATGTTGTTCAGCCCGCCCAGCGCGTCCAGCGGGATCCCGCCGGCATTGATGATCGCGATGTTGAGCTTGTTGTCACCCACCTTGGTGACCCGGGCCACCCCGCTGGCGGAGATGATGTCCAGATCGACGGTGACCTTCGCCTCGGTGTTGCTCAGCGCGGAGATCTTCAGGCCGGGCACGCCTGCGGCTTTGGCCAGGCTGGCGAAGGTGATCAGCCCGGTGCCGTTCAGGCTGCCGATGTGCGCGCCACTGAAGCCGTTGATGAGCTTCATATGGTGCATGGTGGCCTGGAGGTTCTTGATCTCAACCGGCCCGGCCTTCTCCGACGGCGCGCTCAGCCGTACTTCGTTGAACTCGCGGGCGGCCAGCTGGGTGAGGAACGGGAAGCCCTGGATGTCGACCGACGGCTTGTTGCTGAGCTGGCCCTGGCTCTGCACTTGGCTGGCGAATTTGTTGTCCGCGATCCTGACCGCGACCCGGTCGGCGATGACGAACAGGGCGGCCAGCACCACCAGGGTCACGATGGTGATGATCAGCGCACGGCGGCCGCGGGACCGGCGCGGCCGGCTGCCCGGGCCGACGTCATACCCGCTGTACGGCCCACCGTTGTCGCCAGGCTGGATTGGCAGGCGTTGCGTCGGGTAGTCGCTCACAGTGGCCGCCAGATGGTCGGGGCCCCGGCCAGGCGCCGGGCAGCTTTCGGAAATGTTATGACACGCCGGGCCGGGCGGGACTGCGCAACCGGGCCTGCCGATCCCCCGCCGCGGCTGGCCAACCGGATATCCATCCTAGTGAGCCAGGGCAGGCAGGACCATATTCAGGCGGCTTATTTCAAGCCGGACACATTTACGGCCTCCAATTGATGCGAGGCCGAATTAGTGACCAGCACCGCCTGGCCGCCGGGCACCATGGTCACCTCGCGGGGCAGCGTGCCCGTCTGGATCAGCCCGAGCAGGGCGGGCCGCCCGGCCAGGGCCGCGGGCGCGTCGACCACGCCCAGGCTGGCCATGGTCCCCTGGCGCGGGTGCATGTTGGAGTTGGCCACCAGGATGCGGTCGCCGCCCCGCAGCATGGTCAGCCCGATCGGCCGCTGCCCCACCTGCACCTTGGCGATGAGGGCCCGGCCGGGGTCGGTGCGCAGCCGGCCCGCGGAGAAGGCCAGCAGGGCGTTGCTCTCCCGGGCGGTCACCCACACCGTGGACCCGCCCGACGTGGTGATCACCCGGCCGGGATCGCAGCCGGCCAGCGCCCGGGCGACGACCGACCCGGCCGGGTCAGTCTCGGCCCGGGGCACGCTGAGCACGTTCAGCGTGCCCTGCTCGGACCGGTCCGTACGCTTCTGCGCGGTCGCGTACAGCCACTGGCCGTCCCGGCTGACCGCGAGGCCGATGGGGTTGATCCCGAGCCGAACGGCGCCGACGAACCCGGAGTCGCGCAGCCCGCTGGCCAGCGCGGCCTGCAGGTTGAACACGGCCATCGTGCCGCTGTCCTCCAGGGTGACGAACGCGAACCGGCCGTCCGGTGATACGGCCACCTCGACCGCCCCGGCGCCGCCCGGGCTGGCCAGGGTGCCGAGGACGCTGCCGGGCCGGCCCTGCTCGGCCCGGGCCACGCTGACCACCACCGCCCCGCTGCCCGTCGCGGCCAGCAGGTAGCGGCCGTCCGGTGTGATGGCCTCACCGCGCACCATGGCGGCCACCCTGATCCGCCGGACCGGCGTGGGGGCGAGCGGGTCACCGGACCGGAGCACCTCGATCGAGTGCCCGGTCCCGGTGGACACGAAGGACCACCGGCCATCGCCGGTCAGGGCGACCGCGAACGGCATCCCGGCCAGCGTGACGTAGCTGGGGCGCACGCCGGCCAGCCGGGCGGTGGGCGCGGCGGTGACGCAGCCCGGTGGGGCCAGCGCCACCGTGGGCGCCCGGCCGCGGTGCGTGACGGCCAGCACGGTCCCGGCCACGCCGACGGCCACCAGGGCCAGCAGGACGGGCACCATGCGCGACCGCCACCAGGGCCGCATGGCTGGGTCCGCCGGTGCCCCGCCGCCCGGTGCCCCGCCGCCCGGTGTCCCGCCGCCCGGTGCCCCCGTGCCCGCCCCGGCTGGCGGTTCCGGGGCTAACGGCGCCGATACCCAGCCCGCCCGCGGATCGGTGGCGTGCGGGTACCCGGCGCCCAGCACGGCCGGGAGGCCCGGCCGCGCGGCCGGTCCCAGGCCCGGGCCGGGGACCGGCGGCCCGCCCAGCCCGGACCCGCCCGCCTGGCCCGGCGGGCCAGCCTGGCCCTCCGGGCCGGCCTGGTCCAGCGCCGAGCTGAGCGCCGCGGCGAAGTCCTGGCACCGGTGATAGCGGTCACCCGGGGATCTGGCCAGCGCCCGGGCCATCACCTGGTCCACCGCGGGCGGCAGGCCGGGGCGGATCCCGGTGAGCAGCGGTGGTGGCTGGGACAGCTGGTCCCCGAGCACCGCGAGCCGGTGGTCGCGGCGGTGCGGCGGCGATCCGGCCAGCATCTCGTAAGCCGCGCAGGCCAGCGCGTACAGGTCGGCCCGGCCGTCCACCGGGCCGCCGGTGATCTGCTCCGGGGCCAGATAGTCGAGCGTGCCGATCAGCTGGCCGGCCCCGGTGAGACCGAGCGAGGACAGTGCCTGCTTGCTGAGCCCGAAGTCGGACAGGTACACGTGGTCGGCGCGCCCGCCCGCCGGGCCCGCATCGAGCAGGATGTTGGCGGGCTTCACGTCCCGGTGCACCAGGCCGCATTGGTGCGCGCTGTCCAGCGCGGCGGCCACCTGGGCGACGATGCCGGCCACCCGCGGGGCGGGCAGCGGGCCGAGCCGGCCGAGCAGCGTCCGGACATCGGCGCCGGCCACGAAGCGCATCGCGATGAACAGCACGCCGTCCGCCTGGCCCGCGCCGAAGACCGGGATGATGTTCGGATGGTCTACGGCCGCGGCGGCCCGGGACTCGCGGATGAACCGCTGCTGGAACTCCTCGTCCTGGGCTAGCGCCGGGTCCAGGATCTTGAGCGCTACCTGGCGTTCCAGCGGCAGGTCGTAAGCTCGGTAGACCACCGCCATCCCGCCCTGGCCGATCTGCTCGTCGAGCCGGTAGTCAGCGACCCGGGAGCCCGCGGGCAGTGCGCGGGGCGGCCACGGGGACTGCTCGCTCACCGCGCCTCCTGCCCTCGCCGGCGGTCCGCCCCCGGTGCTCCCGGCCGGGGGACGCGAGTTGAATTCTGCTAGCAGCCGGGGCGGGCGCGCTGGAGGATGCCGATTCGGGCTTTCCGGACAAGCCACGCTTAGATCTCGTTCCCGGGCACGGAAACCACCCGTAACCTGGAAACTCGCGTGCGTGGCGCCCTATTTGCCGTCCCTTGAATCCCTCTAGACTAGGCAAATGAGTGAGCGTCTCGTGTCGCCGCCGGATGCCCCGGCACTCGTGGTCAAGACCCAGGGCACCGACCAGACGCTGCGCGCGGGCTCGGAGTACCGGGTGGGCCGGGACCCAGCATCCGACATCGTGATCAGCGATTCCCGCGTCTCGTGGCAGCACGCGGTGCTCCGCGTGGACGGCCAGGCCTGGATCCTCGAGGACTCGGGCTCGACCAACGGGACGTTCCTTGGCACCCGCCGGATCGGGCGGGTGGAGGTGGCGCAGAGCGCTGTGCTGCGGCTGGGCCACCCGGAAGACGGCCCGGTCATGATGCTCGCGCTGGCGCACCCCGATGGCGCCCGGCCGCCCACCGGCCAGAGCAGCGTGGACCGCCGCCCCACGGCGGTGATGCGCGCCCCGGCCCGGGTCATGCGGATCGGCCGTGATCCCGGCAACGATCTGGTCATCCCGGACCTGAGCGTTTCACGGGAGCACGCGGAGCTGCGGAACACCGGCGGTGGGCGGTACGAGATCGTCGACCTGGGCAGCCACAACGGCACGTTCATCAACGGCCGCCGGGTGGACCGGGCGCCCATCACCGAGCAGGACCTGATCGGCATCGGCCGGGCCTCGTTCCGGCTGGTCGGCGAGGAACTGCGCGAGTTCATCGACGAAGGCGACGTCTCGCTGGTCGCCCAGGACCTCACCGTGCGCCTGCCCGGCGGCAAGGTGCTGCTGGACCACGTGAGCTTCCCGATCGGCGAGCGGTCCCTGGTCGGGGTCATCGGCCCCAGCGGTGCGGGCAAATCGACTCTGCTCGGCGCGCTCACCGGGATGCGGCCCGCCACCGAGGGCGCGGTGCTGTACGACAATCGTGACCTGTACACCCACTACGCCGAGCTGCGGCACCGCATCGGGCTGGTGCCGCAGGAAAACATCCTGCACACCCAGCTCAGGCCGCGGCGCGCGCTGCGCTACGCGGCTGAGCTCCGCTTCCCCGGCGACACCTCGGCGGCCGAGCGCAACCGCCGGGTGGATGAGGTCATCGACGAGCTGGCCCTGACCAAGCACTGCAACACAAGGACCGGGTCGATGTCCGGCGGGCAGCAGAAGCGGGTCAACGTCGCGCTCGAGCTGCTGACCAAGCCGTCCCTGCTGTTCCTGGACGAGCCCACCTCGGGCCTGGACCCCGGGCTGGACAAATCGGTGATGGAGCTGATGAGCGGCCTGGCCAAAGACGGCCGGACGGTCATCATCGTCACGCACAGCGTGGACAACCTGGACGTGTGCGACCGGCTCCTGGTCCTGGTGCCGGGCGGCCGGGTCGCGTTCTACGGGCCGCCCGCCGACGGCCTGAAATACTTCGGGAAGACCCGCTGGGCCGAGGTGTTCCAGGCGTTCGAGGCCGAGGCGGACCGGGACTGGGTGGGCGACTTCAAGCGGTCGCCCTACTACGCCGAGAACGTGGCGGGCGGGCTGGCCAAGCAGCTCCCGGATTCGGAGCGGGAATCCCCGGGCCGCCCGCCGGCCCCGCGCGGGTTCTTCGCCCAGGTCTCCACGCTGTGCCGGCGCTATCTGTCGGTCATCGCCTCGGACCGCAGCTACCTGGCCATCCTGGCCGTGCTGCCGATCGTGATCGGGGGGCTGCTGCGGGCGGTCCCGGCCCCGGAGGGCCTGACCGGCTCGCCCGGCACCAACGCCGACGCCAGCACGCTGCTGCTGGTCCTGATCATCGGCGCGTGCTTCATCGGCGCCGCTAACTCGGTCCGGGAACTGGTCAAGGAACGGCCCATCTATGCCCGAGAACGGGCCGCCGGGCTGTCGTCCGGCACGTACTTGGTCTCCAAGATCATCGTGCTGGGCGTGATCAGCGGACTGCAGGCCCTGCTGCTGGTCGTGCTCGGCCTGCTCGGCCGGCCGATGCCCGCCCACGGCGTGGTTCTCGGCAGCGCGTTCGCCGAGATCATCCTGGCCATCGTGTTCCTGTCGCTGGCCTCGATGGCGCTCGGGCTGCTGATCTCCTCGATCGTCAGCACGTCCGAGAAGGCCATGCCGCTGCTGGTGCTGCTGGCCATTGCCCAGGTCATCCTGTCCGGCGGGGTGCTGCCGCTGAATGGGAAGGTGGGACTGGACCAGCTGTCCTGGCTGGCCCCGGCCCGATGGGGGTATGGCGCGTCCGCGTCCACCACCAACCTGTCGGTGATCTCACCCGCGTCCAACGGGCCTGCCGACCCGCTCTGGCAGCACAAGCCGAGCATCTGGTTCCTGGACATGGGCCTTCAGGTGGTCCTCGGGGTGGTGTTCATCCTGGTCGCCTGGCGCCGCCTGGTCGGGCTGAGCCCCGGGCGCAAGCGGCGCTGACCAGGCGCGGCTATGCGGGGTGGCCGGCCGGGTGAAACGATCGTGGGGTGAGCACGTCCCCGCGCACGCCGCGTCCGGCGCCCTCCGGCGCACCGGCCGGTGCGCCGGAGGAGCGTGCGCTAGCCCACGGCGCGGCGCCGCCGCCCGGCACCGGCCAGCCCGATACTGGCCAGCCGGGCTCCGGGCCGCAGGGCACCCCCGCGCCGGTGATCGAGGACTGGCTGGCCCGGCGGATCCGGCGGCCCACCGACTTGCTGCGCTGCGTGTCCGGGCTGGCCGGGATCGCCCTGCTGGTGGCGGCCGGGCTGCTGGCCAAGGCGACCACCGACGGCGTGGAGACCGACGTAGTGGGGGCGAGCCAGCGGCTGCCCGACGGCGTGCTGTCCCTGCTCCGGGTGGCCGCCGTGCTGGCCCTGGTGCTGCTGCCGGTGGCGCTGGCCATCCGGCAGCTGATCCGCCGCCAGGGCCGCCGGCTGGCTGAGGCGCTGGTCATCGGCCTGGCCACCGCGGCCCTGGTCGGCCTGGCCAACGCCGTGCTGCGGAGCAGCGCGGCCAGCCAGCTGTACCACGCGATCGCCACGTCCCGGCCGGAAGCGGGCGGCTTCGCCCCGCTGGACGCCCCGCTGGCCGGGCTGGTCGCGTACACCACGATCATCGACCTGAGCGGCCGGCCGCGCTGGCGGGCCGCGCTGTGGGTGGCGGTCGTGGTCTATTCGGTGGCTAGCCTGGCGGGGCTGCATACCACCGTGCTGTCGGTGCTCATCACCCTGCTGCTGGGCTGGGTGATCGCGGTCACGGTGCGGTACGCCGCGGGCTCCATGTCCCAGCGGCCCACCGGGGAGGTGATCGCCAGCTCCCTCGCGGTCGTTGGCTACCCGGTCACCGAGCTGCGCCGGGTGTCCGACACCGGGGCGGAATCCCGGCGCTACGCGGCTGTCACCGCCGCTGGCGGGCAGCTCGACGTGGCCGTGTACGACCGGGACCAGCAGGCGGCGGGCTTGGCGTACCGGCTGTACCGCGCGCTGCGCCTGCGTGAGCAGGTCGCCCGCCGGGCGCCGCTGTCGACCGACCGCGCCGCCGAGCGGCGTGCGCTGCTGTCCTACGCGGTGGAAGAAGCGGGCGTGCGCACACCACGGCTGTGTGCCCTGTTCCGGGTCGGCCCGGAGGCCATCGCGCTGGCCACCGAGGCCGACGGCGGGACACCCCTGGCCGAGCTGGGCGGTTCGCTGACCGAGGCACAGCTCGAGGCGGTCTGGGACGCGGTAAAGCGGCTGCACGCGCACCGGGTCACCCACCGGCAGCTGACCGCGGACCGGATCCTGCTCGACGACGGGGAC
>Ga0207665_10000939_pt1 | contig 19702 bp, 14 predicted proteins | sample LARL112metaG_FD_184351 | JGI IMG/M metagenome (GOLD analysis project Ga0207665, IMG submission 184351) | Corn, switchgrass and miscanthus rhizosphere microbial communities from Kellogg Biological Station, Michigan, USA - LAR L11-2 metaG... | ecosystem: Host-associated > Plants > Roots >...
GGGCGGCAGGCGCGCAAGAGCTCCCGCCTCGCCGCCCTCGCCCGCGTCTTGCGCGTGATCAGCTTGTTGCGCGACGCGGATCGCGCCGCCGGCGACCGTCGCAGCGCCACCCCGGTGAGGCCTCGCGCTCAACCAGGGAAGAGTCTCGGGGCCGGGCCGCGCGCCGCCGCCCGTTGCCGCCGTCTCGATCACCACGAAGGCGCCGATGCCGAGCCAGATCTTGGTTTTGGTCTTCATGTCGAATCCGACCACCGACCTCGACTTGAGCCGCACGCATGGCCCGCAACGCGACTGCGTAGGCAGCGCATGGGATGCTTATAATCGGGCTGGGCGTCGGTCCAGTAACGTCCTTGTTTTGAACCATTCCAGCGACAACCACGGACGCCGCGCCCGCAAACACTTGCCGGATGGCGGGCGTTGCGTGTTCGATGGCCGCAGCCACCGAGGGACCGTGATGCAAATCGTGATCGGCAACGTGCTCTCGAGCAAGGAACTCGGGCTCGTACGCGCCGCGCTCGCCCGCGCGCGCTTCGTCGATGGCGCCGCCACCGCGGGCTTTGCCGCGCGCCCCGTCAAGAACAATCGGCAGGCCGAGGGATCCGACCGTTCGCTCGGCACGATCCGCAAGCTGGTGGCGGAACGCGTTCTCGGCAACGAGGTATTTCGCCTGGCGGTGCGGCCGAAGGCGCTCTCTCCACTGCTCTTCTCGCGCTACGAGAAAGGCATGCGCTACGGCAGCCACGTCGATGACGCGCTGATGGACGGCATGCGCACCGACGTTTCGTTCACGCTCTTCCTGTCCGAGCCGGAAAGCTACGATGGCGGCGAACTCGCGATCGAAGGCGTCTCGGGCGAGGAAACCTTCAAACTCGATGCAGGAGCGCTGGTCGCCTATTCCGCCACCTCGCTGCACCACGTCACCGAGGTGACGCGCGGCGCGCGCCTTGCCGCCGTCGGCTGGGTGAGAAGCTTCGTTCGCGATCCGGCGCGGCGGGAACTCCTCTTCGATCTCGATACCGCGCGCCGGCAGATGTTTGCGCGCGAAGGCAAATCGAGCGAATTCGACCTTGTCTCGAAGTCATTGGCCAATCTGCTGCGCATGTGGGTGGAGGACTGACCCCGGCTTGCGCGGTCGCGACAAGGTCCACATTCTCGAATCTGGTTGGCTGCCGATCACCGTCAAATGTGAGGTGGATGCGCATGAGCAACATACCTCTGGCCGGCGTGCAGGCTTGCGTCTTCGATGCCTACGGAACCTTGTTCGATTTTGCTTCGGCGGCGCGAAGCTGCCGGGATGTGCTCGGCGAGGCCATCGACAAATTGACCGCGCTCTGGCGTGACAAGCAATTGCAATACACCTGGCTGCGGGCGGTCCAAGGCCGGCACGCTGACTTCTGGCAGGTCACCTCCGACGCTCTCGACTTCGCATTGGAGACATTGGCGCTGGACAAGCCTGGCTTGCGCGACCGGCTGATGAACCTCTACCTGACGCTCGAGCCGTTTCCGGAGGTCCCGGAGGTTCTCGAACGGCTCAAGACGTCAGGCTTGCGCACAGCGATCCTGTCGAACGGCTCGCCCATGATGCTCGACGCGGTCGTGCGCGCATCGAGGCTGAACTCGCTCATCGACGCAGTGCTCTCGGTCGAAGCGGTCGGCATCTATAAGCCGCATCCCAAGGTTTACCAGCTTGCGGTCGATCGGCTCGGGGTCCCCGCCGCTGCGATCGCGTTCCAATCGTCGAACGCGTGGGATGCGTACGCGGCATCGGCGTTCGGCATGCAGGTCGTGTGGTGCAATCGTTATGGGCAGCGGCCGGAACGGCTGCCCGGCAAACCTGACCGGACCGTGCGGTCGCTGAGCGAACTGCCGGCCCTCCTCCGCGCGCAGAGTTAGGTCCGCTCGCGGCTATGCCTCGATCACGATCTTCGGCGCCGCGCGACCGGCGCCGGCGACCTTGAGTTGATCGGCGACCTTGGCGGCGATGTCGCAATAGATCTTCGCAAGCGGACCATCGGGCTCGGTCGCGACCAGGGGCAGCCCCGCATCGGATTTTTCGCGGATGGCCATGTCCAGCGGCACCTCGCCCAGGAACGGCACGCCGAGCCGCTGCGCCTCGTGCCGCGCCCCGCCATGTCCGAAAATATCCGAGCGCGTGCCGCAGCGCGGGCAAAGAAAATAGCTCATGTTTTCGATCACGCCGAGCACGGGCACGTTGACCCGCTTGAACATGGACACGCCGCGCCTGGCGTCGATGAGCGCGAGATCCTGGGGCGTCGAGACGATGATCGCGCCCTTGAGCGGCACCTGCTGGGCCATGGTGAGCTGCGCGTCGCCGGTGCCGGGCGGCATGTCGACCACCATCACGTCGAGCGTACCCCACTCGACTTCGCGCAACATCTGCGTGAGCGCCGAAATGACCATGGGCCCGCGCCAGATCATTGCCGTCTCCTCGTCGATGAGGAAACCGATCGACATGACGGTGAGCCCGTAACGCGTGATCGGCTTGAGCCGCGTCCCGCCGATGGTCTGCGGCCGCTCGCGAATGGCGAGCAGCTTCGGCAGCGACGGACCGTAGATATCGGCGTCGAGAACACCGACCTTGAGACCGAGCGCGCTTAAACCGAGTGCGAGATTGACCGCCGTGGTCGATTTCCCGACCCCGCCCTTGCCCGAGGCAACCGCGATGATCGCTGCGACGCCGGGCACCCCCTGCAACGCCTCCCCACGCGGCGCACCGCGCGCGGGCATGGCTCTCCCCTGCGCCTGCGGGCGAGGCGGTGCCGCGCCTCCCTTGCGCTCCGCCGTCAAGGCTACCAAGGCGGATTGCACGCCCGGCAGCGCCCGCACGGCCTCTTCTGCACGCTTGCGCACCGACTCCCAGGCTTTGACGTCAGCGGCATCCACGGTGATGGAAAAGAACACTTTGCCGTCGCCCGCGACCACGTCGGAAAGCGCGCCGGTTTTTGGCAGCGGAGTTCCGGTTGGACTCGCGACGCCTTCGAGAGCCGCGAGCACCTGTTCTCTGTTCAACGCCATCACACCTTCTCCGCCGGACCTGATGCGTCCGTTTCCGTGCGACACCATAGGCGGGGGGCGGGTCTGGTCAACGCGATGACGGTTGACGCCAGCGCCGCGCCGTCGCAATCAATCGCGCATATAGGTATCCGCGCCGTCGCATGGCAGTGCTCGAGGAGGACAGAATGGCGAAGGTGGCTTTTCTCGGTCTCGGCGTCATGGGCTATCCCATGGCCGGGCATCTCAAGAACAAAGGCGGCCATGATGTCACTGTGTACAACCGCACCCCGGCCAAGGCGCAGAAGTGGGTCGAGCAATACGGCGGGCGCAGCGCAGCAACGCCCAAGGCCGCTGCCGAGGGCCAGGACTTCGTCATGTGCTGCGTCGGCAACGACAACGATCTGCGCGAGGTGACACTCGGGACGAACGGCGCCTTCCACGGCGTGAAAAAAGGCGCCGTGTTCGTCGACCACACCACCGCCTCGGCAGAGATCGCCCGCGAGCTCTATGGGCAGGCGAAAGAGCGCGGCTTCGGCTTCGTCGATGGCCCCGTCTCGGGCGGACAGGCCGGGGCGGAGAACGGCGTGCTCACGGTCATGTGCGGAGGCGACGCCGAGCCCTATGCGCGCGCCGAGAAAGTGATCCAATCCTACGCGCGTATGTGCAAGCTTCTTGGCGCCGCCGGGGCGGGCCAACTCACCAAGATGGTCAACCAGATCTGCATTGCCGGCTTGGTGCAGGGGCTGTCCGAAGGCATTCATTTCGCCAAGAAGGCGGGCCTCGACGTCGACGCCGTCATCGAGACCATCTCCAAGGGCGCGGCCCAGTCCTGGCAAATGGAGAACCGCTACAAGACCATGGCCGCGGGCAAGTTCGATTTCGGCTTCGCGGTCGATTGGATGCGCAAGGATCTCGCCATTTGCCTCGGCGAGGCGCGCAAGAACGGCGCAAGCTTGCCGGTGAGCGCGCTAGTCGATCAGTTCTATGCCGAGGTGCAGAAGATGGGTGGCCGGCGCTGGGATACCTCAAGCCTCATCGCGCGGTTGGAACGGTAAGCGGCGTCGCGCCCGCCAGGACCATCCATCTCAAATCTCGATCACCGCGCCGTCCTCGGCGGGGAGCACGCCGGCGGCCCTGACCTCATCGAGATTTGCAAGCATGACCGGGTTCATATGCGTGAGCATGATCCGCCGCGCGCGCAGATCGGGCAGCCGGGGCTTGAGCACGTCCCACGTGATGTGGCCGGGCAATTCGCCGGAATACGCGAAGCACTCGATGATGAAGAGATCCGCGCCGTCGGCTACGGAGAGGAGCGCATCCACCCACTCGGTATCGCCGGAATAGGCGAAGCGCTTCACCCCGTCGCTGAGCACGATCGCGGTCGAGAGTGCGCCCGAATAATGCAGCACTTCGGTGGTGGTGACGGAATGACCGAGCACGTCGGTCGGACGGCCGACCTCGATCTCCATCACTTCCCATGAAAACCGCCATTTGTTGGTGGTCGACTTCGGGAAGAATACTTCGAGAAGCTGATCGAGGCGTGCGCGCGTGCCGGGCGGTCCGGCGATCAATAGCGGCCGCTCGCGCCGCGCAAGAAACTGGGCATCCAGCAGCAGGAAGGGCAACGCGCCGAAATGGTCGCCGTGCAGATGCGAAAGCACGATGGCGTCGATACGGTCGGGATCCAGGCCGTGCGCCTTCAGCGCGACCAGCGATGAGGCCCCGAAGTCGACGAGCAGCGTTCCCTTGGCCGTTTCGAGAAAGAAGCAGGTGTTGAACCGACCGCCGGAGCCAAAGGCATCGCCACATCCCACGATCGTCAGGCGCATGGTCAGGCCGAGGCACTCGGCCGGGCGGCGACGTCGCCATGCCAGCGCTTGAGATGTTTGAGCTCGTCCGGCACCGCGAGCTTTGCCGGCTTCATGAAATCGACGGCGACGAGACCGGTGATGTCGGCGACGGTGAATGCGTCGCCCGCCACAAACGGGCGGTCTTTCAGCTCGCCGTCCAACAACGCGACGAATTCCTGGATGCGCGGCTTGTTGGCCTCGGCCCACGCCGGCACCTGCGGCACCTCCATTTCCTTCATCGCCGGGTGCGAGTTGCGAAAGACGTGCGAGACTGGAAACAACAAATGCAGCTCGAGACGCCGATTCCACATCTCGACCTGGGCAAGCTCCAGCGCACCGCGCCCGAACAGCGGCGGATCGGGCTTAAGCGCCTCGAAATAACGGCAGATCGCGATCGATTCCGTGATCACCGTGCCGTCGTCGAGAACGAGCGCCGGCACGCGCTTGAGCGGGTTGATGGCGGCATACGCCGCCGACATCTGCGCCATGGCGCCGAGATCGACCTGCTCCATGGGCAGCGTGACACCCTTCTCGGCCAGAAAGATCCGCGTGCGCCGCGGATTGGGGGCGCGGCCTCCGTCGTAAAGCTTCATTTCGGTACCCGTGCTGCGCGTCGGCCCACGTTCTCTTCCGCTCGTCCTCCCGCAAGCGGGCATCCGGACGTGGGCCCTGGATTCCCGCTCCACGGGAATGCGCGCGGAGGCTTGCTGCCATTGCCGTCGCGCCGGCTACATTGGATCATACACCCAACCGGTTGTATTATTCCTTCGTCTACACCCCATCATGCCCCTCGTGCGGACGTCAAGCGCTCGACGGTGGAGGCCGATGCCTCGCCTGCCAATGCATTGGCGAAAGCGCTTGCGGCGGTGGCGACGGCCAGCGACCACGCCGCATCTAGCTCGACATGAACGGAATATGATTTAGCGTGGGCTGAAGGACATCGCCGTGCGCCGCCTGCTCTGGATCCTACTCGCCGTTCTCACCGTCGCACTCCTCGTGCTCGTGCTGCAGCAGAATGAAACGGCGCTGGCCGAACTTTCCCGATTCGACAGCGCGTCGGTCGAAACGAAAATCATGGCGGCGGCGCTCGTCGGGCTGATCGCGCTGATGCTGTTTCGCCAGCGTTTCTCCCACGCACTCGAATCCGCCCTCATTTGGGTGATGCTCGCGACGCTGTTGGCGCTTGGATATACCTACCGTTTCGAGCTGCGCGAGGTGGCCGACCGGGTGCTCGCCGAGCTCATTCCCGGCCGTCCCGTAACCAGGGGACGCACGGTCGAAATCGCGCGCACAAGCAGCGGCGGCTTCTCGGTGGCGGCGCACGTCAACGGCGCGCGCGTCCCCATGGTGCTCGACACCGGCGCGAGCGCGGTCGTCCTCACGCAGGAAGCGGCAAAGGCCGCGGGTCTGCCGCTCGAAGTGCTCAACTACTCCGTCAGCGTCGACACCGCCAACGGCCGTACCCGCGCGGCGCCGGTCACGCTCGACCGGCTGTCGATCGGCGATATCACCGAGCGCTCGGTCCCGGCGCTCGTCGCCCAAGGCGGGCAACTGCGCACCAGCCTGCTCGGCATGACCTTTCTCAACCGGCTGGAGAGCTGGGAGGTGCGCGGGGACAAACTCATGATGCGCGGTTATCCGTGAGGATCATTCGATCAGACTCACCGCAAAACGTATGCAGGCGACCAGCAGGAAACAGCCGAACGCAATCTCGAGCCGGCGCTTCGACAGCGTGTGGGCGAGCCGCGCGCCATAGGGCGCAGTAAGGCTCGAGACCGGGGCCATCAGGGCGAAGCCAATCAGCGACACAAAGCCGAGCGAGAGCGGCGGTAGCAGCGATTGCTGCGGCAGACCGGCGAGGATGTAGCCGATCGTGCCTGCGACGGTGATCGGCACGCCGAGCCCCGCGGAGGTCGCGATCGCCTTGTGGATCGGTTTGCCGTAGAGGGTCAGGATCATGTTGGAAACCGACCCGCCGCTGATGCCCATGAGCGAGGAGGCAAGCCCGACGAACGCGCCGTAGACGGTCATCCCGGCAGGACCGGGCAGATCGTCGGCTATTTTCCAGCTGTCGCGGCCGAACAGCAGTTTGAAAGCGATCACGCTCGCGATGAGCACGAAGGCGAGCTTGAGCACCGCGGCGGGTGCGAAGGCTGCGATGACCGAGCCGGCCGCGACGCCCGCCACCGCAGGTATCGCCCAAGCGCGTACCACGTCCATCATCACCGCACCCTTGCCGCGATGGATGAAGTAAGAGAGCACGTTGGTGGGAACGATGATGGCGATCGACGTGCCGACGCAGAGCTGGAAGCGGACCTCGTCCGGCACGCCGAGCACCCGGAACACTTCGTAAAGAACTGGAACGATGAGCGCGCCGCCGCCGATTCCGAAAAGCCCGGCGAGAATGCCGGTGATGAATCCGGCGACGATGATCAGCGCCGCGAGCAGCAAGAGCTCGCTCACGGGGACGCCCAAGATCATGGTCTGCTCCGAAGGATCGTCTCGGATCAAGCGGCGGCGACGCTGCGCGCGTCGACGTCGGCGATGAGCGCGAGTGCCGCGCGGAAGGTGTCTGCGCCGGCGGTCGGCTTGATCGCTTCCGTCGCGAGATGCCGGCGAAAGGCGCGCGCGCCCGGGACCCCGCGGAACAAGCCGAGCACGTGGCGAGTCACTGCGTGGAGCCGCGTGCCGCGTGCAAGCTCGCGCTCGATATAGGGGATCAGGGCTTCGGCCGCGGACTTCGCCGACGAAAAGCGCGCCGGCTCATCGAACAGCACAGGGTCGACGGCCAAAAGCCGCCACGGCTCTTGATAGGCGGCCCGCCCCATCATCACGCCATCGAGCCGCGCGCAATGCGCCAGCGCTTGATCGAGATCGGCGATGCCGCCGTTGAGCACGACGCAAAGACCGGGATGCGCCGCTTTGAGCCGATAGACGCGGGCATAATCGAGCGGAGGGATATCCCGGTTCTCGCGCGGCGATAGGCCCTCAAGCCAGGCCTTGCGCGCATGCACGATCAGCGCGGCGACGCCGGCGCGCTCGAGGGCGCAGGTCAGCGCCTCGAGCGCTTCCTCGGGATCCTGATCGTCGATGCCGATGCGGCATTTGACGGTGATGGGCAAATCGACCGCGGCCGTCATGGCGGCAACGCAATCGCCGACGAGAGCAGGCTCCGCCATCAGGCATGCGCCGAAGCGACCCTCCTGCACGCGTTCGGAGGGACAGCCGATGTTGAGGTTGACCTCGTCGTAGCCGAAGTCCTCGGCGATGCGCGCGCATTGCTCAAGCTGCCATGGATCGCAACTGCCGAGCTGCAACGCAACCGGATGCTCGGCCATGTCGTAGGCCAAGAGCCGCGCGCGGTCACCGTGAAGCACGGCGCCGGTGGTGATCATTTCGGTATAGATCAGCGCCCGGCGCGTGAGCAGGCGGTGGAAGAAGCGGCAGCGCCGATCCGTCCAGTCCATCATCGGGGCGATGCAGAATCTGCGGTCTAACTTCATCCGACTTTCGTTCGCCCCCGGCGGCGGGGCACCCACTTTCGGCGTGCGCAGCCTGTTGTCGAGCTTGGTCCTTCTACGACCATACTCCCCCACATGGGAAGTCGCATGCTCGCGATGCATACAGCTCATGCGCCGATGCTGGACCAGTGATATCGGCGCCTCGGTCGAACTGCCGCCGGGCGCGTCGAGAAGAAGGAATGCAATTCGACTTGCGACCCCCGCATCCGCCTCACATGCAAATCATTTGCATATCCAATGACGCCACGTGCGACGGATCAGTTTCCGCTGCATTGACGCCCGCGACCCTGATCGCTACGTCGCAGCGCAGAGGCATGGGATGTCGGACATCAAGCAGAAGGTTGCGCTGTCTTCGATTGCCGCATCGGCGGGTCTGACGGTGGCCAAGGCGATCGTCGGCGTCATGAGCGGCTCGCTCGGGCTTCTGTCCGAGGCGGCCCATTCGCTGATCGACCTCGGCGCCACGGTCATGACCTATTTCGCAGTGCGGCTTTCCGGCAAGCCGGCAGACGCGGAGCACCATTACGGCCACGGCAAGATCGAGAGCGTTTCCGCGCTCGCCGCGACCGCGCTGCTGTTCGTTCTCGCCGGCGTGGTGATGTGGGAAGCGGCCAAACGGCTCATGAGCGCAGAGCCGCCGGAGGTCGAAGCGACGCCTTGGGCTTTTGCCGTAATCGTGCTCTCGATCGTCGTAGATTTTTGGCGCGCGCGGGCGCTCCACCGCACGGCGAAAAAGACTTCGAGCCACGCGCTCGAAGCAGACGCGCTGCATTTCAGTTCCGACATGTGGTCCTCGTTGGCGGTGTTGGTCGGGCTCTTCGGCATCGCGCTCGGCTTTGCTTCCGCCGATTCGGTAGCCGCGGTCGCGGTGTCGATCCTGATCTGCATCGCCGGCTGGCGGCTCGGCCGGCGCACCATAGATGCGCTGACCGATACCGCCCCGCCCGGAGCCGCCGACAAAATCACCGCAGCCATCAACCACGTCCCCGGGGTGGTCGCGATCGAAGGGCTGCGCGTGCGGCAGGTGGGCGAAGTGGCGTTCGTCGATCTGGTCGTGGCCGTGAGCCGCACGCTGCCGCTCGACCGCCTGGCGGCAGTCAAGCAGCGCATCGTCGAGGCAGTGCGCGCCGACAGTCCCGCCGCCGAGATCACCGTCACCACCGAGCCGCGCGCGCTCGACGATGAAACCTCGCTCGAACGCGTGATGGTGATCGCGCGCAATCGCTCGCTCGCTATTCACCATGTGACCGCGCATGCGATCGAGGGGCGGCTCGCGGTCTCGCTCGATCTGGAGGTCGACGGCGCGCTCTCGATCGGCGCGGCGCACGATATCGCAACCGGGCTCGAAGAAGCGATCCGCGACGAACTCGGACCGGAGGTCGAGGTCGAGACCCACATCGAGCCGCTGCAGCCGTTCGACGAGCCAGGTCGCGACGCCTCCGCTCAACGTATCGCAGCGGTGCGCGAGGCGCTGACCGAGATCGCGACAAAGGTTGATTTCGTCGGCGCGATCCACGACGTGCGCGTGCGCGCGGCCGGCGACGGCGAGATCGTCAATTTTCATTGCTTGGTCGATCCGTCGCTCAAGGTCGCGGACGTGCACGACAAGGTGGACGAGGTGGAGCGGGCGCTCCGGCTGCGCTTCCCGTCGATCAAGCGCGCGGTCGGCCACGCCGAGCCGGCGCCGCCGCGTCAGTTTGAGGCGAGCGGCCGCTAGCCCGGCGGCCGGCCGCGGCGGTTCAAGGTATCAGTACAGCTGCGCCTTGCAGTCGGCCCGTGCGCAGATCCGAAAGCGCATCGTTGGCGGCTGCGAGCGGATAGCGTCTCACCGCGGTCTTGACCCCGGCTTGCGGCACCAGTGCCAAGAATTCGTGCGCGTCCGCGCGCGTGAGATTGGCAACCGAAAGCACCTGCCGCTCTTCCCACAGCAGGCGATAAGGAAAGCTTGGAATGTCCGACATGTGAATGCCGCCGCAGACGACGCGGCCGCCCTTCTTGACCGCCTTGAGCGCCATCGGCACGAGCGCGCCGACCGGCGCGAAAATGATTGCCGCGTCGAGCGGCTCGGGCGGCATCTCGTCCGAGCCGCCGGCCCACACTGCGCCGAGCGATTTTGCAAATGCTTGCGCCGCCTCGTCGCCGGTGCGGGTGAAGGCATAGACACGGCGGCCCTGCCAGGTCGCGATCTGCGCCAGAATGTGCGCGGCGGCGCCGAATCCGTAGAGGCCGAGGGCCCGTGGACCCGCGCCTTCGGCGTCGGACCCGGTCGCGCCCGCCATGCGATAGCTGCGCCAGCCGATCAGGCCCGCACACAAGAACGGCGCAATCTCCGCATCGTCGCGCCGTTCGGAAAGCGGGAAACAGTAGCGCGCATCGGCGATCGCATGGGTGGCGTAGCCGCCATCGCGCGTATAGCCGGTAAATGCCGGCCGATCGCACAGATTCTCCCGACCAGTTCGACAGTAGGCGCAGACGCCGCAGGTGGCGCCGAGCCAAGGCACACCGACGCGCTCGCTCAGCGCCAGCCCTTCGACCCCTGCCCCGAGCGCCGCGACGCGGCCGACGATTTCGTGGCCGGGCACGAGCGGAAGCTTCGGGTTTGGCAACTCGCCGTCGACCACGTGCAGATCGGTGCGGCACACACCGCAGGCCGCGATCTCGATCAGGATTTCGCCGGCGGCCGGCGCGGCCACCGCGCGCTCGCGGGGCACGAGCGCGGCGCGCGGTCGCTCCAGCACCATGGCGCGCATGCTCGACTCCCGCTCAGCGAAAAACCGCCGCGATCGGCGCCTCCGCCGTTGTCCGACGCCCCTGATCGACGGCTATTGTGGCGTGATGCCGGCCTCCTTGAGGATCTTGCCGTAGCGCTCGGTGTCGGATTTGTTGATGACATCGAACTCGCTCGGCGTGGTCGGCGCCGGGATCGATCCTTGCGCGAGCAGCTTCTCCTTGACGTCCGGCATCTCAAGAACCTTGGCGATGTCCTCGCTCACCTTGGTGAGGATCGGCTGCGGCGTTCCGGCGGGCGCGAGCACGCCGAACCAGGACTCGTATTTGTAGTTCGGCAAAGTCTCGGCGATGGTCGGCACATCCGGCAGCTGCGGAACGCGCTTGGCGGAATTGATGGCGATCGCCCGCACCTTGCCGGTCGAGCTCAACTCCTGGGTCGCGGGAATCGGAGCAAAATACATCTGCGCGTCGTTACGGATCACGGCGGTGGTGGCCTCCGGCGCGCCCTTGTAGGGGATGTGCACGATGTTGATTTTGGCGTCTTGCTTGAAGATCTCGGCGGACAGATATGAGGTGCTGGCGACGCCGGCCGAGGAGAAGTTGAGTTGGCCCGGTTTCTCCTTCGCGAGCGTGATGAAATCCTTTAGCGTTTTGGCCGCAAACTCGGGCGGGACGATCGCCACCAGCGGCACCGACGCGACGCGGGCGACGCCGGCGAAATCCTTCACCGGATCGAATTGAATGTTCTTGTTGATGGCGCCGGCAATGGTGTGACCGTTCGAGGTCAGCATCAGCGTGTAGCCGTCGGGCGGGCTCTTGGCGACGCCCGTCGTGCCCGGCAAGCCGGGCCGGTTCTCGACGATCACCTGCTGCTTCCACACTTCGGCGAGCTTGTCGGCAAGAATACGGGCGAGCCCGTCGGTGATGCTGCCGGCGGAGAAGGGAACCACGATCCGCACCACCTGATTGGGATACGCTTGCTCCGAGGCGGCAGGCGACGCGCCGACCAGCGAGGCCACGATCCCCGCCAACACCAACGAACTTGCACGCAACGTCATCACATTCCTCCCACAATTGTCGGCACACCCATACAGCGCCTTGCAGCTTTTGAGAAAGCGATTAAAGCAGGAAGCCGCTTGCCGATATATGGGTAAAAAAGTCACGACCCAGCACTTCCCGCAAGGTGTCTTGCGGTCGCGGGCGAGTAGAATGCTCGAGAGATTGGAACCGAGATGCGCACAGAAGAGGCCCGCCCCATCCGCCTTGAGGATTACCGCTCGCCCGATTGGCTGGTCGAGACGGTGGAACTCGACGTGCTGCTCGACCCGACGGCGAGCCGGATACGGGCGGCGCTCACGCTGCGGCCCAATAACAATGGGTCGGCGCCGGCACCGCTCGTGCTCGACGGCGACGCACTCAACCTGCGCGGGCTGAAACTCGACGGCGCCGTGCTGCCGCCGGAACAGTTCGTCGCAACGCCGGACCGGCTGACCATCGCGCAGCCGCCGCAACGCCGCTTCCGTTTGGAGATCGAGACCGTCGTCGATCCCTCGGCCAACACGCAGCTCTCCGGCCTCTACCGCTCGGGCGCGATTTATTGCACGCAGTGCGAGGCCGAGGGCTTCCGCCGCATCACCTATTTCCCGGATCGCCCCGATGTCATGGCCGTCTACACCACGCGCGTCGAGGCCGACAAAGCGGAGGCACCGGTGCTGCTCGCCAACGGCAATCCCGTCGCAGCGGGTGACGTGCCGGGCACGACGCGGCATTTCGCGGTGTGGCACGATCCATTTCCAAAGCCGTCCTATCTCTTCGCGCTCGTCGGCGGCAAGCTCGCTTGCGTGGAGGATCGCTTCCGCACCATGTCGGGGCGCGAGGTGACGCTGCGCGTCTATGTGGAACCGGGCAAGGAGCGGCGCTGCCTCTATGCGATGGATTCGCTCAAGCGCGCCATGCGCTGGGACGAGACCGCCTTCGGCCGGGAATACGACCTCGATATTTTCATGATCGTCGCGGTCTCCGATTTCAACATGGGGGCGATGGAGAACAAGGGCCTCAACGTCTTCAACGACAAGTACATCCTGGCATCACCCGAGACCGCAACCGACAACGATTTCGAGCGGATCGAGGCGATCGTCGCGCACGAATACTTCCACAACTGGACCGGCAACCGCATCACCTGCCGCGACTGGTTCCAGCTCTGCCTCAAAGAGGGGCTTACGGTTTTTCGCGATCAGGAGTTTTCCGCCGATCAACGCTCGCGCGCCGTCGAGCGCATCAGCGATGTGCGCAGCCTGCGCGCACATCAATTCGTCGAGGATGCCGGCCCGCTCGCACATCCGGTGCGCCCCGCGGTCTACCGCGAGATCAACAACTTTTATACGGCGACCGTCTACGAGAAGGGCGCCGAGGTCGTGCGCATGCTCAAAGTGCTGCTCGGCCCGGAGAATTTCCGCAAGGGCATGGACCTCTATTTCAGCCGCCACGACGGCGAGGCGGCGACCGTCGAGCAATTCGTGCAGTGCTTCGCCGACGCGTCGAGAACTGACCTTGGGCAATTCATGCTCTGGTACTCGCAGGCGGGCACGCCCGAAGTCGTCGCCACCGGCAGCTACGATGGCGGCGGCAAAACCTATCGGCTGGAGGTCGCCCAGCGCATTCCCGCAACCCCCGGTCAGTCCGATAAGCAGCCGATGGTCATCCCGCTCGGCGTGGGCCTGGTCGGGCGCGACGGGCGCGACCTACCGCTCAAGCTCAGCGATGGCCGTGTGATCGAGCGTGGCGTGCTGACGTTGACCAAGCCCGCCGAAACCTTCGTGTTCGCGGACGTCGGCGAACCGCCGGTGCCTTCGCTCAACCGCGGATTTTCCGCGCCGATCAAGCTCTCCACTAACCTGTCCGCAGGCGATCTGCGCTTCCTCGCCGCGCACGATGCCGATCCGTTCAACCGCTGGCAGGCGCTGCAGACGCTGGCCACTCGTTTGCTCGTCGACAACACGGCCGCGTTGCGCACGAATCGTGCGCCGCGCCAAGATCCGGGGCTCTTGGACGGACTCGGCGCGACGCTAGCCGACGGCGCGCTCGAACCCGCCTTTGTCGCTCTTGCGTTGACGCTTCCGGGCGAGGCGGACATCGCGCGTGAGATCGGCCACGAGGTCGACCCGGACGCCGTGTTCGCCGCCCGCACCGAGTTGCGCGCGAGGATCGGTGAGCATCTCGCCGGATCCCTCTTCGACCACTATCGCCGGCTCTCCGAAAGTCGGCCCTACCGGCCCGATGCCGCCGACGCCGGCCGGCGCGCGCTGCGCAACACCTGCCTTGACCTTCTCGTGGCGACGCGCCGAGCGGACACCATTTCGCTTGCCGCCCGGCAGTATCAAGCCGCCGACAACATGACGGATCGCATGGCGGCCCTCGCGACGCTGTCGCTCTGCGACGTGCCCGAGCGGACGGCCGCGCTCGAGGATTTTTATAGCCGTTACGCCGACGATCCGCTGATCGTCGACAAATGGCTCACGCTGCAGGCGACTATCCCGGAACCGGCTACGCTCGAGCGCCTCAAGGCGCTGACCCAGCATCGCGCCTTTTCGTTTGCCAATCCCAATCGCGTGCGCGCGTTGATCCATGCCTTCGCGCTGGCGAACCAAAAGGAGTTCAACCGCGCCGACGGCGCCGGTTACGACTTCATCGTGGACATCGTGCTGGCGCTCGATCGCAAGAACCCCCAGCTTGCCGCGAGGCTGGTATCGGCGCTGAAGACCTGGCGCATGCTCGAGCCGATGCGGCGCGCTCGCGCGCAAGCCGCGCTACGGCGAGTCGCGGCGGCATCTTCGCGCTCGGTCGACGTGGATGATATCGTGCACCGCGCGCTGGCCGAGGGCTGACGTCGCCGCCACCACCCGGTTCGCTTGGCGAGTGCCTCGTTCGGGCACGAACCGTGAACGCAAATTTTTGCGCTTCCTCGCCGAAACTCCTTACCGATCAAGGAGCAAGCCCGGATTCATCAATATTGCAAATTCGTTAATTTGCCTCTCGACAAATCGCCATCTTTCGATTCCAATCACAATTGATTCGGAGAGATGCGGCACATCCTTCCGATGAAGGTGATGAGGACCCGAACGGAGGCGAGGCATGGCGCGCGCCGAAGTCGCGAGCGCGTCCGTAAGTTCTGATTCAATCAAAGGACTAGCTCAGTCGATCGCCAAGCCGGCTTATCGGCGGCTGCTCACCGCCGAGCCGGCACTGCGGCGCGCCGTGCCGGCGCTGATCATCGCCTTTCTGGTGACGATCTGCGTCGGCGCCATCGTGCAAGTGCTGGATCATCGTCGCCAAGCGGCCGGCGAGGTCATCAAACAGATCGAAGCCACCGCCGATTTCCTGGTCGAGCGGCTCGGACGGCTGGAGCAGCCGAGGGGCGACAAGCCCGACCGGCGGCTGCAGACCGAGCTCGAGCGCATGATGCCGCTGTGGACGCGCGCGCCCGGCCGTCAAGTGCTCGTCGCCAACAGCGACGGCGTCATCGTCGCCGGCGTCGGCCACGAGCTCGTCACCAATCCCGACGGCACGATGAGCGCGAGCGCGCCGCTCGAGGCGGCGACGGTCGGACGCCGGCTGATCGACGTGCTCGGGCCGACGCAGCCGCTGACCACGTTCGCCGCCGCCGCCGGAGTGTTGGAAATTCCGCTCGCCGACGGCAGTTTGGCGTATGGGACGGTGCGCGGCCTCTGGTCGAACGGCGAGATCGCGGTCGTGCACGGGCGCGCCGATGCGCTGGCGGCGTGGGCGGCGGACACGGCTTTGACCGTCACGCTTTCCGCCACCACCGGCTTCGTAGTGCTCATCCTGGGCTTCGCCTTCCACTGGCAGGCGACGCGCGCGCGCGAGGCCGATCAGATCTACGAGACGGTTCGCTCGCGCATCGATACCGCGCTCAACCGCGGGCGCTGCGGGCTGTGGGATTGGGATCTGGCCCGCGGCCGGCTGTTCTGGTCGCATTCGATGTTCGCGATCTTGGGACTCAAGCCGCGCGACACGCTGTTGAGCTTCGGCGAGGTGAACGCGCTCGTCCATCCCGAGGATATCGATCTCTACGGGCTCGCCGCCCAGCTCACCGATGCCACGGCGACCTTGGTCGACCACGCCTTTCGCATGCGCCATGCCAACGGCAATTGGGTGTGGCTGCGCGCCCGGTGCGAGCTGGTCCAGCAATCCGGCGACAGCGGGCCACATCTCATCGGCATCGCCGTCGACATCACCGAGCAGAAGACTTTGGTGGAGCGCACGGTCGAAGCCGACTTGCGGCTGCGCGACGCGATCGAGACGATTCCCGAGGCGTTCGTCGTCTGGGACGCGCAGAACCGCCTGGTATTGTGCAATTCGAATTTCCAGGAACTTCACAACCTACCGGACGATGCGATCAAGGCCGGCGCCTCCTACGAGTCGGTGGTGGCGGCCGGACGCAAGCCGGTCGTGCGTTCCAAGGTCACGAGCGAGGGTCAGAGCCCGGGCGCGCGCACCTTCGAGGCTCAGCTGGACGACGGACGCTGGCTGCACATCAGCGAGCGACGCACCAAGGATGGAGGCTATGTCTCGGTCGGCACCGACATCACCAACATCAAGCGGCACGAAGAAAAGCTGATGGAGAGTGAGAAGCGCCTAATGGCGACGGTTGCCGATTTGCGCCATTCGCAACAGAAGCTGGAGCGGCAAGCCGAGGAGGTCGCCGATCTTGCCGAGAAATATGCCGAGGAGAAAACCCGCGCCGAGGAGGCCAACCAGGCCAAATCGAAGTTTCTCGCCAATATGAGCCACGAACTGCGCACCCCGCTCAACGCCATCATCGGCTTCTCCGAGATCATGGAGTCCGGCATGTTCGGCCCATTGGGCGCGGACAAGTATCGCGAATATTGCCACGATATCCATCAGAGCGGCCAATACCTGCTCGACGTGATCAACGACATTCTCGACATGTCCAAGATCGAGGCTGGGCGCATTCGGCTGGATGCCGAACCGATCGAGCTCGAATCCTTCCTCAACGATTCCATGCGCGTGGTGTCCGGGCGCGCCAACGACAAGCGCCTCAAGCTCACCGCCCGCATCGGCGGCGGTATCCGCTTGACCGCGGATCACCGGCTGCTCAAGCAGATCATCCTCAATCTTCTATCCAACGCGGTGAAGTTCACACCGGAAGGCGGCCGCGTTACGATTCGCGCGCGAGCGACCGCCGGCGGCTGGGTCAGCGTCTCCATCGCCGACACCGGCATCGGCATTCCCGAAGATGCGCTGGCCCGGTTGGGGCGGCCGTTCGAGCAGGTGGAGAGCCAGCTGACCAAGAGCCATCAGGGCTCGGGCCTGGGGCTCGCTATCGCCAAGTCGCTCACCGAGCTGCATCAGGGCAGGATGCGCATCCACTCGACGCTGGGGCGGGGCACGATGGTGCTGCTGCGGCTGCCGGTCACGCGGCCGGCCGCGGCGCGGGAGGAGTTGGCCGAGGCGGCGGCGTAAGTGCACACCCGGCGCGGCCGCGCCGATCATGCTACTCGCTCAGGGCCCCGCGCCGAGAATCCGATTGAAGCTTGCACGCACCTTGGCCTGCGTCTCACCGATGAAGGCGTCGAGCGTGGCAAAATCGGGCAGGTCGGCCGCGCGCGCCAATAGCCGCGTGAGGCCCGGCGCCGCCGCTTTGGGATCGAACGGTGCCGACAGGCACAGGCGCAGAATCTGCGTGAGATCATGATAAAGCCGCACCGCGCGGCGCAGCAGTTCAGCGTCCCCGGCCGTCAGCAGCCCGAGCCGCCACGCCTTGTCGAGCACTTGCGTGGTGGAAGTGTCAAGAATATCCGGCGTCTGCGCCGCGTGGATGAGTTGCAGATATTGCGCGATGAACTCGATATCGATCAGCCCTCCAGCGACGTATTTGAGATTCCACCGATCGCTATCGCCTCTCTCCGTCGCGATGGCGTTGCGCATTTCAAGGACATCGGCGGCGATCATGCCCGCGTCACGCGGCCGGCATAGCACCGAGCGGATGACCTCCTCGACCCGCGCGGCAAATTGCGGCGGTGCCGATACGACCCGCGCGCGGGTGAGCGCCAGGTGTTCCCAGGTCCAAGCCTCCGTCTCCTGGTAGCCCGCGAAACCATCGATCTGCGTCGCAACCGGACCCGAACGGCCGGAGGGCCGCAGACGCATATCGACGCGGTAGAGCAAGCCGTGGTTGGTTTGCGCGGTGAGCCCGCTGATCAGACGTTGCGTCAGCCGCGAGAAATATTGCGCTCCGAACAGGCGGCGCGGGCCGGTCGATTCCGGATGTTCCGGGTCGAAGTCATAGACCACGATGAGGTCGAGGTCCGAGCTCGCCGTTATCTCGCGTCCACCGAGCTTTCCAAGCGCCAAAATCGCGATCTGCTGGCCGGCGACGCGGCCATGCAGGCGCGCGAATTGCTCCTCGGTCTCGCGTTGGAGCGAGCGGATGAGCGAATCCGCCAACCGGGCGAAGGCCTCACCCGCCTGCTCGGCCGACAGCGTCCCCGACAGGATGCGCGTCCCGATGAGGAACATTTGCTCCTGCGCGAAGATGCGGATGCGATCGAGAAAGTCCTCGTACGATCTCGCCTGCCGCAGCGAGCGCTCGAGGGCCGCCGCAAGCTCCCCTCCTTCCGGCAGCGCGCCAAAGAAGCTGGGGTCGATGACCGCGTCCATGACGTTCGGAGACTGCGCCAGACCGTCAGCAAGCCGCGGCGCGGTGCCGAGCACCAGCGCGATCAGCGCGATTAGGTCGGGATTCTGGCGCAGCAGCGAAAACAGCCGTCCGCCGCCGTGCAACCCGGCGAGAAACCGGTCGAACGCAATGACCGCCGCGTCCGGATCCGCCGAGCGGGCGAAATGCTCCAGCAACAGCGGCACGATTTCCGCGAACTGGCCGCGCGCGAACTCGCTCTTGAGCGCGCCGTAGCTTCCGGCGTTCCAGCGCCGCACCAGCGCCGACACCTCGAGCGGGCGGCGAAAACCCATTTGAGCGAGGCGATCGAGTGTCTCGCGATCGTCCGCCTCGGATGGAAAAAGCAAGCTGCGGCGCCCGGCCTCGCCGACCGGCGCATTCTCGAACAAGGTCGCATAATGGCGCTGCACGTTGCGCAAATGGACCAGCAAGGCCTGCGCAAACGAGTCACGATCGGCAAAGCCGGCGAAGCGGGCAAACCGCTGCAGGCCATCGCGATCGGCGGGCAGGGTGTGGGTCTGCTCGTCGGCCACCATCTGGAGACGGTTCTCAAAAAGACGCAGGAAACGGTAAGCGGCGCCGAGGTCGTCACGCACGTGCTGGTCGATCCAGGCGCCGTCGACGAGCGCGTCGAGCGTCTCTAGCGTAGCCTTGACGCGCAGCTCCGGATATCGCCCGCCGGCGATGAGTTGCTGCGTCTGCACGAAGAATTCGATTTCGCGGATGCCGCCGCGCCCGAGCTTGATGTTGTGACCCCCGACCGCGATCTCGTCGTGGCCGCGATACGCATGGATCTGACGCTTCATCGCGTGCACGTCGGCAACCGCCGCGAAGTCGAGATATTTGCGCCAGATGAAGGGTGAAAG
>Ga0207665_10000940_pt1 | contig 19700 bp, 21 predicted proteins | sample LARL112metaG_FD_184351 | JGI IMG/M metagenome (GOLD analysis project Ga0207665, IMG submission 184351) | Corn, switchgrass and miscanthus rhizosphere microbial communities from Kellogg Biological Station, Michigan, USA - LAR L11-2 metaG... | ecosystem: Host-associated > Plants > Roots >...
TGAAGGTCAACCAGGCGGTTGCCCGGACGCGGGACAAAACCGCGTCCGGGCAACTCCCGATCGTGGTGCTAGATATATCTAGAGGGTGCTTGACAAGGTGCGCGGGGTTGCGTACTTTAGTTTGCAGAAGGCATCGAGGAGGAACCATGAGCGACACCAAGACCGTGGGGCAGGAGCTCCAGGGCGAGATTCTGAAGACCGTCCGCAAGGGCCAGGAGGCCGTCGTGGACGCGATCCAGGTGTGGGCGGACGCCGTCCAGGCCATCAAGCCGCCGCTTCCCGAGGTCGGCATCCCGTTCGCCGACAAGCTGCCCAAGCCGAGCGAGCTGGTGGCCAACACGTACGACTTCGTCGAGCAACTGCTCGCCGCGCAGCGCAAGTTCGCCGAGGACGTGCTGCACGCGACCGCGCCGCTGTTCTACGGCGACACCGCTCCCGCTGCCAAGAAGACGGGTGCCGCGGCCAAGTAAGGCGCGCCCCGCAGGGACGAGCCGGCCGGCCTGTCCCGCCCGTTGCAGCGAGCACAAAGAACCATCCGCCGCGCGGCGGCCCGGCAAGGGCCGCCGCGCGGCGCATTGCTCAGTATTGTTAGCACACGAACTTGATAGCGCACGGCGCGTGCTGGGAGGCGAGGTGACCGTGACGGACGCATGGGACGCGCAGATGAAGGCGCTCGGCAGCTTCATCCGCAGCCAGCGCAAGCTGGCGAACCTGTCGCTTCGCCAGCTTGCCGACCTGACCAGCCTGTCCAACCCGTACCTGAGCCAGATCGAGCGGGGCCTGCACCAGCCCTCGGTGCGGGTGCTGCGGCTGCTGGCCGACGCGCTCAACGTGTCCGCCGAGACGCTGCTCGCCGAGGCCGGGCTGCTGGAGCACGCCGCGAACGCCGCCCGTGGTGACGAGCAGGGGAGCCCCGGCTCGGTGGAGTCGGTAATCCGGGCCGATGCCCGGCTCGACGACGAACAGAAGGCCGCGCTGCTCGCGGTCTACCGGAGCATGCTCAGGGAGTAGCGCGCAGCCCGGACCGGCTCGCGGCGGCCGACGGGTCAGCGGCTGCCGTCGTGCTCCTCGCGCCGGATGGCCGCGCCTAACTGGGCGGCCGTCCACGCCGTGATGAGCCGTCCGTCCTTGGCGGCATAGATACGGCGCGCGTCCGATCATCTCGGTCCGGGGGAAGGGCTATTACGTAGCCCAGCGGAGCTAGCGCCCGCGAGGGGATCGCCGCGCGGGCCGAAGGTCCCGGATATCAGAGCCCCATCGCCCTCCCGCCACCGCGTCTTGCTGAGCAGACTGGAGCCACGACGGGAGGTGGCTGCGATGCGCGCTCGGGTAGGTGACCGGCTGGTCGTCGGGAAAGACCGGACCGGCGTGGTGGTCGGGGTGCCGTCGGCGGACGGCTCACCGCCGTACATCATCAAGTGGCTGGCCGACGGCCACATCGCGATGGTGTTCCCCGATCAGTACTCGCGCATTGTCCCCGGGTGCCCGGCGGCTGGGTCCACGGCATGACGGACGCCAGGTACGCGCTCCTGACCGACGGGAGCACCGTGCTGATCCGGCCGGCCGGCCCGGCCGACGCCGAGGCCGTCAGGGCCATGCACGCCGCCATGTCACCGGCCAACCTCTACCTGCGGTTCTTCAGCCCCAGCCCGCGCAGCGCCGACGCCGAGGCCAGGCGCGTATCCCGCGAACCGGGGCCGGACCACGCCGCGCTGCTGGCCTGGCTCGGCGACCGGCTGGTCGGGGTGGCAAGCTACGAGCCCGCACCCGGGCCCGGCGTTGCCGAGGTCGCCTTTGCCGTGCCCGACGACATGCACGGCCGGGGGATCGCCACCCTGCTGCTCGAGCACCTGGTGTCGGTCGCGCGGGAGCGCGGGCTGCGCGCGTTCACCGCTCAGGCGCTGCTGGAGAACCGGCCCATGCTCGGTGTGTTCGCCGACGCCGGGCTGCCCGTGCACCGCGAACTGACCGGTGGCGTGGTGGAACTCACCTTCCCGATCCCCGCCACGGCCGACGACGGCAGCATGGACGGGTACCTGGACTCGGTGGCCGCCCGGGAGAGCCGCGCGGATGTGGCCAGCCTGCGGCATCTGCTGCTGCCGGACACGGTGGCGGTGGTGGGTGCCAGCCGCCGGCGGGGAACGCTGGGCCGGGAGATCCTGCACAACATCGTGACCGGCGGGTTCACCGGAACGGTCTATCCGGTCAACCCGCGGGCCGTCTCACTGGCGGGCCTGCCCTGCCTCGCTTCCGTGGATGACCTGCCCGAGCACGTGGACCTGGCCGTCCTGGCCGTGCCGGCGGCGGTGGTCACCGACGTCGCGGAGCGCTGCGGCCGCCGCGGCGTCCGGTCCCTGGTGGTGATCACCTCGGGCCTGGGTTCCCGCGGCCCCGATCTGCTCGCGGTGTGCCGCAGGCATGGCATGCGCCTGGTCGGGCCGAACTGCTTCGGCGTCGCCGTGCCGCCGCTCGGGCTGGACGCCACGTTCGCCGCGAGTCACCCCGCGCCCGGCTCGGCGGGCGTGGTCGTCCAGTCCGGCGGTGTCGGGGTCTCGCTGCTGGCGCACCTGACGGATCTGGGCATCGGTGTGTCCTCGTTCGTCTCGGTCGGCGACAAGTACGACGTGTCCAGCAACGACATGCTGGCCTGGTGGGAGCAGGACGCCCAGACGAAGCTGGCGGTCCTGTACGTGGAGTCGTTCGGGAGCCCGCGCAAGTTCGCCAGGACCGCGCGCCGGGTGGGTCAGCGGATGCCGGTGATGACCGTGGTCGGCGGCAGGTCCGCCGCGGGCCAGGCCGCCGCGGCCGTGCACACCGCGGCGGCGGCGACGCCGCTGGTGACGCAGGAAGCGCTGTTCGGGCAGGCGGGCGTCATCGCGGTGCCCGGGCTCGGTGAACTGGTGGAGGTCGCCGCCCTGCTGGCCGCGCAGCCGCTGCCCGGGGGAGACCGGGTGGCCGTGGTGACCAATGCAGGCGGGGCGGGGGTGCTCGCGGCGGACGCGTGCGGCGACAACGGGCTGCAGGTACCAGCGCTTTCCGCGGCCACCCGGCGGCGGCTGGCCGGCCTGCTGCCGTCCGGTGCGGCGGTGGCGAACCCCGTCGACACCACCCCCTCCGTCAGCCAGGATGCGTTTCGCGCCTGCCTGGAGGAGGTGGCGGCCGACGACCGCATCGATGCGGTTCTCGCCGTCATCGCGCCGACCGCGCTCGTCGAGCTTGGCCAGCCGCTGTGCGCCGCCCGCGTGGCCAAGTCGCTGGCCGCCGCGGTCCTGGACCAGCGGGAGACGGTGCGCCTGCTCACCCGGGACGAACGCCAGGGGAGCCGTACCGCCGTCCCCAGCGCCATTCCCTCCTACGCCTTCCCCGAGGGCGCGGCCAGGGCCCTCGGGCATGCCGCCGCCTATCGCGCCTGGCGTGGACGGCAGCGCGGGCAGGTCCCCGAACTCGGCGGGCTGCGGACCGCGGACGCCAGGGCGTGCGTCATCGCCTATCTCCGTGCGAACCCTGACGGGGGGTGGCTATCCAGGGAGGCCGTCGGTGAACTGCTCGGCTGTTACCAGATCCCGGTCGTGCCTGCCGCGCGGGCCGGACCCGGGCGGGAGTCGGTACCGGCCGCCGGGCCCGGGGGCCGCCCGCCGCCCGCGGCAGGGGTCGAGGTGATGGTGGGCGTCGTCCAGGAGCCCGTGTTCGGCCCGCTGGTGGTGTTCGGCCTGGGCGGCGTGGCCACCGAGGTGCTCGGCGACTGCGCGGCCAGGCTCACCCCGCTGACCGACGCCGACGCGGACGACCTCATTCACGGTGTGCGCGCGGCCCCGCTGTTGCTCGGGCACCGCGGCAGCCCGCCGGTGGACACCGGTGCGCTGGCCGGCGTGCTGCTGCGGGTATCGCGCCTCGCCGACGACCTGCCCGAGGTGGCCGAGCTCGACCTCAGCCCGGTGCTCGCCACCCCCGGCGGCGCTCAGGTCGTGGCTGCCCGGATCCGGGTCACCCCGGCACAGCCGCGTGACCCGTTCCTCAGACAACTGCGCTGAAAGCGGACAGGCGGCAGTATCGTCAATATCGGCGGCGATGCCCGTGGCGCGGGCAATCCAGGGGCGCGGCGCAGCGCCGCCAGAGGTGCCGGAGTGAACGGCGAGAACGGAATGAACGGCATGAGCGGCATCAGGAGGCGGGCCCGTCGGCTGGGACGCTGGCTGGGGCTGGACGGCAACCCGCTGCGGCGGCGCACTGACAAGATCGCCACCTGGCTCATGGCCCAGTTCCTCGTGGTAGTCCTGATCGGGGCACCGCTGTTTGCTATCGCGGCGTTCACCTGGGCCGGCCGTGCCGGTGCCGCCGAGCAGCGCGCAGAGCGTTCCTGGCGTGAGGTGCCCGCCGTCTTGCTGCGCTCGGTGCCAGCGCCCGACTCCTTCGCCGACGGGGTGTTCGGGTACTCCTGGGTGCCGGCCCGCTGGACGGCACCGAACGGGCAGGTGCGCTCCGGGGACATCCCGGTCGAGGTCGGCCTGGCCGCGGGCCGGAAGGTGCTGTTGTGGGTCGATGCCGCGGGCAGGCCGACCGACGTCCCGCTCACCCACCGCGCGGTGACGGCGCGGGCCGCCACCGTGGCCGCCGTTGCCACCGTCGTGCTGCTGATCGCGCTGTCCTGCCTTGCACTGATCGTGCGGTGGCTGCTGGAACGGCGCAGGCTCGCCGACTGGGAACTGGCCTGGGCAATTGTCGGACCGCAATGGACCAAGCGCTTCCGCTCCCGCGGTTAGCGCAGGGAAGGCGAGTACATGGGCCCGTCGGTCCCTGTTGCGGGTCCCCGGGCCGTCGACCAAAAGACAAGGATCGCGAATGTCTGAAGGCACCAGCGGTAACGCGGACGTGAGCCCGGTTCTGGAAAAACTGGATGAGGCGGAATGCCTGCGGCTGATCTCGCCGGGCGGTATTGGGCGGCTCGCCTTCACCGGGCGTTACGGGCTAACCGTGGTTCCGGTCAACTACAAGCTGCACGACGGGGCGATCGTGTTCCGTACCGCGCAGGACAGCCCGACGGGCGAGGACTTGCAGACCGGGATCGCGCACGCCGAATACCAGGTCGCCTTCGAGATCGACCAGATCAATCCGGAGACCAGGGACGGCTGGAGCGTCCTCATCCACGGCCCGGCGCACCACATGACCTCGGATTCCGAGCGGGCGGCCGTAGCGGCATCGGGGGTCACGCCATGGCCGCGCGGAGCCCGTGAGCACGCGATCCGTATCACCCCCACCGCGATCACCGGACGCCGCCTGAGCCACCGCAACGCCGTCGGCTCGTCCTGACCTGCTGCCCGCGGACCACCGTCCCATGGGGTGCGGGTTCTTGGTCCTGAAGTCGATTTAACCCCTCGGAAAACGTTAGGAATCGCACGCGAGTTACTGCTTAGTGACGCATGCAATAATCCTATTTTTAAACACGGTAAACTCGGGTAATTTTTTTGGATAATTCCGCCCGGACCGCTAGACATCAGACCCTTAATGCCTATATTTAGGCATGAAAGACTAGGGATCTGCCCGAGCGTGGCGGCGCAGGTCACCGGGGATGTGTAGAGCCGGTGACACCGGGCATTGTGACCCGATCGGTCACCTGGGGAGCGGCGCCGGTAGCGGCAGCGAACAGCGGCAGGGAAATGCAGGTCACCGGCGTGCCATTGACGGTCGCCGGGCAGCAACGGAAGGAGAAGGCCAGCGATGCACGTGGACCCCTTCATCGTCCTTGGCAGTGCGGTTGTGGGGCTGCTTGTGGGACTGACCGGGGCCGGCGGGGGCGCCCTGATGACGCCGATGCTCATCCTGCTTTTCGGGGTGAAGCCATCCTCGGCGATCTCCAGCGACCTGGTGGCCGCGGTGGTGATGCGGCCCATCGGCGCGGCCGTGCACCTATCCAAGAAGACCGTGAACCTGCACCTGGTCGGCTGGATGGTCTGCGGTTCTGTACCGATGGCGTTTGTCGGCGCCTTCCTGCTGAAACAACTCGGTGAAAGCTCCTCGGCACAGGACAACGTGGAGCGAATCCTCGGCGCCGCGCTGCTGGTCGGGGCCGGGGCCATGGTGTTCCGCTACTACCTGGACCGCCGGTCCGGCCAGCAGCGGATCGGCATTATCAACGACGTCCAGGTCCGCCCGCTGCCGACCATCGGGATCGGCATGATCGGCGGGCTGATCGTCGGCATGACCTCGGTGGGAGCCGGGTCGCTGATGATCGTGCTGCTGCTCTTCCTCTACCCGCTGATCAGCGCCAACGCGCTCGTCGGCACCGACCTGACCCAGGCGGTCCCGCTGACCGCGGCCGCCGCGCTTGGTGCGCTGATCTTCGGCTCGGTCGAGTTCGGAGTGACCGCCTCCATCATCATCGGCTCCGTGCCCGCCGTGCTGATCGGCTCGTTCCTGTCCTCGCGGGCACCGGACCGGTACATCAGGCCGATCATCACCTTCGTGATCTTCGCGTCCGGCCTGAAGTACGTCGGCGTCGCCACCACCGTGCTGGGCTGGGTCCTGTGCGCCGTCGCGCTGACCGGTGGCGCCTACTGGCTGTTCCGCACCCAGCCGTGGCGCAACGGCAACGGCCGGGTCGCGCTCGCCACCGCGAACGGCGCATCCCGGGCCAGCGCGAACGGCTCACCGGCAGTCCCGTCGGGTGCCAACGGGCAGCAGGCCGTCGCCGAGCAAGAAGCCAGCCCGCCCGGCGGCCGGTAACCCGGACAAGGCCCGCGATACCGCGCGGGAGCAAGTGTGATCATGGGGATCCGGCCCGCAGAGGGGCCGGATCCCCATGATCACAAATGGGGCTTGGCGCCCCCGTGGCTCAGTTCTCGTCGCGGTTGCGGATCACGACCACCGGGCAGAACGCGCCGGTGACGCAATGGATGCTCACCGAGCCGAGCAGCATCCCGCTGAACGCCCCGTGCCCGTGGTGGCCGACGACCAGCAGGTCGGCTTCCCTGGACGCCTCGATCAGCACCTCTGCGGGGTGCCCGTAGGCGGTGTGCTTCTCCGCGCCTGGGGAGTCCTGGCCCTCGTAGGCCTTGGCGATGGCCTCGTCAAGGGCCTGGTTCATCTGCGCGTCGGTCTGCGAGCGGATGGCCTCCGGCGCCACCCCCACCGGCGCCTCGCCCGCCACGGTCGGGTAGTGCCAGGCCAGCAGCGCACGCACCCGCGCGCCGGTGGCCGCGGCGTAACGCGCCGCCCAGCGCAGCCCCGCCACCGACTCGGCCGAGCCGTCGACGCCGACCACCACGAGTTCCTGCCCGCCGCCTTCGCCGCTCATCGCCCTCCGCCTTCCCTGGTGCTCTGTGGAGATTCCGCACCCATCGAACCCGGTCGGCCCCGCCAAGTACAGGGCCAACGGTCACATGTGCATCAGAGGTCACCCCGGACGCCGGCCGCGCCGGCGGGAGATCACCCAGAAGCAGACGAGCGCAGTCACCCCTGCCCCCGCGATCAGCAGCGCGATCCCGACCTGGCCGCGCGGCAGCGCGAGCGCGTAGAAGCCGCGCACCGCGGGCAGCGGAAACAGCATGACGAACCCGGCCAGCGCCGCGCCTACCAGCAGCACCCGGCGCCAGGTCAGCGGGATGGCCAGCAGCACGAGCACGCACAGGCTGAGGATGAAGGCGACCAGTACCGCGGTGGTGCGCTGCTGCACAAGCGAAAGGCCGGCGGCCCGGGCCAGCGCGTAGCCGGTCAGCGTCGCCGCGGCAATGATGCAGCCGGCCGGGATGGCGAAGCGCAGCACCCGGGTGGCGAACCCGGGCAGGTAGCGCCGCTGGTTCGGGGCCAAAGCCAGGAAGAACGACGGAACGCCGATCGTCAGCGTGTCGATGATGGTCAGATGCCGGGGCAGGAACGGGTACGGCAGCAGTGCCAGGCTCACCGCGATCGCGAGCAGCGCCGTCCACACCGTCTTGGTCACGAAAAGGTTGGCGACCCGCTCGATGTTGGCCGTCACCCGCCTGCCCTCGGCCACCACACCCGGCAGGGTGGCGAACCGGCCATCCAGCAGCACGAGTTCGGCGACCGCCCTCGTCGCCGCCGCGCCGGATCCCATGGCGATGCCCAGGTCGGCGAGCTTGAGCGCCAGCACGTCGTTGACCCCGTCGCCGGTCATCGCCACGGTGTGCCCGTGCGCTTGCAGCGCCGTGACCATCGCCTGCTTCTGGTGCGGGGTGACGCGGCCGAACACGGCGTGCTCCTCTAGTACCTGGGCCAGCGCATCCGGGTCCTCCGGCAGGCCGCGGGCATCGACCGGCGTGTCGGCACCGGGCAGGCCCGCGCGGCCGGCTACCGCGGCCACGGTGCGCGGGCTGTCGCCCGAGATCACCTTCAGCGCGACGCCTTGCGCCGCGAAGTAGCCGAGCGTCTCCGCCGCGTCGGGCCTGAGCCGCTCGGTCAGCGTGATGAACGCTTCCGCACGCAGGCCGGGCGGAAGCGATTCGCTCGCCAGCGGGCCTTCGGCGCGCGCCAGCACCAAGACCCGGTGGCCGTCGGAGGCCAGTTCGGCCGCCCGCGACAGCAGCGCATCCTGCTCGGCGGGCAGCACCATCTCCGGCGCACCAAGTACCCAGGTGCCGTGCCCGGTGAAGCTGGCGGCGCTCCACTTGCGTGCCGACGAGAACGGCACCGACGCCGTGCGCTGCCACCCGTCCGGCGGCGGGAAGGCCTGGCCGATCGCGCTAAGCGTCGCATTGGGGGCCTCCTCCTCGGCGGCGAGCGCCCCGAGTGCCTCCGCCGCCGGGGCCTGCCCGCCGAGCCGGATCAGGCTGCCGAACGCGATGGTCCCGTCGGTCAGGGTGCCGGTCTTATCCACGCACAGCACGTCCACCCTGGCCAGGCCCTCGACGGCGGGCAGTTGCTGGACCAGGACGTGGCGCCGGGCCAGGGTGACCGCGGCCACGCCGAAGGCAACACTTGTCAGTAGCACCAGGCCTTGCGGGACCACGCCCACCAGCGCCGCGACCGTCCCGGTCAGCGCCTCCCGCACCGTGCCCCTGGCATGCAGCTGGCTGGCCAGCAACAACACCGCGAGCGGCACGATCACCCAGGTGACGTACTTCAAGATCCGGTTGATGCCGTCCACCAGTTCCGAGCGCACCAGCCCGAAGCGCCGGGCTTCGGCGGCGAGCCTGCGGGCGTAGGCCCTCGCGCCCACCTCTGTCGCCTGATAGCCCCCGGCCCCGGCCACCACGAAGCTGCCCGACAGCAGCCGGTCGCCCTTGTGTTTGCCCACCGGCTCGGACTCACCGGTGAGCAGGGACTCGTCGGCCTCCAGGCCCGCACTATCGCGCACCACTCCGTCCGCCACCAGCTGGTCCCCGGGACGCAGATCGACCAGATCATCGGCGACCAGTTCGGCGACCGGGATGTCGCGCCGGGAGCCGTCACGGATCACGCGCACCTGTGGGGCGCTGAGCACGGCGAGCCGGTCGAGCGTCCGCTTGGCACGAAACTCCTGCGCTATGCCGATCAGCGCGTTGGCGACAAGCACCAGGCCGAACAGGGCGTCCTGCGGCTGACCCACCGCCAGGATCACCGCCAGCAGTGCCCCGAGGATGAAGTTGAACCGGGTCAGGATGTTCGCCCGGAGGATCTCGGCAACCGAGCGGCTGGTGCGCTCCGTGCTGGTATTCGCCAGCCCGCGCGAGCGCCGGTCGGCAACCTCCGCGCTGCTCAGCCCGGCAGGCGGCGTCGGGTCAACAGCGGCGTGCGGCGACGCGGGAGCGGCGGCGGCCGCCTCAGCCATGCGCGATCACTCCAGCAGTTGCGCTTTCCCACCACGATGCCAGCCTGCCTCGTGCCGTGGCCAGGCGGCACGCTCAGAAGGTGACGGGCAGGCCGCCCTCGGCCATGACGGTGGCCCCGGCCGCCTTCAGGGCGTCCCGTGACGCCCGGTAGTGATGTCCGCACAGCAGCAGGTCCGTTTCGTGCTCCCGGCCTGGCGCCGGGGGCAGTACGGCGACCACGGCCGGCTTGGCCGGGCAGCAACATGCTTGCTCGGCCGTCCAGAATGCGTATCCGCTTTCGGCGGGCAACGCCGGCGCGGGCAGTGTGGCGACCTGTGGCTCTTCGTGCGGTGTGACGTTCGGCATGGGATCAGCGCTCATGCAGCCAGCCTGCGCCCCGGCCCACACCGCCAGGTAGGGCCAAACGCGGTAGCCGGATCGGCTAAACGGCCCAGGAAGTTCCCGCCGCGCCGGGTGTGCAGTGGGTCCACTGATCCTAATTAATACTGCTTTGACCCCTGGTGCCAGCAGCGCACCGGGGCGAGACTTGGTGGGGCGTTGGTAGGTCACCAACTCGGGGTGGCCCTGGCCGAAGGAGTGGATATGCCTGGGATCACGGTGGGAATTGATGGCTCTGAACATTCGCGCCGGGCGCTGGACTGGGCGGTCCGGGAGGCCGGTCTGCGCGGCGCGCCACTGACCGTGCTGGCGGTACACGCGGTCGCCTCGAATCACTGGACCGGCGACCCGGAGCTGTATCCGGCGGCGGACCAGCCTGCCACCGAAGCGATACGCCAGGCGGCGGAGGACGCTGTGCAGAAGGCGGTGAGCCAGGCGGGAGAGCCGGGCCCAGCGTCGGTCACGGTGCGGGCAGTCAGCGGCCTGCCCGCACAGGAGCTGGTGGGTGCCTCGTCGGACTCGGATCTGGTGGTCGTAGGCTCGCACGGTGGCGGCGGCTTCTCGAGGCTGCTCGGCTCGGTGACCAACACGGTGGTCAACCAGGCAGCCTGTCCGGTGGTGGTGATCCCGGCCTAACGCCCCGCCGGGCAGGTATCAGCGGAAAGCAGCGGCCGCGGCCAGCTTGGCCGCCAGCTCCGTGCCCCACTGCTCGGCTCGGTCCGCCTCGCCCGGCTGTAGCTGGTTGTCCTTGGTGACGAGGAAGCTCCGCGCGGGAACGATCTCGGCCAGCCCGTGCCGCACCAGGTGCTTCGCGATGGTCTTCGACGCGCGCCCGGTCAGCATCGCGGGGCCGCCCATGCGGGTGTCGAAGGCGGCCCCCCAGCCGTGCAGCCGGCCTGCCGAGCCGAACCAGTTGCGCAGGCCTGGTCCGTGCGCATGGGCGTCCAGGGTGAGCGCGCTGCCGTCCTTGTGAGCGGCCTCGACCGCGGCCTGGCGGGACCGCGCCCCGCTCATGCCGTGGACGTGCGTCGGCCCGCCGGCCACCACCAGGTCCGCCGCGTCGAGCAGTTCCGGCGCGGCCTGCGCAACCGGGACCACGGTGACGTCGTTCCCCGCCGCCAGCCCCCTGCCGATCGCGTCGGCGACCGCATGGGTGTTTCCGTACATCGACTCGTAGATGATCACCGCGCGCATCTCGCACCTCCTGGTGACGCCTGTACTCACCTTTCAGCCTGCCGCGCGGAGTCCCGGCCCGCCGGAGGGCGAAGGTCCCCTGCCACGCCGCATTGGTCCCGCGTGCGCCCGGCGGGCAGAGGCACTCGGCTGACGTCATTGATCGCTGGGGCTGGGGGTATGGAAGTAACCGTAGGTGACCGGGTTCCCGGTGGCCGGACAGCGACTTCGCGACAGAACGGGTAGGCATGATGCGGCTGCGGGCAGGCGTGGCTATCGATCTGGGCACCGTCAACACCCTGGTGAGCGTCCGCGGCAGAGGGCTCGTCGTGGAGGAGCCGTCCGCCATCGCGGTGGACCGGGCCACCGGCCGGACCGTCGCGATCGGCCGGGACGCGGACGCGCTGGCCGGCAAGGCGCCTCAGGGTGTCGAGGTCATTCATCCGCTGCGCGACGGGGTTATCGCCGACCTTGAGGCGGCCACGGCCATGCTCGCGGCCTTCATGCGCGAGGCACGGGTGCGCCGCGGCCTGCTGCGGCCGGCCGCCGTGGTCTGCGTGCCGAGCGGTGCCACCTATGTGGAGCGCCGGGCACTGGCGGCCGCCGTCGAGGCGGGCCGTCCCCGCTGCATCGTGCAGCTTGTCGACGAGCCGGTCGCCGCCGCCGCGGGCGCGGGCCTCGGCCTCACCGGCGGGACCGGCGCGTTCATCGTGGACGTGGGCGGCGGGACCACAGAGATCGCGGTGGTGGCCGGCGGGCACCTGGTCCGTGCCGAGTCCCTGCGGCTGGGCGGCAACGCCATGGATCAGGCGATCGTGACCGCGGTGAAGGCCGAGCTTGGCCTGCTCATCGGCAGGAACGCGGCCCGGCGGCTGAAGACGGCGCTCGGGCTCACCGGCGGCACGGCCGAGTGGGCGGAGGCCGTCGGCGTGGACGTGGGGCGCGGGACGCCCCGGGCCGAGCGCATCCCCGGTGAACTGGTCGCCGCGGCATTGGAGCCCTGCGTCACCTCGATCATCGAATCAGTCAGGGAGATACTCCTGAACCTGCCGCCCGACCTCGCCGAGGACGTCGTGCTCGGCAAGGTGTGCCTGGCCGGGGGAGGGGCGCTGCTGCTCGGCCTGGCGGGCCGGGTCGAGACCGTCGCGGGCATCCCGGCCATGGTGGTGGACGACCCGCTGCGATGCGTGGTCCGGGGTGCGGCGGAAATCGTGGAAACCGGGGCCGGTGCCGCGGGCGCCTAGCCACCGGGTGCGTACTTAGCACGGTTTTGCCCCTGGCATCCTTGATCATCGGGACAAGCGGCGCGGCTTGACCCATACGTCACAAGGGAGCGTTCATGGACCTGCGCGGGCGCAGCCTGCTCAAAGAGATCGACTTCAACGCAGAAGAATTTCTCTACCTCGTCGACCTCGGCGGGCGGCTGCGGGCGGACAAGCGGGCGGGACGGCGTGCGCGCCGCCTGGCCGGCCGGAGCATCGCGCTGATCTTCGAGAAGACCTCCACGCGCACCCGGTCGGCGTTCGAGGTGGCCACGCACGACGAGGGTGGCGACGTCACCTATATCGGGCCGCAGGACTCCCAGCTCGGGCGCAAGGAGTCGATGAAGGACACCGCCCGGGTGCTCGGCCGGATGTTCGACGGCATCGAGTACCGCGGCGACGCGCAGGAAAAGGTGGAAACCCTGGCCGCCTACGCCGGGGTCCCGGTGTGGAACGGGCTCACCGATGAGTGGCACCCCACCCAGATGCTGGCCGACATCCTCACCATGCGCGACCACACGGCCAAGCCGCTCGCCGAGGTGACCTACTGCTACCTGGGCGACGGCCGCAACAACACCGCCAACTCGCTGCTGGTGACCGGCGCCCTGCTGGGCATGGACGTGCGCATCTGCGCCCCGGAGGCGCTCCAGCCCGCGCCCGGCGTGCAGGACATCGCCCGGGGGCTCGCCGCCTCCTCCGGCGCCCGGATGGCGGTCACCGCGGACCTCGCGGCGGCCGTCGCGGGCGCGGACTTCCTGTACACCGACGTGTGGGTGTCCATGGGGGAGCCGGCCGAGGAGTGGGACGCCCGCATCGACCTGCTGCTGCCCTACCAGGTGAACACCCGCGCGATGGCGGCCACGGGGAATGCCGCGGTGAAGTTCATGCACTGCCTGCCGGCACTGCACAACACCGAGACCGAGGTCGGGCAGCAGATCTATGACAAACGCGGGCTCGACGCGCTCGAGGTCACCGAGGAGGTCTTCGAGTCGCCCGCCTCCATCGTGTTCGACCAGGCGGAGAACCGGCTGCACACCATCAAGGCGGCCATGGTGGCCACGATCGGAGGGCCCGCATGAGGGTGGTCGCCGCACTCGGCGGCAACGCCCTGCTGGAACGCGGCGAACTGCCCGAGGCCAGGGTGCAGGAAGAACACGTGCACAAGGCGGCCCTCGCGCTCGCCCCGCTGGCACAGGCACACCAGCTTGTGCTCACCCACGGAAACGGCCCCCAGGTGGGGCTGCTCGCCCTGGCGAACGCCCACGCGCCCGGCCTGCCCACCCCGTACCCCTTCGACGTGCTTGGCGCACAGACCCAGGGGATGATCGGCTACTGGCTGCTCCAGGCCATGCAGAACGCGCTCCCGGACGCGCGGGTCGCCTGCCTGGTCAGCCGCACCGTGGTCAGCGCCGGCGACCCGGCGTTCGGCCGCCCGACCAAGTTCGTCGGGCCCGTCTACGACGAGGCGGAAGCGCACGCGCTCGCCGCCGCCCATGGCTGGGAGGTCCGCCGGGACGGTGCCATGTGGCGCCGGGTGGTGCCCTCGCCGGAGCCGCTGGAACTGCTGGACCTGGCCAGCGCCCGGACGCTGCTCGACGCCGGGACCGTCGTCATCTGCGCTGGTGGCGGCGGGGCGCCGGTGGTGCGGGACGCGGCCGGGATGCTGCACGGGGCCGAGGCGGTCGTCGACAAGGACCTCACGGCCGCCCTGCTGGCCCGGTCCGTCGGCGCGGACGCGCTGCTGCTGCTGACCGACATCGCGGCCGTCCAGGAGGGGTTCGGCACGCCGCAGGCCCGGTCACTGCGCCGGGTGACGCCCGCCCAGTTGCGGTCCCGGACCTTCCCCGACGGCTCCATGGGTCCCAAGATCGAGGCCGTCTGCCGCTTCGTGGAAGCGACAGGGAAGATGGCGGCCATCGGCCAGCTTGGTGACGCCGAGGCCCTGCTGCGCGGCGACGCGGGGACGGTGGTCGCCCTCTGAGCCGGAGGGAACACGGGGGCGCAGTTAGCAGTTAGGGAGCGCAGTAACGGTTCGCGCCGGGACTGCGGTTTGCGGGTATGGGCTCGGCTGGCTATACCAGTAGTCGCAGGCTGCATCCGGCGGCCGGCGAGCGCGAAGAGGGGTGTGCAGGTGACCGCGGAATCGATCGACGCGACGGTCCCGCCCAGCGGGACGGGCTGCGCCGAGTGCGACGAAGTCGGGGGCTGGTGGTTCCATCTGCGCCGTTGCGCGCTGTGCGGGCACATCGGCTGCTGCGACTCCTCGCCGGCCCAGCACGCCAGCCACCATGCCGCCGCCACCGGGCACCCGCTGATCAGGAGCTTCGAGCCGGGCGAGTCGTGGTTCTGGAGCTACGCGGAGGATCGGATGTACGGCAGCGGCCCGGAACTGGCCCCGCCCGAGCACCATCCGGCCGACCAGCCGGTGCCCGGCCCGGCGGGCCGTGTGCCCCGCGACTGGCGCTCGCACCTCCACTAGCCGGAGCCGGAGAGCCCGCGGGGTCACGCAGTTCATCGACATCGGCTCCGGGCTGCCTACCGTGGGCAACACCCACGACGTGGTCCGGTCGGTCGATACGAGCTGCCGCGTCGTATACGTGGACAACGACCCGCTCGTGCGCACCCAATCCGAGCAGTTGCTGGCCGGCGTCTCCGGGGTGAAGGTCATCCATGGCGACCTGCGCGACCCCGAGCACCTGCTCGCCGACACCGAACTGCGCGAGTTGATCGACTTCGGCCGGCCGGCCGGCCTGCTGATGACCGCGGTGGTGCACTTCGTGGCCGACGAGAGCGACCCGTGGGGGCTGGTGCGCCGGTACCTGGCGGCGCTGGCTCCGGGGAGCTACCTGGCGCTGTCGCATCTGACCAGCGACCAGAAACCGCCGCGTGCGGTGCGGGAGTTCCGCCGTGTGTTCAACCGTGCCACGGAGCAGATGCACTTCCGCTCCCGGGCCGAGGTGGAGCGGCTTTTCGAGGGCCTGAACATGGTCTCGGCGCACGACCCTGAGGTCCCCGGGCGGCTGTGTTACGTGGGCGACTGGGAGGCCGAGGACCCGGCAATGGCAGACAGCGACGGCTCGCGCTGGCTCTATTGCGGGGTCGCCCGGCGTCCCTAGCCGCGGTCACGGATCACGGTTTCGGTCAGGAAGTCGGTTCTGCGCCCACGTATTCGCGGACCTCTTGGATGGCCCAGTTGTTGCCGTCGGGGTCGGTGAAGAAGGCGAACTTTCCGCCGTCCCTGGGGTCCATCGTCTGGACGGGGGAGACGTCGACGCCCCGGCCGGCCAGTTCGGTCCTGGCCGCCTCGAGGTCGCGGACGACCAGTTGCAGGCTCGCCGAGGCGCCGCCCAGATCGGTACCGGCCGGCACCACCTTCGGCCCGATCACTACCGAGCACCCCGAGCCTGGCGGGGTCATGTGCACCACGCGCATGGTTTCGGTCGGGGTGGTGTCGGCGTCCAGGCGGAAGCCCAGCTTGCCGGTGTAGAAGTCCTTCGCGCGGTCGATGTCGGTGACCGGTATCACGACGACTTCCAGCTTCCAGTCCATCGTTGGTTCCCTTCGGTTGCCGCGCCCTGGTGGCGCTGTCATCTCCGAGGACGAAGCTGTCGCGCCGGTCTCGACATCCTCAGCATAAGTGGCGCACGGTGGTTGATCCGTGGCTCAAGGTCATCGCCGGGGAGCGTAACGCAGCGCATGAGAAAGTAATGATCCGAGCAAATCGCGGGTGATCATGACCAGTTCTGCCGTTTTATATACAGAGAACGAGTGCCCCGGGATTCAGCCTGCATCCGATCGCCCAGTGGGGAGAACATGACGTCTTCGTTCCGGCATGGCCGTTGGCCGTGGCTCGTGCTGGCCGCCGCGGCCTGCGTGGTCGTGAGCACGATGGGGGCGCTCGGCGCCGGTGCCGCGGTGCGGCCCGCGTCGGCGGGCTCGGGGGCCGCCGCGGTCAAGGCCCAGACACCGCTTCCGCACACCAGGCCTGTGGCGGCGGCCAGCAAGATGTACGCGACACTGTTCTTCTCGCGCTCCGAGGTCAGCGGGTCGGACGCCTGCACGCCAGACGACACCGGCATCGCACGCCTGGACACCACGGTCGCGCCATACCTGCAATCGCTCGGGATGGCCGGGACCGGTTCCCTGGTCACCGACGTGACCCGCAAGACGAAAAACAACTGCACCCACAACGGCGACTCGCTCACCGTATCCTGGGCCCAGGCGACCTCGCTGGCGGAGAACTACGGCTGGCATTTCGTGTCTGCCACCGCCACCTACCCGCCCAACATAACCAGGCTTCCCTCGGCACAGCAGCAGGCGGAGACCTGCGGGTCCGCGAACACGATTGACAATCACGGGCTGCCGGGGGCGCACGGGCTCATCGCCTACCCCGGGGCGGGGGGGTTGCCGACCAGCGTTCAGGCCAAGTACGGCGCCAGGTGCTTCGCCTGGGGCCGGGTGTACGACAAGTCGGGGACCACCACCACCGCGATGGGCGCCGCCGCGCCGTACTGGCAGAACACGCGGGCGTTCAACGGCGGCCCCTGCAACGCCCCGACGGCTGCGTGTTACACGATCGCCGCGCAGGGCAGCACGCGCTACGCGACGCCGGCCGAGATCATCGCGCTCGTCGATGCCCTTCAGCCGGGCCAGTGGCTGACCCTGCAGTCCTACATCCTGGTCACCGGGAAGAACCCGGCGTACACCCACAACGGCACCCGGTGGAACTGCAACTCCTCCGACCCGGACTTCCATTGGACCAACGACGTCGAGCGCTACTGCTACAACGACTTCCAGCAGGTCGTGCAGGCGATCAAGGCGCGCGGCATCATCGTGACCGACCCGCTCACCGTGGGCATGGCGTTCGGCCGTCCGGCAACGTATCGGTAGTCGGCTAACCCGGCCCTGCGGGCGTGGTCAGGTCCGCCCGGGCAGGCTGACCGAGGCCTCGGCGGTGTACACCAGGAACGTCAGCGTCTCCTGCAGGTACAGCTCGACCTCGGCGGCGGTGTGTGCCAGGTAGCCGATCGAGGCTTCCTGCCCGAGCTGGAGGCAGAAGTCGCCGCCCCTGGTGGTCAGCGCGACCGCGCCGGAGATCGCCGGCGCCCAGATGATGTCGCCGTTGACCACCCGCTTGAGGTGCTCGATCACCGGATAACCGTGGTCGCTGGTCTCGCTGACTGCGATGTAGGCGTCGGCGCTGAGCAGCACGGAGTAAGGGCCGTCGACGCCGCTCTCGCGAAGCTGGCCGATCGCCCGGGCGATCGCCGCCGGGTACTCGCGCACGTCCTCGGGCAGGTTCACCGGGGGATTGCTCGAGCCCGGCCGGATGCCCTGGATGCCGGCGGCCGGGTAGCCGTCGAAGATCGCGCGGTCCTCGGCGAAGGCGATCTGGCGGGCGGCGTCCTTGACCGGCTGCCAGTCGGAGTCCTCCGCGCCGCGCTCCACGTCGTCGATCTCCTCGCGGCTCAAGGAGAACGGGACGCGCAGCTCCACCAGTGCCGCGGCCAGGCGCTGCTTGGCGTGCACCCCGTTGGCGGGCGCGTCGATATCACGCACCCGGCCGGTGCCCACCGCGGACATCCCGTAGCCCGCCGGTCCCTGCACGTCCACCACCCGCCGGCCGGCCAGGTGGCGCTTGAGCGTGCGGGTGGCCTCCTGTTCGATCTGCGCCCAGGCCGCCTCGGAAACCGGCGCGAGTTCGCGGTGCAGGTTATCCATCGCCAGGTGCCCCTTTCAGGCTGCCGATATTGAGGGAGCCCGGAGGTACTTGCCGGGCTGGCGGTGCGGGTTCCGGCGCTGTGGCTTCTTGTGCGGGCGGAGCGCCGAGGTTTTCCAGCAGCGGCACCGCGGGCACGAAGAACAGGTTCCCAGTGATCGCCGTGCTGAAGTCAAGGAGCCGGTCGTAATTCCCCTCGGGGGAGCCGACGAACATGTTCGTGAGCATCTGCTCGATCGTGGCCGGCGAGCGAGCGTAGCCGATGAAGTAGGTGCCGTAGCGCCCGTCCCCGACCGAGCCGAACGGCATGTTGTCCCGGAGGATCTGTATCTCCTCGCCGTCGGCGCCGGTGATCGTGGTCAGCGCGTTGTGCGCGGAGGTGGGCTTCACGTCGTCGGCGAGTTCGATGTCGGCTAGTTTCGTGCGGCCGATGATCTTCTCCTGCTCCTCGACCGGCAGCGCGTTCCACGCGGCCACGTCGTGCAGGTACTGCTGCACGATCACGTAGCTGCCCCCGGCGAAGGCGGGATCCTCGTCCCCGATCAACGTCGCCCGCGCGGCAGCCAGGCCGGTGGGGTTCTCCGTACCGTCAACGAAGCCGATCAGGTCGCGGTCGTCGAAGTAGCGGAAGCCATGCACCTCGGACTCGACGGTCACCGCGCTGCCGAGCCGGCTCATGATCTGGCCGGCCAGTTCGAAGCACAGGTCCATCCGCACGGCGCGGATATGGAACAGCACGTCGCCGGCGGTAGCGACCGCATGCCGCGGTCCTGCTTTTATTTCTCTGAACGGATGGAGCCCGGCTGGCTTGTCCGCATCGGAGATGCGATCCCACGCTGCCGCACCGAAACCGGTGACGCAGGTCAGGTGCCCGTCCAGATCCCGGAATCCCACGGCACGAACCAGGCCGGCCAGGTCCGCGCACAGGTCGCGCACCGCCGCCGCGCTGTCCTCGCCCGGGGTAAGCCCGACCACCAGGAAGATCGCGGCCCCGGTCAGCGGCGCGATGACGGCCTGTGGCTCGGGGGCCGCGCCGCCGGTGTCGGTTGTCACCCGTACATCCTCTACCGTCGGTCACTCAGGTGCCGAACCACCCCGGCACGTCGAGGCGGAACCTGCCCTGCGGGACCATCGTGCGCAGGTCAGCCTCGAGCGCGGCCAGCTGCTTCGCCTGGGAAGAGCCTGCAGCTTGGCGCGCGCCGGTGCCCTGAGTGGGCGCGTTCCGGATGGCTCGGTTGCGCGCGCTGGTGGCCTGAGCGGGCGCGCCACGCGCGGCTCGGTTGTGCGCCAGTAGCCTGATCACGCACGCCCCAGGTGGAGCGGCCGCCCGCAGCGATGGGAGCCAGCCGTTGCCCGCAGATCGCAAGAACCATCCGCTGTTCGCGCGGTTCTACGCCAGGGTCA
>Ga0207665_10000943_pt1 | contig 19671 bp, 21 predicted proteins | sample LARL112metaG_FD_184351 | JGI IMG/M metagenome (GOLD analysis project Ga0207665, IMG submission 184351) | Corn, switchgrass and miscanthus rhizosphere microbial communities from Kellogg Biological Station, Michigan, USA - LAR L11-2 metaG... | ecosystem: Host-associated > Plants > Roots >...
TACAGCGCGAGGATGGCAATCCGCTGTGCGCGCTCGCTGAAGCGGTCGAGGGCTGCGGCCGTCTCTGTGTGTCTCAGCGCGGCGTCGAAGTCGAGCTCCGCCAACGCGGCGTCCGCCGCCTCGAGATGCGCGCCAAGAATTCGTCCCTGGTAGGTGCCACGAAGATCGGCGGCCCAGGTGCTGTACGGCTCGTCCTCGAGAACCTCTCCGCGGACCAGTGCGAGCGCCTCCTCGAGCGCGCGCCGGGCTCTCCCGGTGGACTGGCCTCCTGACTGCTCGAGCAGCTCGTCGAACCGGTCGAGGTCGAGCGCGACCAGCTCGGTGGCGAAGCGGTAGGCCTCGGGCTCGGTGACGACGAGCGCCCGCGCACGGTCTCGGTCCGGATCGAGGTGCCGGCGAAGACTGGAGACGAATGTCTGGAGCGAGCCCACCGCGTCTTGTGGGCGTCGGTCCCCCCAGACCAGCTCGGTGAGGCGGTCGGTGGTGACGCGATGACCGCGCGCCGCGAGCAGGATCTCGAGCACCTGCTTCGGCCGCGTTCCGCCCAGGTCGGCCGGGCCTAGGCGGCCCGAGTCGTTTTCGATCGAGAGCTGCCCGAATAGCCGGATGACGGTTCGCGGGGTCACCGCACCAGCCTCCCGCTAGGCCGGACGACGAGCCAGAGCCCGCCGAACTCCCGCACGTTTTGGCAAAGGACTTGCAGCGGCCTGCGATCCCCGACGTAGCGATAGAGCGGCTTGCCCGCGTAGGTTGCCTGCAGGCTCCCGTCGGCTCGCCGGATCGTTCCGATGCGCGAGGCCGTGACACCGCCCCCGGCGCTCGGCGCCCGCTTCACGATGTACGGGGGCCACCGCCGTGCACACGCGCCGCCGCAGTTGCTGCGGCCCCGGTCGTCTCTCGTGAAGGCGTAGAGCGCGTAGGACCGCCCGTCGAAGAGGATGCGGCCGTACGCCGAATCGTGAACGGTGAGGCTTGGGCTCCTTGTGGCGCCCAACGCGGACCCAGCCGATGCAACCAGGAAGGCCAGGGCCGCAACGACGCTCGTAGCAAGGACTCGCACGTCTTCTGTAGTCGATCGGCGGGCTGTTTTGTTACACCACTCGACCCACGCTGGCGCGGCGCGGTAGCCTCGCATGGTGAGCGGTTCCGTCGGCGGGGTCGCCGGCACGGCCGAAGAGTCCGAGCTTGTTGGTCGTCTGCGCGAAGGAGACGAGCGGGCGTTCGAGGAGGCCGTCGATGCCCTCTACCCTGCGATGTTCGCCGTCGCGCGCGGGTATGTTCGCGTGCGCTCCGTCGCAGAGGAGGTTGTGCAGGATGGATGGGTGGCGATTCTGGACGGGCTCGAGCGGTTCGAGGGTCGGTCGTCTCTACGCACCTGGGTCCTGCAGATCGTCGCCAACATCGCGCGTGACAGAGGCGCCCGTGAGGGACGTTCGTTGCCGTTCTCTGCGCTCGAGGTCTCGGAGGAGGAGCCGCTTGTCGAGCCAGAGCGCTTCCTCCGCCGGGGCGAGCCCTTTCCGGAGGGGTGGAAAGTCTTTCCCACGGACTGGCGCACGCTTCCCGAATCGCGCGTGCTGGCTCGCGAGACGCGCGATGTTGTCGACGCGGCGATCACGTCCTTGCCCGACTCACAGCAGCTCGTGATGATGTTGCGCGACGTGGTCGGCTGCCGCGCGGAGGAGGTCTCCGAGGCCCTTGGAATCACCGCCGCGAACGAGCGCGTGCTGCTCCATCGGGCGCGCGTGCGCGTTCGGGCCGAGCTCGAGAGGTACTTCGATGGCTGAGCCGAGCGGCGAGTTCCAACACGACTACACCTGTCAAGAGGTCGTCGCGCTCGCGTCGGAGTACATCGACGGGACGATGACGGCGGAGCAGATGACGGCGTTCGAGCTACACCTCAACTTCTGCGACGGCTGCTCGAGCTTCGTCGACCAGGTTCGCACCACAGTGGCGACCGCGCAACGGCTGTCGACAGACGAGATTCCGGACGAGATGAAGGCGAAGCTGCTCACGGCATTCAAGGACTGGCACTCGTGACGACGGCGTACAAGTTCCTGACCGCTGATGGTCGTGGCGTGTTCAGCGGCTTCGCGTGGCCCCTCCCGCAAGGCCGCCCCGGCGAGTGGGTTGAAGCCGACGTCGCGACGTGTCGCTCCGGAGTCCACGCCTGCCGGCTCGTGGATCTCCCGTACTGGCTCGCGCCCGCGTTGTACGAGGTCGAGCTGGACGACCCGCTGGAGACGCTGTCCGTCAAGGTCGTCGCGCCGCGCGGACGATTGATGCGGCGTATCGACCGCTGGAACGAGACGACTCGTGAGGCGTACTCGCGGATGTGCTTGGCGCGCGCACGTGAGCTGATCGACGCCACACCCGACCTTGCAGACTGGGCGCCGCCGCCGAGCATCGAGCTCTGGGAAGCCGCGCGCCTTGGGTTCATCGCCGCTCGGATCGCCGAGCAGGCCGGCGGGATCGACGCCTATCTCGAAGAGCGACGGCTTCAGAGCGAGTGGCTCGTTGAGCAGCTCGCTCTTGACTGAGCACCCGCTCAGGTTCCGCTGAGGACTTCTTCGTACGGTCGCGGCCTCGCTACCCGGCCTCGCCGGACGAAAGGAGAAGCAAGAGATGAAGCTCTTGTCCAAGCGCTGGCTGCTCGCCGCCACGCTCGTATTCGCCGCGTTCGCGGCGGTGATGGTCAGCCAGGCTTTCGCCGGCGGCAATGACACACCCGGCTCCGCCAAGGGACTCGGCCAGCTGACCGGACTGCTCCCGCGCGACCAGCTCACCACCGAAAGCGCAATCCAGGTCGACCTCAGCAAGGAGACCGTCCGCTTGCCGCTCTACAAGGGCATCGCCTACAAGGGCACGCCACAGCAGGAGACGGTCTGGTATGTCCTCCTCGACGCGTCCGACCCTGGGCTCGCGCACGACCTGGGCGTCAACTACGCGCCCAAGCTCGCCAACATCGCGATCGGCGACCCGGCGGCGGTGCAGACCGTCACGCTCGAGTCGCCGACACCCGACCAGAACAAGTTCGGACAGGCAGTCGTCGACTTCCAGGGCGCACCCGACTTCAGCCCCACCCGGATCGCCGAGCCCGGACCGAACGGCTTCCCGCTGGCGAAGTTCCAGCCGGGCGCCGTGGCCGGCCCCGGCTACAGCCCCTTCATCAAGATCGCCGGGTCAGACGTCGTCTACAACGCGCCGATCGTCGCCACCGGCGACGGGCCCTTCGACGTCGTCCACCACGCGAACACCGGCGACCGCGTACTCGGGATCAACCTCGCCGGGCCGCAGCCGCAGGGCCAGTACCAGGACAACTGGGTCGACCTGCTCTTCGTCAAGGGCTTCGACGCCGGGCAGCCGATCCTCTACCTCAGCACGGACGCCGGGCAGCCGCTGACGTCTGTGCTCGAGCGCTCCACCTACGTGCCCGCGCTCGACCAGGCGGCCTACAACGGCGGCGACGACTTCCTCGGCTCAGCCCGGGAGCGCCTGTTCGGGTTCATCAACGGCCAGACCGGCCACGACAACCCGAACGCGCAGGGGTTCGAGAACCTCGTCCAGGATGGCCACGCCTCCGAGGACGCAAGCGCGGGTAACACGGCGCTGATCAACGACCTCCGCAACGGCGGCGACCTGCTCAACGTCTTCGGGGACTTCCCGACGCTGAGCGACCCGCGCCACGCCGACGCCTACAGCCCGCTGTGGGACGCACAGCTCGGCCTCTGGACGGACAAGGCCGTGAAAGAAGGTCTGAACAAGCGCCAGATCGACGAGAACCAGGTCTTCAACCTCGCCGCGAGCAGACCCGACCTGCTCACCGGCGTTAACCCGGCGACCGGCCAGCCCGCGCCGTACGGGGCGAGCGGGGTCGACATCAACTGCGCAGTGATCGGCTTCACCGCGAAGGCACCAACGGCGAATCTCGCCACCCCGCTGCCGAACTCGCAGTTCCCACCGCGCTAGGCACGACTGAACGACACGAGATGGTGGGTCGCCCGGCGCGGCCCACCACCTCATCCGTCCCACTCATCGAAGGAGGCACGGCATGGTCACGGTTGGTCTTTGTGTCCGCCTGACCGCGGCACCGGGCAAGGAGAACGAGGTCGCGGCATTCCTGGAGAGCGCGCTTCCGCTCGTGGAGGCCGAGCCCGAGACGCTGGCATGGTTCGCCGCGCGGATCGATGCCTCGAACTTCCTGATCTTCGACGCCTTCCCGACCGAGGCGGGCAGGGAACAGCACCTGGCGGGTCCCGTCGCGGAAGCTCTTGCGGCGCGTGCGACGGAGCTGTTCAGCCAACCGCCGACCATCGAGCACGTCGAGATTCTCGCCTCGAAGCTCCCCGGATAGCCGCCGCAGGTGGCGCTGTACAGAGCCGAGCGGTGGGTACCTTGGCTCGAATGGCACGACTGACGCTGATTGGCAGCGGCCTTCCGGCGGACGATCAGGACGCGCTGGACGCGTACTCGCAGGTCGTCGTGACCGTGGCAGAACATGTGACGCCGTCGGTCGCGAATCTCCGCGTGACCCGCCGGGTTCGCGGTGGCCGTGTTCTCGACGGCGGGGGCAGCGGCGTCGTGATCACACCGGACGGCTTCCTCCTCACCTCAGCGCACGTCGTCGCAGGCACCACCGGCGCCGGCCGCGCGTCGTTCTCCGACGGACGCGACGTCGAGTTCGCCGTGATCGGCGCCGACGCGCTCTCCGACCTCGCAGTACTGCGGCTCGAAGGCGACGCGTTCACGGCCGCGGAGCTGGGCGATGCCGAGCGGCTCCGGGTCGGCCAGCTCGTCGTGGCGATCGGAAACCCGAACGGCTTCGCCGGCTCGGTCACTGCGGGCGTCATCTCGGCGCTCGGACGCTCGCTGCCGACGCGCTCCGGCGTGAACGTTCGCGTCGTCGACAACGTGATCCAGACCGACGCTGCACTCAACCCCGGCAACTCCGGCGGCGCGCTCGCCGACGGCCGCGGCCGCGTAGTCGGGATCAACACCGCCGTCGCGGGTGTCGGACTCGGCCTGGCAGTGCCGATCAACGCGGCGACGCGGCAGATCATCGGCGCGCTGATGACGGAGGGCCGGTTCCGCCGCGCCTATCTCGGCATCGGCGGCCAGCAGCGGCCGTTGCCGCCGCGGCTCGCCCGCGAGCTGGGCCGCACCGGCTGCGTCGAGGTGGGCGAGGTGGTCGACGACGCGCCCGCCGCACTGGCAGGCGTTCGGCCAGGCGACCTGATCGTCGCCGTCGACGGCCGCCAGGTCGAGACCATGGGAGAGCTGCAGCGCCTACTCGTCGGCGAGCGCATCGGCGCGTCCGTCACGTTCACCGTCGCACGGCACGAGCGCGTTCTCGACATCGTCGTCGTCCCGAACGAGCTCGCCGCCTAGGCGGCAAGCGCGACCAGAGAGCCGATCCGCTCGCCTTCGAGGCGAAGCGCGGCCCACCGGTCGCCGCCGTCCGCGCTTTCCCAGATCTGACCGTCGGCCAGGCCGGCGAACAGGCGACCCTCGGTGGCGAGGAGCGCGTACGGCATCGCCGGTAGCGGGTCGGGGAGGCCGCCCGCAAGCGGCTCCCACGGTCGGCCGTCGCGCCGGCGATAGATCCGTGCCTGCGGGTCGCCACCGCCGTGTGCGGCGAAGGGGCCGGTGCTCGCCGAGAGGTACCAGCAATCGGGATCGTCGGGGTCGACGGTGACCGACCAGGTGTAGTTGCGGTCGCGGCCCTCATCGGCCGGCTGCCACGTCTCGCCTGCGTCCGTGCTGAAGGCCGCGCCGCCTCCGCCGGCTTCGTACGCCCGACCCGGCACGTGCGGATGCCAGGCGAGCGAGTGCACGTCCAGCTGTGCGCCGGGCCGGTGGTCCTGCCAGCTCACACCTCCGTCGGTCGAGCGCATCAGGCCGCCCAGCTCGATCCCGACCAGGAGCAGGCCGGCGTCGTGCGGGCTGGGCGCGATCCAGCGCACGTGCGAGGTCCACGGCCGGGGTGGGAAGCTCCAACGAGGCTGCGAAGGGAGCTCGAGAAGCGCCTCCAGGTCGCTCCAGCTCTCACCCCGGTCGTCGCTGCGGAAGAGCCGGCTTGGCTCAGTCCCCGCATATACCGCGCCATCGGCTGCGCTCACCGCGAGCGAGAACACCGCCGGCTCCGGCAACTCGCAGTCGATCCAGGCTCGGCCGCCGTCGGCGCTACGGCGCACGCCGCCTTCACGTAGTCCGGCATACAGAGTCTCCCGATCGGCCGGGTCGACCGCCAGGCACTGCGCTCCGCTCCCCGGCAGCGACAACGCTCCCGTCCACGCCCCGCCCACCTCGTCGAGCCGGGCAATGCCGTCACCGGTGGCGGCGTACAACCGCGCCATCGACACAGCGTAGAAACTCGAACGTCCGAAGCGTCGTAGATCCTGACGGGATGGAGCGCATCGTCCGCTTCCCCGTGAAGACGGTTCTCACCGTCCTCGGGCTGATCATCGTGGTCTGGGGACTGCTCCACGTGATCGTCATCGCCCGCTCCGTGATCGTTTACATCTTGATCGCGATCTTCCTCACGCTTGCGATCAACCCCCTCGTCGAGTTGCTCATACGGCGGGGCATGCGTTCACGCGGACTCGCGTCCGGAACGGCGTGCCTCATCGTGCTCGTCGCGATCGCCGGCATCGGCTACGCCTTCATCCCGACGCTGATCGACAACGTGAACAACTTCGTCGACGCGGCCCCAGGCTACGTCCACGACCTGACGCACGGCAGGGGACGACTCGGGTTCCTCGAGACGAAGTACCACGTGGTCGAGAGGCTCGAGCATTACGTCAAGAACGGCGGCTCGAAGAAGCTGCTCGGGCTGTCGGGCGCCGCGGTCTCGGTCACGAAGGGCGTCCTCAACTTCATCGTCGGCACGGTGACCGTCGCGTTCCTCACCTTCTTCATGCTGCTCGAGGGCCCCGCGTGGGTGGAACGCTTCTACGGGCTGTTGAAACCGGAGTCCCAGCCGCGCTGGCGGAAGGTCGGGCACGACATCTACCGCCAGGTCGGCGGCTATGTCACGGGAAATCTCGCCATCAGCGTGATCGCAGGCTCACTGGCGACGATCGCGTTGCTGATCCTCGGCGTTCCCTTTGCAGTCGCACTCGGCCTCGTCGTCGGATTGCTCGACCTGATCCCGCTCGTCGGCGCCACGCTCGCCGCGATCATCGTCGTCGCCGTCGCGTTCCTGCACTCGCCCACGGCCGGGATCGTGATGATCGTCTTCTTCGTCCTCTACCAGCAGTTCGAGAACCACGTCCTGCAGCCGCTCGTGTACCACCGGACGGTTGCGCTGTCGCCCCTGGTGATCCTCATCTCGGTGCTGATCGGCGCGGAGCACGCCGGGGTCCTCGGGGCGCTCGCGGCGATCCCCGTCGCCGGAGCGATCCAGGTGCTGATCCTCGACTTCCTCCGCGCCCGGCGCGAGCGGGCGATCGAGCCTGCCACCTGACGCGCGCCGTCATTCCTCCTCGGGAATGAACCTGCGCAGCGAGTCCGCCGCGGGCACGAAGTAGTAGGCACCGGTGAGGGGGCGTGTGAAGCGGGTCAACGCGTCGCGCGGCCCGTCGCCGAGCCCGGCCATGCCGATCAGCATGTCGGAGAGCCGCTTCTGGTCGGCGCTGAAGCCGACGAACATGGTGCCGTGGCTCGTGACGGTGCCGTACGGCATATTGCGGCGGAAGATCTTGCCGAAGCGGTCCTGGTCGGTGCTCGCGACGTGCGAGTTCTCGGGCTTGTCCTCGATCTCGGTGCTGTCCGGCTTCAGACGGCCGATCACCGCCTCCTGCTCGGCGACGGACAGCGACTCCCACATGTGCACGTCGTGCTCCCACTTCTGGAGCAGCAGGATCGTGCCCGAGCCGCCCGGCTCGCCTTCTGGAATGAGCGCGAACTCGGGCGCCTCGATCAGGGTCGGGTTCTCGGTCCCGTCGATGAAGCCCGTGAGATCGCGGTCGTGCATGTACGGCCAGCTGGAGGTCTCCTCCACCACGGTCCCGAGCTCGATCAGCTCAGCGATCGCGTTGCGCGCGCACTCGAAGACGACGTCGTAGGCGCTCCCGGAGAGCCAGAGGACCGCGTCGTGCTGCGTCGCCGGGATGACGAAGCCGTCGGGGCCGACGAGCTCGTCGTCGAAGTCGCTCAGCCCGCCCGGTGCGTCCTCCGGCACCACTTCTGCCCAGAGCGACGGCTTGAAGCCGACGACAAGGTTGACTCCGCCCATCGTCGTCCGGGGCTCGCGCAAGGCCGCGATCGCCGCCACGAGTTCTGCGGCACGGCCGGGAGCCGCAGCGAACTCGAGATAGGCATGGGACGCCGTGCCGAGCGCGAAGATGCCTCCCTGGGGCGTTCTCATCGGTAGGAGAAGATTAGAACCATGAGCCGCGATCGTCTCGAGGCCTTCAGCGATGCCGTGCTCGCTGTGGTGATCACGATCATGGTGCTCAACCTGGACCCGCCGGCCGGGCACGAGTTCAGCGATCTCCGGCCGCTTCTCCCGAAGCTCGCCATCTACCTGCTGAGCTTCGTCTTCGTCGCGATCTACTGGAACAACCACCACCATCTGTTCCAGGTCGTCGACCGGATCAGTGGGGCGGTGCTGTGGGCGAACGCGCTCCTCCTCTTCTGCCTCTCGCTCACCCCCGTGGCGGCCGCCTGGCTGGGACCGCATCTCGGAGACACCGCACCCACTGCCACGTACGGCGTCGTGCTTCTCTGCTCCGCGATCGCCTACGGGATTCTGGTCCGGACGCTCGTTGCGGCCCAGCCGCCGGGCTCGCCGCTCGAGCAGGCGGTCGGCCGCGACAGGAAGGGCAACCTGTCGGTCGTCGGGTACGTCGTCGCTATTGCGCTTTCCCCCGTCGTGCCCTGGCTGTCGCTCGCGATCTACTTCGCTGTCGCCGCGGTCTGGCTCATCCCCGATCGCAGGATCGAGCGCGTGTTACCCCGGGACGAGGACGTCGACCAGCCGGAAGGTCGAGTCACGTGAGGGCAACGTCGGTGTCCAGGCCGGGTCGAGGGCGAGGTACGACTCAGGGTCTTCCTGGATCACGCCGAACAGCACCTCGGTGACGATGCGGCCGCCGACCTCTCCGAGACGGTCGCCGTTCTCGCGTACGTCCGACTCGCGGAGGATGTAGAGCCAGAGCGGGGTTTCCGCGGTCCAGCCGGCACTCCGCAGGCCGAGCTCCTCGACACTCAGTACGTCGGCGCCGATCTCCCGGGCGACAGCCTCGCCCGAAGGCAGGCCCGTGCCCTGCCCGCGCTCGAGATCCCTGCTGGCGAGAGAGCGGTAGACAGGGCGGTCGACGGCGCCGGTGATCGCCTCGGGAAGGTCGATCAGCGAGGCGGGAAGACGCCCGTCGATCCGCTTCGCCCTCTGCGCGGGCCGCCGGCCCGGTACGTCGAACACGAGAGCCCAGTCGAGGCGGCGCCCGTCGAGCGGCCGGAAGCCGATCAGATCGGGAAACACGGGATAGGACGGGCCTCCTTCGGCCAGCTGGTAGAGCTGCAGGATCTGCGAGTGCCCATAGCGGTAGGCGGCGTCGGCGAACTCGACCGGGACGAACGGCTCCCCTTCCGGCCGGTAGAAGCGCCGGCCGGAGCGACGCAACTCGTCGACGAGCGCCTGCCCGACGAGACTCGGCAGGAAGTCGTTGACGATCAGCCACTGGTAATGCCAGGCGAGGGCACGGCGGGCCTCGTCGAACAGGGCTCCCTCTGGCATGCCGTCGTCCCGGAGACGGTCGACGAGTCGGTTGTGCCCCCTGCTGAAGGCGATCTGCAGCTCGGTCACGAACAGATGCACGTCGTTGCGCGGATCCCCGATCAGCGCGAGCCCTTCCCGGTTTCGAGGCAGGTCGCCGTCCACGAGCAGCAGCTTGGCCGGGTCGTCGCGCATGTACATGTACGGGGAGCCAGTCGGGCCGCCGCCGTAGAGGGACTCGAGGTTGGCGCGAGGGGAGCGCATGTTCCTGAGTGCACCGAGATCGGAATGGCTCCGCAGCGGTGAGCGGTCGGCGGTCAGGTCATGGGCCACGTACTGGCCGAAGAACGGCCAGCCCGCCTCGACCTCCGCGTCGCCTTCGCAGTCGCCGCCGTCGCAGAATCCGCCGGCCGCGCCGAGCTGCTGCAGCAGCGACTCATCCGCCTCGAGCGGAGGAAGCTCGAACATCCGCCCGTAGCCGCCCTCGCCGACCGGCACGCCGGCACGTCCCGGCGCCAGGCAGTGATCGCGCATGTGTGTGGCCATCGTCGTGGCCATCGTCGCCTGAGTTGATACCACGCCTCCCGTCTCGGGGACGGGAGGCGTGGCGTCCGGTTGGGTCAGCCGGAGGCGCCGGCGCCGACTGGCTCAGCGGCACTCGCCGCCGCCTCGACGGCCAAGAGGATCACCTCGGTCGCTTCGGCCGGATGTGTGATGAGCGACAGGTGGCCGGCCTCGACCTTGGTCACGTTCGCGCCCGCACGCTTCGTGAACATCTCCTGCAGCGCGAGCGGGATTACGTGATCCTCCGTGCCGATGAGCGCCCAGGACGGGATCGTCTTCCACGCGGGCTCCCCCGAGGCCTCGGCGAACTGCGCGGCGGCTCCGGGTCTCTGTCCTGCGAACAGAACGGCGGCTTGCTTCGGCGGAACTCCGTTTGCGAAGCACGTGGTGTAGCCCTCGTACGGCGAATTGGCGTCCCAGCGCAGGTAGAGATCCACGGCTCCGTCCGAAGGCACGGGGTTGAGGGCGCTCTCGGTGACGCACGACTTCCAGGTTTCCGTGAGTGCAGCCAGGACCTCACCCTCGTCAGGCATGAAGCCGTCGATGTAGACCAGTGCCTTGACGTTCGGGTTGCCCGTGGCGGCGTTCGTGATGACGAACCCTCCGTAGGAGTGCGCGACGAGCACGATCGGCCCCGTGATCGTCTTGAGGAACGCGGCGATGTACGCCGAGTCGCTGCCAGGGCCACGGAGCGGGTTGGGCGGAGCGATCACGGTGAAGCCGCTGTCCTGTAGACGCTCGATCACGCTGGTCCAGGACGATGCGTCGGCCCAGTCACCGTGCACGAGCACGATGGTCGGCCTGTCAGTAGCCATGAGTGAGTCCTCCTTTGCTCGACATTCGGTCGCTGTCTATGCAGGCACCGACTGGCTCAGCCATTCCTCGAACCGCGTCGGGGCGATGCGGGCGTCAGGTCCCGGCGTAAGGGAGTGCGCCTGGAGCACCGCGCCGAAGTAGGGAGCGTTGTCGTCCGTCTCCACCAGGCGAGCGTCGTGGTGCGCCTCGAGAAAGCGCCGGGCCAGCTCGTCCATCCGCAACTGCTCCGGACCGCCCAGCTCGATGACGCCGTTCAGCGGTGCGTTCACCGTGACGTCCGCGAGCGTCGAGGCGACGTCGTCGGCCGACTCGGGCTGCACGAACGCGGACGGGAGATGGATCGCCTCGCCGGTGCTCCCCGAATCCACGATGCGACCGATGAACTCGAAGAACTGCGATGCCCGAAGGATGCTGTAGGGCACAGAGCCCGCCTTCACTGCATCCTCCTGCGCAACCTTCGCACGCATGTAGCCGCTCTCGGGAAGCCGCTCGGCGCCGACGACCGAGAGTACGACGTGGTGCTTGACACCCGCAGCTGCTTCCGCCGCCAGCGTGTTCCGGGTCGACGTCAGGAAAAAGTCCAGGACCGCCGCGTCGTCCCAGTTGGGCGCGTTCGCGACGTCGACGACGATGTCCGCACCCTCGAGAGCCTCGGCCAACCCTTCGCCGGTGAGCGTGTTGACGCCTGTGTCGGGTGACGCGGCGAGCGCCTCGTGGCCGGCCTCGCCGAGTTTCTCGACGACCTTCGACCCGATGAGGCCGGTGCCGCCGATGATCACGATCTTCATCTCATCTCCCTTCCGTGGACAGGGCGGGGGATCGCGCTGGTCGGCCGCTCTCGAAGCAGCGCACGACAGACGGCACCGGTCCTCCGGTGGCGAACGGCCGCAGAGTTCCGCGGCATACGTTCGATTCCGGCCGGGCTTTCACCACGCTCCCTCTGATCGCCTGCGCGAGTTCTTCCGGGCGCCTTGGCCGATTCTGTCAAATGGCGGAGGACGAGGTGCTCAACCTCCTGCCAGGCGCCGATACCCGCCGCTGACCCAGTCGACGACGAGGCGGCCGTATTCGACGGCTGCTTCCTCCCACGCAAAGTGGCCGGCGTCGAGCGGATGGATCTCGCTGTTCGGGAGGAGGTCGCCGAGGTACTGGTTGTTCGACCACGGCACGAGGTCGTCGCCGTTCCCAGCCACGATCTGGCTCGGCGTGGTGATCGTCGGCAGGAGCTCGCGCAAGACCGGGTTCTGCTCGGGGTAGTGCCGGACGAACCGCGCCGACTCCGCGAAGCGCCCGAGGTCGTAGGCGCTGACGTAGTCCTCGTGCACCTCGGGCTCGCTCTCGCTCGGCGCGGCCGCCTCGAGGGCTTGGCCGAGGTTGGTCCGGGCAAAAAGCCCGCGAACGACGTCGAGGCTCGGCGCCTCGATGATGTCCTTGAGCGCGCCGCCTGCTTCGATCGGGAAGCGGACTGCGCCGCCGCCGACGGTCAGGCTCGTGACACGCTCCGGAGCCTTCGCGGCGAGAAAGAGCGCTGCCGCCGTGCCGACGTCAGGGCCTACGACGTGGGGCGCTCCGAGGCCCCATTCGTCGATCAGCCGGGCGAGGAACGCGCCGGAGGCGTCCGGCGCGATCAGCTCCGGGCGGCCGTCCGAATGGCCGAAGCCCGGCATGTCGATCGCAACGACCCGCCCGGCCGCCGAGACACGATCCCAGATGCGGCGGAAGGCCCAGAGGCTCTCGGGCCACGGCGCCAGCAGCAGAACGGTGACGTCGGAGTCTGCCTTCGTGTCCGCGAACCGCACGCGCACTCCGTCGCAGACCCGGAAATAGGTGGTCATCGCGCTCGTCTGTCGTCTCCCCTCCCCAATTCGATGACGGTCGTCATCGCGCGACCCTACCAGAACCGATGACAGTCGACATCGAAATGCCCTACCCTGCAGGCATGACTGAGAAGTGGCGATCGCCTGCTCGAGCGCGAATGGTGCAAAGTGCCGCGACGCTCATCCGTGAGCGTGGCATCCACGGCACCGGATTGCGCGAGGTCGTCACCCACTCCGGCGGTCCACGCGGCTCGCTCGGCCGTTTCTTCCCCGGCGGAAAGACTCAGCTGGTAGCCGAGGCCATCGATGTCGCTGTGGCAGAGCTATTCGGAGATTTCGAACGCCGGCTCAGCGAGGCGGAGACGTTCCCGGAAGCAATCGGCGTGATTGTGACTCCCTGGCGTCGCCTGCTCGTCGACCACGACTTCGCCTTGGGCTGCCCGCTCGCCGCGACGATCTGCGACGCCGCCGACAACGAGAGCCTGCGCACCCATGTCAGCGACTTGCTCGCAGGGTGGACGGCGCCAGTCGCCGACGCCTACACCAAGTTTGGATCCCCGCAGGCTGAAGCCGAAGCCGAAGCGACGGTGCTGGTGGCCGCGCTCGAAGGCGCTCTCATCCTCTCGCGCGCCCAGCGCAGCATCGAGCCGCTCGACGCGGTGGAGCGCTTCTTCGCGGCACGTGCCCCAACAGGCGAGATTCGTCGATGAGCACCGACGTCGTCATCGGGAACGACGAGCAAACACGCTGCTCGTGGGCCGGGGCCGGAGATACCGCCATCGGCCGCTACCACGACGAAGTCTGGGGCACTCGCACCTACGACGAGTCCGCGCTGTTCGAAGCGCTGACACTTGGCGTGTTCGAGGCCGGCCTCAGCTGGTCGATCGTGTTCCGGAAACGGGACGCCTTCCGGACCGCATTCCGGGGTTTCGACGTCGGCGAGGTCGCCACGATGACGGCGGACGACGTCGACAGGCTGGTAGGCGACGCGACGATCATCCGCAACCGCGCGAAGATCCAGGCGACCGTCGACAATGCCCGCGCCATGATCTCCGCGACGCCGAGCCTCGCCGAGCTCGCGAAGTCCTACGCGACCGACCGAAAACGCGCGCCGCGTTCACTTGCCGAGCTGCCCTCGTCGACTCCTCAGGCGGAGGAATTCTCCAAGCAGCTGAAGTCGCAGGGATACCGCTTCGTCGGGCCTACGAGCGTATATGCGTTCATGCAGAACGTCGGCATTGTGAACGACCACATCCAGGGATGCTTCCGCGCGGTCGGCTAGCCGGCCGCCGGCGGAAAGCTTCGGCGTCCGCTATTCGTTGTAACTCGTAATGGGAATGTTCTTCCATGACCGGGGCGAGGCCCCGCCCGAACGTCCTGCCGACCCCGAAGTGCGGCGGGCCAACCTGCGGCGCATCGGGCCGCTCTTCAAGCCGTACTGGCGGCGGCTCTCGGTACTGCTCGGACTGATCGTCCTGAGCGCGGGCCTCGGCGTCGTGCCGGCGTTCCTGCTCCGCCGCGTCCTGATCGCGATCCAGAGCCAGGACACCCGCGCGGTCTCCGTGAACGCGGCCGCGATGATCGTGATTGCGATCGTCGCCGGCATCCTCGGCGTGATTCAGACGCTTCTCTCCAACCAGGTGGGGCAGCGTGTGATGCACGACCTTCGCGCAGCAGTGTTCCGCCACCTGCAGCGCCTCTCGCTCGCGTTCTTCACGCGTACGCGCACCGGCGAGGTGCAGTCGCGCATCAACAACGACATCGGCGGAGTGCAGAGCGTCGTCACAAACACCGCGACGAACATCGCGTCGAGCGGGACGACCGTGGTCGCGACGATGATCGGCATGCTGCTCCTCAGCTGGCAGCTCGCCCTCTTCGCGTTCGCGCTGATCCCGATCTTCGCCGTGTTGACCCGCCGGGTCGGCAACGAGCGGCGGCGGATCGCGAAGACGACGCAGGAGTCGCTCGCCGACATCTCGAGCATCGTCCAGGAGTCGCTCTCGGTCAGCGGCATCCTGCTCGGGAAGACGATGGGCCGGGGCGACGAGCTCGCCGACCGCTTCCAGAGCGAATCGCAGAACCTCGCCGATCTCGAGGTGCGCCAGCGGATGGCCGGCCGCTGGGTGATGGCCTCGATCCAGACGAGCTTCGCGGTGATGCCCGCTGCCGTCTACTGGCTGGGCGGCACCGTGCTCAGCCACACGATCTCGATCGCGACCATCGTCGCCTTCACCACGCTGCAGACGCGGCTCTTCTTCCCCATCGGCTCGCTGCTCGGCGTCAGCCTCGACATCCAGACCTCGCTCGCGCTCTTCGACCGCATCTTCGAGTACCTCGACGAGCCGGTCGACATCGAGGAGGGCACGGTCGACGCCGCCCAGGCCGGGGAAGTCGTCTACGACCACGTCTGGTTCCGCTATTCGGACGACGTCTGGACATTGCAGGACGTGAGCTTCGCCGTCCCCGCTGGGACGACCACCGCGCTCGTCGGCGAGACCGGCGCCGGGAAGACCACGCTCGGCTATCTCGCGGCCCGGCTCTACGACGCCGACCGCGGCTCGGTCTCGATCGGGGGCGTCGACGTCCGCGACCTGAGCTTCGCCGCGCTGTCGAGCCTCGTCGGCGTCGTGTCGCAGGAGACGTACCTCTTCCACGCCACGGTGCGCGAGAACCTCCGCTTCGCGAAGCCCGACGCGAGCGACGAGGAGCTCTACGCGGCGGCCGAGGCCGCACGGATCCACCACGTGATCGCAGCGCTGCCCGAGGGCTACGACACGGTCGTCGGCGAGCGCGGCTACCGCTTCTCGGGAGGCGAGAAGCAGCGGATCGCCATCGCGCGCACGATCCTCCGCAACCCGCCGATCCTCGTCCTCGACGAGGCGACGTCCTCGCTGGACACCGAGACCGAGCGGCTCGTGCAAGAGGCGCTCGACCGGCTCTCGGAGGGTCGGACGACGATCGCGATCGCGCATAGGCTTTCGACGGTCCGGGACGCCGACCAGATCGTCGTGCTCGACCGCGGACAGGTCGTCGAGCGCGGCCGGCACGAGGAGCTGCTCGCCGCGGGCGGCCGCTACGCGGCGCTCGTGAGCCGAGACGCGGAGCTCGAGCCGCCGGCGCTCGTCTAGCCGCTCTCGTACTCGTCATGGCGGCGGATCCAGAGCTGCCACGCCTCGCCCTCGTCGCGGCCCTGCGGGGCACGGTCGAGGATGCCGTAGTAGGTCATCAGGAACTCCAGTCCCCGCCGCCCGGTCGAGTAGGCGTGGTAGACGGTGTCCTCCTCGCGCACGAACGTGCTGAACCCGGGGCTCTCGGTCAGATAGCCGGCGGCGTCGGTGCCGCTCGCGCGGGCGTTGTGCTCGACGATCGGCGGGAGTGAGTCGGCCATCGCGGCGACCGCCTGACGACCTTGTTCGGCCGTCCACGAGAACCCGAGGTCGAAGTTGAAGTCGGTGGGCGCGGACGAGACCCACGGGAAGCTCCAGCCCATGCGGCGTTTGTAGGCCTGCAGCTTCTCGAGCGGTGCCTGTGAGACGAAGACGACGGTCGCGCCGCGAGCGTGCACATGTGGGAGGACCGGGTCGACCGCGTCGGCGATCGACGAGTTCACCGGGCAGCCGGCCGCATAGCTCGGGCCGAACATGAAGTGGTAGACGAGCAGCTGAGAGCGACCGTCGAAGAGCTCGCCGAGCTCCCGCTCTCCGTCGTCGGTATCGAAGCGATATTCCTTCTCCACCGGCACCCAGGGCAATTCGCGCCGCTCCCGCGCGAGCTCGTCGCCGAGCCGCGTGTGTTCCTTTTCGCGGGCGAGGAGCCGCTCGCGCGCGGCGAGCCACTCGTCGCGGGTGCCGGTCGTATGCGCGGTCATGCCGCTATCCGCTCAGGCTCGACGTTGTCCTCGGCAGCGGCGGGTGCCAGGTCACGCCTGCGAACGAGCAGGAAGGTGATCGGGATCGCGGCGAGTGCGACGGCGCCGCAGACCCAGAACGCCCACTGGAAGCCGCCGGTCAGCGCGGCCGGAGCCGTGGAGCCGGAGTGAATCAACGTCTTGAAGTGCGTGGCGGCAACCGTGGAGGCGATCGCAACGCCGATTGCCCCGCCGACCTGCTGCGAGGTGTTGAGCAGCCCCGAGGCGAGCCCGGCCTCCTTCGCCGCGATGCCGGCGAGCCCGGCGATCGAGACAGGGATGAAAGCGAAGGCGGTGCCTGCCCCGGCGACGAAGAACGGTCCCGCAAGGTCGTGCCAGAACGTGCCGTCAACCGGGGCGGCGGTGGTCCAGAGGATGCCGCCACTGATCAGCCCCATCCCGACCGCCATCACGATCTTCGCCGAGACACGGGTCACGAGGGCCTGGGACAGTCCGGCGAGCGCGACCGAGGTGACCGACGCGGCCAGCCAGGCGAGCCCGGTCTGGAGGGCCGAGTAGCCGAGCACCTGCTGCATGTAGAGCGTGCCGACGAAGATGAAGCCGAAGAAGCTCGCTCCGAGCAGGAGTCCTACTGCGTTCGCGCCCGCGACGGTCGGGAGCCGGAAGATGCGCAGCGGGAGCAGCGGCGCCTCGGCCCGGGTCTCGATCACGAGGAAGCCGAGGACGAGCGCAGCGGCGATAGCGAGCAGCGAGATCGTCCTCGCGCCGCCCCAACCGTGCTGCGGAGCCTGCGAAAGGGCGTAGACGAGCACCAGGAGTCCAGCGGTGACGGTGAAGGCACCGAAGGGGTCATAGCGACGCCGGTTCACATCGAGCCGGCTCTCGGGAACGATCCGCGGTGCGAGCAGCAACGCGGCCAGTCCGATCGGCACGTTGAGGAAGAAGATGTACTCCCAGCCGAGGTAGCGGGTCAACAGGCCGCCGACGATCAAGCCGACCGTCGCGCCGCTTGCCGCGACCGCCCCCCACGCTCCGAGCGCCTTGTTCCGTTCGGCACCCTCCGGGAACATGTTCATCACGATCGACAAGGCGGCCGGCAGCACGATCGCCGCGCCAAGCCCCTGGACCCCGCGCATCACGATCAAGAACGTGTCGGTCGTCGCCAGCGCGCAGGCCAGCGACGCGCCCGTGAAGACCGCAAGGCCGATCATCATGATGCGGCGCCGCCCGAGAAGATCCGCGGCCCGGCCGCCGAGCAGCAGGAAGCCGCCGAACGTCAACCCGTAGGCGGTGACGACCCACTGCAGGTTCGTCTCGCTGAAGTGAAGCTTGGTGCCGATCGTCGGCAGGGCCACGTTCACGATCGTCAGGTCGATGACCGTCATGAAGTAGGAGACCGCAAGGAGGGCGAAAGCCCGCCAGCGATGCACGGTCGCTTCGGCGGTCGATGATTGGGCGATAGCGATCAAGAGAACCTCCCGTTCGGAATTCGTCGTCACCCGTGTGACGGCGGAAGGTCCAGGAACTAACCGGCGGGCTTCGACCGCTCGCGCGTCCGTCGCGAGATCACGATCAGTCGCGCCGGCTCACCACTGCAATTGCGCAGCAAGCGCACCGGAGGCGGGAAGCAGAGGACTGCCCCCTGGGCAAAGCGCCGGCGCTCACCGGCGACACACTCCAGCTCGACCTCTCCCTCCTCCACGAACGCGATCGCGTCGCGCCACGAGCCGGAGTCGACGGACAGGTCCTCGTCTGGCGACAGCTCGACCACACGCCTACGAAAGTGGGCCGTGTCCTGCGCGAGTCGGCTGAAGTCGAGCTCCTCGTCGCAGCTCATCTGAGCGGAGCGACGGCGAACCGCCCCAGCAGCTCCGGCTGCAGGAAGTAGTGGATCTCCGCGATCAATCCGTCCTCGATTCGCAGCACCTCGAGCGCGAACGGCTCGGGCGCCGCGCCCGGCTCGCGCTGGAGGAAGACGGCGTACGCCGGCTGTCGGTTCGCACGCGTCGGCACGTGCAGATGGCGCCGCGCGGACGGGCGGAACGGATAGTTGGCGAAGAAACGGGCGATCCCCTCACGTCCGAAGACCCAGGCCGGCGACGGCGGCATCGTGAGGTGCGCATCCTCCTTCAGAAGTGCAGCAAGCGCATGGACGTCAGTGCGCTTCCAGGCATCCATGTAGCGCGCGAGAACTTCCTGCTCGACCCGATCCGGAGACTGCGGGCTATGCCAGTCGTCGCGGCGTTCAGGCAGATGCAGACCCAACGTCTCGCGGGCGCGCTGCAACGCACTGTTGCTCGCGACAACGGACATCTCCAGCATCGCCGCAGTCTCGCGCGCGCTCCACCCGATCACATCGCGCAGGATCAGCACCGCCCGCTGCCGAGGCGGCAGCTGCTGAATCGCGACCAGAAACGCAAGCTCGACCGTCTCCCGCGCGACGATCGCCTCGTCCGGTCCGTCCTCACCGCTGACAACCTCGTCGAGCAGCCGGTCCGGGTACGGCTCCAACCAGGTCATCTCCCCGGTCGGCTCCGGAACGGCGTCCGGATCGGTCGGCTGGCTCACGAGTTGCGGTAGGAGCCGCCGGGGCCGGCGCTCGAGCAGGTCGAGGGACGCGTTCGTCGCGATCCCGTACAGCCAGGCGCGCAGCGTCGACTTTCCGAGGAACGTCTCGCGACGCCGCCACGCGCGAAGGAACGTCTCCTGGACGATGTCCTCGGCATCCTCGGCCGAGCCGAGCATCCGGTACGCGTGCACCTCGAGCTCGCGGCGGTAGCGGATGGTTGCCGCGGAGAACGCGTCACCGTCGCCGCGCAGCGCGCGCGACCACAGCTCACTCTCGTCTCGAAGCGAACCCACTGACGCAGTTGTCACACATGTGTGACGGC
>Ga0207665_10000944_pt1 | contig 19638 bp, 16 predicted proteins | sample LARL112metaG_FD_184351 | JGI IMG/M metagenome (GOLD analysis project Ga0207665, IMG submission 184351) | Corn, switchgrass and miscanthus rhizosphere microbial communities from Kellogg Biological Station, Michigan, USA - LAR L11-2 metaG... | ecosystem: Host-associated > Plants > Roots >...
GTCCGACGGCTGCTGCCCGCTGGTGCACATCCCGGCCCACCTCCCTCCAGCGACTGGCCGAAGACCACTTTCGAAGTCATGTTCGACCATGCCGGGACCCACCGACACTTCTAGTACCCCGGCCCGGGCCGGGTGTCATGGAAGAACACGTGCTCGGGGTCATCTTCGTCCAGGCCGGTGAGTATCCCGCTGGGGTTCCATCCTTCACTGCGCAGCAACTTCCTCATTGGTGCGTGCGAGTCGTTGGTGGACACGAACACCCTGGGTGTCGAGGCGTTCTGGAGAGTGGCCCGGATGAGAGCGCGTCCGATTCCCTGCTGCCGCCAGCGGGGTGCGACATAGCGCAGGTCGATGAAGTCGCGCTGGTAGAAGTGGCCTGGCCGGAGCGCGAGGAAGCCCACGACCTCGCCGCGCTCCTCAGCCACCAGGCTGGCTTGTTCCTTGATGAGGGCCTGGATGTCCCCGGGTTTGCCGAGTCTGCCTGGGTCGATGGCCGTTATGGCAGCGACGTCCGCGGCCGTGGATCGCGCCCGGCTCCAGCCGTCTGGGCATGCCGGAATGCCTGCCCCACACCGGTCCATGCGGCAGGAAAGCCCCGTCCCGCTGCGCGCCTGAACGCCTCCGGCGCCGCTGGGGTCATAGCGAGACCTCGCACTATCTGTGATCCGGCGGCGGTGTGCTACTACACCCGGTGCTACACGTGCCTGCCTACTGGCCGCCGGGCTGGCGATGTGCGATGACTGAGGGGTGAACCAGGGGAAGCGCCGGCATCGCGGCGTTGGGGGGTCGAGATGGGCAAGACCGGTAACCACGCAGTAGTCCTCGGGGCCAGCATCGGCGGTCTGCTGGCGGCGCGGGTGCTGGCCGACGCGTACGAGACGGTGACGGTCATCGACCGGGACAGCCTGCCCACGGGCGCGCGAAGCCGCCGTGGCGTGCCCCAAGGGCGGCACATTCACGTGCTGCTGCCGAGCGGGGCCGGGATCATGGAGGAGCTGTTTCCCGGGCTGATCAGTGACCTGGTGGCTGAGGGAACTCCGGTCATGAGCGACTTTTCCCAGGCGTGGGCATCCTTCGGCGGCCATCTCATGTGCGCTGAGGCGGCTCCCGTGCCTGGGGTTTTCGTGCAGCCCAGCCGGCCCTATCTGGAGGCACACGTGCGCGCCCGGGTCCAGGCGCTGCCGAACATCGAGATAGCCGACGGAATCGAGGCCGTTGACCTGGCCGCCACCGAGAACCGGGACCGCATCACCGGCGTCCGCATCCAGCGCCACCAGACCGGCGCGGACATCCTCACTAGTGAGCAGGTGCTCCCCGCCGATCTGGTCGTCGACGCGACCGGCCGGACCGGCCGCACCGCCTCCTGGCTGCCGTCACTCGGTTACGGCCCGCCCACCGAGGAGCAGGTGAAGGTGGACATCAGGTACTCCAGCCGGCCGCTGAAGCTGCGTCCCGGCGCTCTAGACGGCAGGACGCAGGTCTTCATCGGCGCCTCGCCTGGCCACCCACACGGCATCGGGATGTTCGCGACCGAGGATGATCGCTGGATGCTCACGCTGTTCGGCTACCGGGGCCATCATCCGCCCGCCGACCCCGCCGGGTTCCTGGCCTTTGCCGAAATGGTCGCGCCGCCCGAGGTGTTCGCCGCGATCCGCGCGGCCGACCCACTCGCGGACATCGTCACCAACCGGTTCCCGGCCAGCCTGTGGCGGCACTACGAGCGGCTGCGCCGGTTCCCTGCCGGGCTGCTGGTCTTCGGCGACGCGATCTGCAGCTTCAATCCCGTTTACGGCCAGGGAATGTCGGTCGCCGCCCATCAATCCGTGGCGTTGCGGGACGCACTCGCCCGCGGCGATCAGGACCTGGCCAGCCGGTTCTTCCGGGCGGCGGCCAAGCCGGTCGGCGTCGCCTGGCAGCTCGCCGTCGGGGGCGACCTGGCCCTGCCCGAGGTCCAGGCTCCGCGGCCGTGGCCGGTCAGGATGATCAACGCCTACGTGAACTGGCTGCAGGCGGCCGCCGAGCACGACGTCGTGGTCACCACCCGCTTCTTCCGGGTGGCCGGCCTGATCGACCCACCGACCCTGCTCCTCCGCCCCTCGACCGTGTGGCGGGTGCTGGCCGGCAACGCGCGCCGCCGGGCACCAGCGACGGGGCAGGCCACGGGCAGCCCAGCCACGGGCAGCCCAGCCACGGGCAGCCCGGCCGGGCACCCCGGGCCTGCCCCGGCCGACCCGGGCCGGGCCGCCGCTTCTCGCTCACGCCCGGCGGGTTGAGGACGTCGCCGGGCAATGGCAGGTGTGGGCCTCTTCCTCCTGGCCGAGCTGCGCAGACGCTGGCGCAGCTGGCTGAGCGTGGCCCTGCTCGTCGGCGCGTTCGCCGGTGTGGTCACGGCCGCGGCCGCCGGTGCCCGGCGGACCGATTCCGCCTACCCCCGCTTCCTGGCCTGGAGCAAGGCGCCCGACCTGCTGATAGCCCGGTACGCGCCGTACCTTCCCCCGATCCGGCGCCAGGCCCTCGCCCGCCTGCCGGGCGTGCAGGTGGCCTACGTCCGGTCGGTCGGCTTGCTGGCCCCGCACGGCATCAACCTGCTCGCCCCGGAAGACAACCTGATCCCGGGCCGCTTCTGGAAACAGAAGATCGTCGCCGGGCGGCTCGCCGATCCGGGCCAGGCCGATGAAGTCTCAGTCTCGTTCCTGCTGGCGCAGGCGCGGGAGCTGAAACCGGGGGACACCCTGCGCGTCGTGCTGCCGACCGGGATGGGCCGGTCAGCGCCGTTCGCATTCCACGTCGTCGGGATCGAAGCCGCGGCGACCGAGTTCCCGCCCCGGCTCGATGCCGGGCCGCCCGCCGTCTGGGCCACCCCGGCCTTCTGGAAGACGCACCGGGCGACACCGCAGACGTTCACCGAGGCAGTGCTGCGCCTGACCCGGAGCCATGCCGACGTGGCCGCGGTCCAGCGCGAGGTCGCCCGGCTGGCCAGCGCCGCGCCGGCCGAGAGCACTCCGCTGGCCGCGCAATCGGCGAGTACCCAGCGCTCGATTCACCTGCAGGCCGTTGCCCTGTGGCTGCTCGCCGGGCTCCTCGCGGTAATAAGCCTCCTGGTCCTGGGCCAGGTGCTGGCCCGGCTCAGCTTTCTCGAGTCCACCGACTACGTGGTCCTGCGGGCCCTCGGGATGGGCCGCCGGCAGCTGATCGCTATCGGTCTCGGCCGGGCGGCCGCGATCGGAGTGGCTGGCGGTATGGCGGGGGTTGCGCTGGCCTTCGCGTTGTCCCCGCTGCTGCCCGTGGGCCTGGCCGGGATGGCCGAGCCGCGCCCAGGCCCAGACGCCGACGGCTTGGTGCTGGCCATCGGCGGACTGGCCACGGCGTTCCTCACCATGGGCTGCGCCGCGCCAGCGGCCTGGCGCGCGGCGACCAGGGACGTGGCCACGGCCACCGTGGTCCGCCCTGGGCGGCGCGGGCTGGCCATCCAGCTGGCCGGCGGGGCCAGGTCTGCTCCCCGGATGATAGGTGTCCGGCTGGCCCTGCGGCCGGGCGCTGGCCGGACCGCGCTGCCGGTGCGCAGCACCATCGCCGGGGCGGTCGTCGGCGTGGCGGCGCTGAGCGCGGCCGCGGTCTTCTCGGCCAGCCTGAGCCACCTGCTCACCACCCCGCGGCTGTACGGCGTGGCCTGGGACAACATGGTGGGCACCACGGCCGGGGCCGAATTGTCGCCGGTGGCCAGGATGGTGGCCCGCGACCCGGCCGTCGCGGGGTGGTCCATCGGATACTCGAACGCGTTCCTGCAAGTAAATGGGGTACGTGTGGACGCCATCGCCATGCGCACGGGCCGTGGGGCCGCGCTGATGGGCGTCCCGGTGCAGGGCCGGCTCCCGCGGGGCTCAGGGGAGATCGCGCTGGGCCGGCAGACCCTGGCCGCGGCGCACGCCCACGTGGGTGCCACGGTCCGGGTGGCGGTGCTGGGCAATCACCCGGTGCGGATGCGGGTCGTCGGCGCGGCCATCTTCCCGGCGCTCGGCGATGCTCTCGGCCTCGGCCAAGGCGCCGCCCTTACCCTGGCCAGCGCGCTTCACCTGCCCGGTGTGCCGGCTTCTCTCCCTCCGCTGGACACCCTGCTCGTCCGGTTCCACGGGAATTCCGCCCAGCCGGCCGAAAGCAGCCGCCTGGCCGCTCAGGTGGCCCGGCTGGGCCCGTTCCTCACCCAGGGGCCGCCGACACCAGTGGACCTGGTCAATTTCGGCCGGGTGCGGGACCTGCCGATGCTGCTGGGCGCCGCGCTCAGCGGGCTCGCGCTGGCGACGATAGCGCATCTCCTGATCACCGCGGTCCGGCGGCGGGGACGCGACTTCGCCATCTTGCGCACGCTCGGCTGTACCCGCGGCCAGCTTCGCCGGGCGGCGGCCTGGCAGGCGGGCACGCTGACCGGTGTGGCGCTGGCGATAGGGATTCCGGCCGGTGCCGTTTGCGGCCGGGCCGCCTGGCAGATCTTCACCCACCGTCTCGGTATCCTGCCGGTTCTCGTCCTTCCATTCTGGCAATTCGCCCTGATCACCGGCGCTGCGCTGGTGCTTGCCCTGGCCGTCGCGGCCTGGCCCGGTGAATTCGCGGCGCGGGCCAGCACCGCCCAGGTCCTGAGAAGGGAATAGCAGGTCATTATCGGGTTGCGGCGACCGCGCCCGGCCGCGACGCTGTGCAGGATGAAGACGACCGAGGTCCAGGTCCGGCTGGCCCAGCCGGACGAGTGGGCGGTGGTCAGGGACATGCGGCTGGCGGCGCTGGCGGATGCGCCGGGCGCGTTCGCCTCGACCCTGGACCGCGAGACCGGCCAGCCCGAAGCTGAATGGCGATCCCGGATCGCGGCCCGGCCCTGGTTCCTGGCCTGGCAGGCGGACCACGCCGGCCCGGCAGGCCTGGTCGCCATGTTTCCCGAGCAGTCAGACCGGCCGCCAGCCGGCTGGCACCTGGTGTCCATGTGGGTGCGGCCGGAAGCCCGCGGCGCGGGTGTCGCCGACCGGCTGGTCACGGCCGTCCTGGCGCACGCCAGCGCGGCCGGGGCCGACCAGGTGACCCTGTGGGTCGCCATCGGCAACGACCGGGCCCGCGCCTTCTACCAGCGGATGGGCTTCGTGCCCACCGGCCGGCGGCAGATGTACCCGCGCGCCGGGACCACCGACCTGGACGAGGAAGAGTTCGCCTGCCCCCTCGACGGCGTGCGGCAGCCATGAGTTCCACCGTCCTCAACATCACGTTCGACTGCGCCGACCCGCGCAAAGTGGCCAGTTTCTGGGGCGAAGTCACCGGAGGGGAGGTCATCGAGGCGCCGAATCCCGGGTACCCCGACTGCGCGGTGCAACTTCCCGGCGGCGGCCGGCCACGGCTGTACTTCGTGTCCGTTCCCGAGGGCAAGACCGTGAAAAACCGGCTGCACCTGGACGTCATGCCGGCCGACCGCACGCAGGACGAGGAGATAGCGCGGCTGACCGGGCTCGGCGCCAGGATCGTCACCGACCCCCGCCCCGAGCTCGGCTGGGTAGTCCTGGCCGACCCGGAAGGCAACGAGTTCTGCGTCGAGATCAGCGCGGCCGAACTCGGATCAGACATGTAGTGCGGCCCACAGCGCCAGCGTGGCCAGCACTAGCCCGGCGGGCACGGTGAGCAGCCCCAGCCGGGTGAACTCGGCCAGGTCGGGGGGATGGTCCCGGTCGGCCAGCAGGCGGCGCCAGAGCAGCGTGGCCAGCGACCCGGCATAGCTCAGGTTCGGCCCGACGTCCACCCCGATCAGCACGGCCAGCACCGGCCCGGGTCCGGCCAGCAGGCCGCTGCCGCGCAGCACGGACAGCAGCACGAGCACAGCGGGCAGGTTGTTGACCAGGTTGGCCAGGGCGGCGGCCAGCCCGGCCAGGGCCAGCAGGGCCAGCAGCGTGGAACCGCCCGGCGTGACCCGGGCGATCGCGCTGCCCAGGCCGTTGCGCACCACGGCCTCGACCACGACGCCCAGCCCCAGCACGAACAGCAGGAACGGGAGGCTGGCCGCGCCCAGCAGGCCGGCCGCGGTGTCCGAGCCGCGGCCCAGCGCCCAGCCGGCCAGTACGACCGCACCGGCGCCTGCGGCCCAGGCCGGGTTCAGCCCGGCCAGCGAGGCGAGCACCAGCCCGGCCAGTGTGGCCGCCAGCGCCAGCACGGTGAACCGCGGGACCGGCGGACGGCCCACCGGGGGAGCCGGGCCCGCAGCCGCCGTCCCGGCCGGCAGATCGCCAGCGAAGAACCAGCGGAACGCCAGGTACTCCACGGCGATCACGACCAGCCACGGCGCGGCCATCAGCCCGCCGAACTGGATCAGCGTCAGCCCGGCCACCGAGAACGCGAGCAGGTTGGTCAGGTTGGACACCGGCAGCAGCAGTGACGCCGAGTTGGCCAGGTGCGTGCACGCGTACACGTGCGGCTTGGGCCGCATCCGGAGGCGGACCGCGGTGTCGTGCACCACCGGCGTGAGCAGCACCACCGTGGTGTCCAGGCTGAGCAGCGCGGTGGTCATCGCGGCCAGGCCGAACACGCCGCGCAGCAGCCGGACGGGCGAGCCGAGACGGGCCAGCCGGGCGCCGGCCGCGCTGAACAGCCCGTCCCGCTGGCAGACATGCGCCACGACCAGGATCGCGCCCAGGAAGGCCAGCACCGGCAGCAGCCGCCCGGCCTCATCCCGGGCCTGGTCCAGCGGCAGCGCGCCGGTGAGGATCACCACGGCCGCGGCCGGGACCGCCACCACCGCCTCGGGCAGCCGTTTCGGCCGGGTGATCGCGGTGATCAGCACGGCGGCGAGCAGCACACCGGACAGCGCTTCGGCGGGCGGGCCGGCCAGCGCCCCGGACGCGACGCTTCCTGCGGACAGTGCCTGGGTCCCTTCGCTGGCGGCTCGGCCCACGATAGTGCGTCCCCGCCACCGCAGCCTGGCATGATGACGGAGATGGGCCCGCTGATGCTGCTGGACACCGCCTCGCTGTACTACCGCGCGTTCTACGGCGTGCCGGACACGCTGACCGCGCCGGACGGGACCCCGGTCAACGCCATCCGCGGCCTGCTGGACATGATCGCCCGGCTGGTCCGGGCCCGGCAGCCGGCCGCCCTGGTCGCCTGTTTGGACGCGGACTGGCGGCCGGCCTTCCGGGTCGCCGCGATCCCGTCGTACAAGGCGCACCGGGCCCGGCCGGACGGCACCGAGGAGGAACCGCCCGCGCTCACCCCGCAGATCCCGGTGATCGAGGACGTGCTGGCCGCGATGGGCGTGACCACCGCCGCCGCACCAGGCTTCGAGGCCGACGACGTGATCGGCACGCTCACCGCGCGGGCGGACGGCCCGGTGGAGATCGTCACCGGCGACCGCGACCTGTTCCAGCTGGTGGATGACGGCCCGCCGGTCCGGGTCATCTACACGGTCCGCGGGCTGACCAAGCTGGACGTGGTGGACGAGGCGGCGGTGACCGAGCGCTACGGCATCCCCGGCCGGGCCTACGCCGACTTCGCCGTGCTGCGCGGCGACCCGAGCGACGGGCTGCCCGGCGTGCCCGGGGTGGGCGACAAGACGGCCGCCGCGCTGGTGCGGACGTTCGGCAGCATGGCCGCCATCATCGACGCGCTGGACCGCGGGCACGGCGGGTTCCCCAAAGGCAGCCGGCCCAAGCTCGCCGCCGCCCGGGACTACCTGGCGGTCGCGGTCCCGGTCGTCCGGGTGGCCAGCGACGCGCCGGTCCCGGACGTGCACGGCGGCCTGCCGGTCACCGCCGCCGACCCCGACCGGCTGGAGGCGCTGGGCGAGCGCTGGGGGCTGGGCTCGTCGCTGCGCCGGGCCAGCAGCACGCTGGCCGACGCACCCGGCTGAGCCCGTCCTTGCTCAACGATCCGTTCCGGGTACTGCCCGTGGCCTGCTAGAGGACGCGCAGGGCGACGAGACAGGTGTCGTCTTCGGAGTCGGTCGAGCTGACCGCGTCCAGCACGGCCGTGATGAGCTGCTCCGGGTCGGAGATGCCCGCCGCGGCCTCGGCTAGCAGGCCGAGTCCTTGATCCAGCGGCCGGTCCCGGCGTTCTACCAGGCCGTCGCTGTACAGCAGCAGGACGTCGCCCGGCTCCAGGGTCAGCGTCATCGCGTCGTAGCCGCCGTGGCCCGCGCCAAGCAGGATGCCGGCCGGCTGGCCGAGCGGGCGCGCGGCGGCGCCGCGGACCAGCAGCGGCGGCGGATGGCCCGCCTGGGCCCAGGTGAACTCGCGGGTCGGCGGGTCGAAGTAGCCGGCCATCACCGACGCGGTGTGCTCCGGGGCGACGTGATGCACCAGGTCGTTCAGCCAGCCGACCAGGCGCTCGGGGGGCGCCCCGGTGATGGCCAGCCCGGCCAGCGCGCCGCGCAGCCGCGCCATCCCGGCCGCCGCGTCCAGCCCATGGCCGGCCACGTCACCGATCGCGAGCAGAACGTTGCCCGCTGGCATCTCCGCGGTGATGTACCAGTCGCCGCCGACCCGGCTGTTCGCGGAGGCGGGCAGGTAGCGGACGACCGCGCGCAGGCCGGGCAGGTCGAACGGTGCCTCGTGCAGCGGCAGGATGGCCCGCTGGAGTTCCAGCGTGACGTGCCGTTCCTGCAGTAATGCGGCGGCCAGCGCGGTGGGATCGCCCGGGGTGCGCTCGCTGTTGCGGGGACGCAGCGCGAAAGGCCCGGACCCGGCCGCGAAAGCGGACTGGGCCGCGGCGCGGTCCGCCGACGCAGCTGGCTCGAGCGGGGCCGGGGAACTCACGATCTCAGGAGTCATCGCCGTTCACATCAGTGATCCGAGGTACACCAAGAGTGACGCATGACGGGCGCTCCTGTCTAGATAGCACACGGTGCGCCCCGGCCGGGCCACCCCAACCGGCGACGGGCCGCACCGTGGTTAGATAACCAGCATGCAGACCTGGGCTGAATTGTATCCAGCGGACCGGCTCCGGCGGGCGGCCGCTGCCGCAGGCCAGGCCGGGCTGGATGTGCTGTTGATCACTCCCGGGCCAGACCTGCGCTACGTGATCGGCTATGACGCTACGCAGCTGGAGCGGCTCACCTGCCTGGCCGTGCCGGCCGGCGCTGACCCGTTCCTGGTCGTCCCGCGGCTGGAACTGCCCGCTGCCCAGGCCTCGCCGGCGGGCCAGCTCGGCCTGGAGATGATCCCGTGGGATGAGACGGATGACCCGTATGAGCTGGTGGCCAAGCGGCTCGGCGCGGTCGCCGTGGCCGGGCTGTCCGACCGGATGTGGGCGCTGATGGTGCTGCGGTTCCAGGCGGCGCTGCCCGCCACCCGGCAGGCGCTGGCCAGCGCGGCCCTGCGGGACCTGCGGATCCGGAAGTCACCGGCCGAGGTCGCCGCGCTGCGCGAGGCCGGGGCGGCCATCGACCGGGTGCACGCGGCGGTGCCGCAGTGGCTCCGGGCCGGGCGGACCGAGCTGGAGGTGGCGGCGGATATCACCGGGGCTATCACGGCCGAGGGGCACGCGCGGGCCGACTTCGCGATCGTCGGGTCCGGGCCGAACGCGGCCAGCCCGCACCATGAGGCGTCCAGCCGGGTGGTCCAGCCCGGGGACGTGGTCGTGGTCGACATCGGCGGCACCATGCCCAGCGGGTACTGCTCGGACTGCACCCGGGTGTATGCGATCGGCGAGCCGCCGATCGGCTTCACCGACTACTACCAGGTGCTGTATGACGCCCAGGAGGCGGCCTGCGCGGCGGTGCGGCCGGGGGTGAGCGCCGAATCGGTGGACGCGGCCGCCCGCGGCCCGATCACCGAGGCCGGCTACGGCGACCACTTCGTGCACCGCACCGGGCACGGGATCGGCCTGGAAACACACGAGGACCCCTACATCGTGGCGGGCAACACCGAGCCGCTGGAGGTGGGCATGGCGTTCTCGGTCGAGCCCGGCATCTACCCCGGCGCGCACGGGGCCCGGATCGAGGACATCGTGGTGTGCACCGAGCAGGGCTACGAGCGGCTGAACCACGGCCGCCGCGAACTCGTCGACGTCACCGGCTGAGCAGCCATGGACGAGCTTCTCGAGCTGACCCGGGAGCTGGCTGACCGGGAACTGCGGCCCGCGGTGGCCGCCGCCGAGCGCGATGGCGTCTTCCCCCGGGAGACGTTCCGGCTGCTGGGCCGGTCCGGCCTGCTCGGCCTGCCCTACCCCGAGGAACTCGGCGGCGGCGGCGTCACCTACGAGGTGTATCTGCAGGTCATCGAGGAGCTCGCCCGGGCCTGGCTGGCCGTCGGGCTCGGGGTCAGCGTGCACACCCTGTCCTGCTTCCCGCTGGTCACCGCGGGCAGTGACGAGCAGCAGGAGAAGTGGCTGCCCGGCCTGCTCGGCGGCGAGCTGCTCGGCGCCTACTGCCTGTCCGAGCCGCACAGCGGCTCGGATGCGGCCGCGCTGGCCACCACCGCCGTCCGGGACGGGGAGGCGGGCGGGGACTACGTGCTGAACGGCGTGAAGGCGTGGATCTCGCACGCGGGCCAGGCCGACTTCTACACGCTGTTCGCCCGGACATCCGGGGATCCGGCCGCCCGGGACCGCGGGCAGGGCATCAGCTGCCTGCACGTGCCCGCCAGCGTGCCCGGGGTGTCCGCGGCCGCAGCCGAGCGGAAGATGGGCATGAAGGCCTCGGTGACCGCCCAGATGATCTTCGACGATGCCCGGGTGCCCGCCGATCACCTGGTGGGGGAGGAGGGCGCTGGATTCTCGATCGCGCTGGCCGCGCTGGACGCGGGCCGGCTGGGCATCGCCGCCTGCGCTACCGGGCTGGCCCAGGCCGCGCTGGATGAGGCGGTCGGTTACGCCCGGACCCGGCGGCAGTTCGGCCGGCCGATCGCCGAATTCGAGGGCCTGTCCTTCATGCTGGCTGACATGGCCACCGCGGTGCAGGCGTCCCGGGCGCTGTACCTGTCGGCGGCCCGGCGCAAGGATGCCGGGCAGCCCGCCCGCACCGAGGCGGCCATGGCCAAACTGTTCGCCTCGGACGCCGCGATGCGGGTGGCCACCGACGCGGTGCAGGTGCTCGGCGGCTACGGCTACGTCGAGGACTTCCCGGCCGAGCGCTACCTGCGGGAGGCCAAGGTGCTGCAGATCGTGGAGGGCACCAACCAGATCCAGCGGATGGTCATCGGCCGGGCGCTGGCCCGCGAAGGCTAAGCCTCGGCCACCGCGGGTTCCGCCTCGCTGGCCTCCGGGTGGCCGATGGACAGCGCGCTCGTGGGGTCGAAGAACTGCAGGTTGGACGTGTCCACCGCGAGGTCGATCGGCTGGCCGGAGCGGACCTGGCTGCGCGCGGCCACCCGGGCCGTCCACAGCGACTTGCCCGACGCCAGCACCACCGCGGCCGAGTCCTCGTCCTCCTCGTCGCCGATGATCTCGCTGATCGTGGCGTGGTGCACCGGGGGAGCGTCGATCGTGAAGATCACGTGGATCTCGCTGCCCAGTTCCTCGGTGACGTCGGCGCGCACCGACATCCGGGCCCAGCTGCCGTCGGCCAGCTGCGCGTCCTCGAAGTCCGACGGCCGGACGCCCAGGATTACCTTGCGGCCGAAGTAGCCGTCCAGCCCCGGCTTGCCCTCGATCAGCGAGCCGGGCAGCGGCAGCCGGTGGCCCGCGAAGGTCACCGCCGGCCCATCGTCGCGGATCAGGTCGGCGTCCACGAAGTTCATCGCGGGCGAGCCGATGAAGCCGGCCACGAACAGGTTCACCGGCGAGTCGAACAGCGTCTGCGGGGTGTCCACCTGCTGGAGCCGCCCGTCGCGCAGCACGCAGACGCGGTGCCCGAGAGTCATGGCCTCGACCTGGTCGTGGGTCACGTACACAGTGGTCACGCCGAGCCGCTCGTGCAGCTGGGTGAGCGAGGCCCGCATGGACACCCGGAGCTTGGCGTCCAGGTTGGACAGCGGCTCGTCCATCAGGAACGCCTGCGGTTCCCGGACGATGGCCCGGCCCATGGCCACCCGCTGCCGCTGACCGCCGGACAGCGCCGCGGGCTTGCGCTTCAGGTACTGCTCGAGGCCGAGCATCTTGGCCACGTCGGTGACCCGCCGCTTGATCTCGTCCTTAGGCGTTTTGCGCTGCTGGAGCCCAAAGGCAAGGTTCTGCTCCACCGTCATGTGCGGGTACAGCGCGTAGTTCTGGAACACCATCGCGATGTCCCGGTCCTTGGGCGGCAGGTCGTTCACGATCTTGCCGCCGATGGTGATCGTGCCCGAGCTGATCTCCTCCAGGCCGGCGATCGACCGCAGCGCCGTGGTCTTGCCGCACCCGGACGGGCCGACCAGTACCATGAACTCCCCATCCTTGATCTCAAGGTTGAGGTCGTCCACCCCCTTGACCCCACCTGGATAAATCTTGTTCACCTGGTCAAGGAGTATTTCGGCCATCAGCGCTCCATCGGGGTCCGGCGGTACCGCCCGATGCGGTCCTGCCCTGGCGCGCAGCGTATCTGGCCTGCCTGCGCACGTTAAGATCACGCGGCTGCCTGTTACCGGAGCGTAAAGCCCGTTATCAGGCCGTTACCCGCACAGAGGCGGCGATGTCATCCGGCGGACTACCGTTACCGGGTGGAAGAGATTGACCGCAGGATCGTTTCGCTGCTGTGCCGGGATGGCCGGATCAGCTTCACCGAGCTGTCCCGGCGGACCGGTCTCTCGGTGTCCGCAACGCACCAGCGGGTGCGCCGGCTGGAGCGGCGCGGGGTGATCAAGGGGTACACGGCCGTCGTCGACCCGGCCGGGGCCGGGCTGCCGCTGACCGCGTTCATCTCCATCAAGCCCTTCGACCCGGCGGCCCCCGACGACGCCCCGGAGAAGCTGGCCCACCTGAGCGCGATCGAGGCCTGCCACAGCGTGGCCGGGGACGAGAACTACATCCTCAAGGTCCGGGTAGCCACCCCCAGTGACCTGGAAGACCTGCTCCAGCAGATCCGGGCCGCGGCCCTGGTGTCCACCCGGACCACGATCGTGCTGAGCACGCCGTACGAGAACCGGGCCCCCGATCTGGGCGGGCTCAGCCTGGACGGGGCGGCCGGCGCCGGCCCGGACGAGGACTGAGCGGCTAGGCGCCGGCGCCGGCCGGGCCTGTCCCGGCGGCCCGCAGCCCGTCGAGCAGCACCCGCATCAGCCGATCGGGCTGGTCGGCGTGCGTGGACGGCAGTTCGCCCGCCACCGAAAGTGCGTGCGACAGCCGGAGCAGGTCGACGGCGTCCACGTCGGGGCGGATCTCACCGGAACGCTGCGCGTCGGCCAGCAGTTCGCTGACCGCGTCGCGGACCATGGCGCTGCACGACACGGCCACCTCAGAGCGCTTGCCCTCCGGCCCCGACATCAGGCTGCTGGTCAGGTTGCGCTTGGTCGCGCCGAACACCATCAGCGCGCGCAGCCAGTCGGCCAGCGCTTCGGCCGGGCTGGCCGCGCTGGCCGAGTGCTCCCGGGCACTCGCGCACAGCTCCTCGACCTGGTCGCGGTAGACCGCTTCGAGCAGCGCCTGCCGGGTGGGGAAGTGCCGGTACAGGGTGCCGATGCCGACGCCGGCCCGGCGGGCGATCTCGTCCAGGGACGCGTCATCCGCGCCGTGCTCGGTGAACGCGGCCAGCGCCGCCGCCAGCAGCCGCTGGCGGTTGCGCCGCGCGTCAGCGCGCATCCCCGCGGTGCCTGTCGTCATCCCGTCCTCAATTAATCAGTTGCTAACCGGAGGAACCCTCCGTATAGTAAAGCGGAGATGACCTCCGGATGTTCCGGAGAATACCCCTGATCGGTCCAGGACGCTAATCCATAGGAGACATCTGTGCCTGCTTCCCCCGCATCGCCGGTGGTGTCCATGCACCGCCCGGGCCCGACGCGGCGCCGCGGCCGTCCGGGCCTGGCCCTGGTCATCATGCTCTCCGCGCAGCTCATGATCATCCTCGACCTGACCGTGGTGAACATCGCGCTGCCGCACATCCAGACCGGGCTGAACTTCTCGGCGGCGAGCCTGTCCTGGGTGCTGAACGCCTACACCCTCACCTTCGGCGGCCTGCTGCTGCTCGGTGGCCGGGCCGGGGACATCCTCGGCCGGCGCCGGGTGTTCCTGGCCGGCATCGCCCTGTTCACGCTGTCCTCGCTGGCCGGCGGGCTGGCCACCACGGACTGGATGCTGCTCGTGGCCCGGGCGCTGCAGGGCGTGGGTGGCGCGCTCGCTTCACCCGCGGTGCTCGCGCTGGTCGTCGGCAGCTTCACCGAGGGCCGCGAGCGGACCCGCGCGCTCGGCATCTACTCGGCCGTGGCCATGGGCGGCGCCTCGCTCGGCCTGGTCCTCGGTGGGGTGATCACCGAGTGGCTGTCCTGGCGCTGGGTGCTGTTCGTCAACGTGCCGGTGGGCATCGTGGTGCTGGCCGTGACCCCGCTGTTCGTCACCGAATCGGCCCGCCAGCCAGGCCGGTTCGACCTGACCGGGGCGGTCACCTCCACCGGCGGGATGACGGCGCTGGTGTACGCGTTCATCCGCGCCGCGGCCAGCGGCTGGGGTGACCGGGTGGCGGTCGCCGCGTTCGCGGTGGCCGTGGTGCTGCTCGGCCTGTTCCTGCTCACCGAGGCCCGGGCCCGGCAGCCGATCACCCCGCTGCGGCTGTTCGCCGACCTCGGCCGGAGCGGTTCCTACCTGGCCCGGCTGCTCCTGGTGGCGGGCATGTTCGGGATGTTCTTCTTCCTGACCCAGTTCGTCCAGGAGATCCTCGGCTTCAGCCCGCTGGCCGCCGGGGTGGCGTTCCTGCCATTGACGCTCACCGTGTTCGGGGTGTCCCGCGCGGCGCCCCGGCTGATTCCCCGGTTCGGCGGCACCCGGCTGATGCTGGCCGGCATGCTGCCGGTGATCGCCGGGATGGCCTGGCTGGCCCAGGTCTCGGCGGGCACCAGCTACCTGGCCGGGATTCTCGGTCCCATGCTGCTGCTCGGGACGGGCATGGGCCTGGTGTTCGTCCCGCTCACCGCCGCGTCGCTGGCCGGGGTGGCGCCGGCTGACTCCGGCGCCGCGTCCAGCATGGTGAACGTCATGCAGCAGGTCGGCGGGTCGCTGGGGCTGGCCATCCTGGTCACCGTGTTCGGTACCGCCTTCCGGCACGCGGGCGGGGGCGCGCACCACGCGCTGGTGCACGGGGTCTCGGCGGCGTTCAGCGTGGCCGCCCTGTTCGACGTGGCCGCGCTGCTGGTGATCGCGCTCAGCACCGGCCCGGCCGTCGCCGCGCTGGCCAGGCTGGCCACCCGGGCGGACGCGGTCAGCACGCGGCGGTGACCGCGCGCAGGTCCAGCTCAGCCGGGATGGATGTGCCCGGGTGCACGATGGCGGCCGTGCCGCCGTGCGCCCGGGCCGCGTCCGGCAGGCTCTCCGGGCAGGCCGCCACCACCGTGGCCCCCTCCAGCAGGGCCAGGTCGAGCAGTACCGAGTAGTCCCGGCCGTTGCCGTTGGGCGGGGCGGCCAGGACCACATCACGCCCGGTGATCGGCGCGCTGGCGGACAGCCGCTGCAGGTCCACGGCGAGCTGGCGGTAACTCACCGGGCCAGCGGCCAGCGTCCCGTCCCCGGGATAGGGCAGCAGGGCCACCTCGTCCGGGTCGGCCGGGGCCGGCGGCCGCCAGCCCATGGACAGCAGCGAGCAGAACGGGATCGTGCCCGGCTCCTCATCGAACGAGATGACCTGCCGGACCCAGGCGTCGTCGGCGGCGCGCAGCGCGTCGCCGGTCCGCGGGCCCGCGGTGATCAGCAGCCGGGCGCCGCAGTCGGTGAGCTGGCCGGACATCATGGCCACGGTGGCGTCCCGGCCGATCGGGCACGGTATCCCGCCGGCCGCCCGGACGGCGTGCACGGCCAGCAGGTAACTGACCGCATCGGGCACGTACACACCCACGATGTCCTGGCTGCGCACCCCGCGCCGGGCCAGGCCCGCGGCCGCGGTCTGCAGGATCATGGCCAGCCCCGCGTAGCTGAGTGTCCGGCCCGGCCAGGCCGCGCCGCCACCAACCAGCGCGGGATGCTCGCCCCGGGCTGGCCCGAGGCTAACCAGGCGCTGGGTCACCGTGGTATGCGTGCCCGTACCCGTCATGCTGGTCCTCTTCCTAGGCTCCCCCGGCCATCCCCCTCCTGATGGCCGGAGGAGCCTTGGCTCTGCGTCCCGGCGGGCTCCGCTGGGCCACGCACGGGCCCCCGTACCGCGCAGGACCCACCGGAACTCTGGTGAAGACCCTACGTATGCACGCTGCGGGGCCACATCCGCCGAACTATGCAGTGCCGTGTGTATTTCGGGGCGGCGCGGGTTGCGGATGGGTATGTAGGCCGATTTTTTCCGGGCTCAGGACTCCGGCCCGGACTGCCTGGCCATCCACGCGGCGACCTGAGCCCGGGAACTGAACCCGAGCTTGCCCAGGATGTTGGCGACATGCCGGGCCACCGTCGCCTGGCTGATGACGAGTTCGCGGGCGATGTCCCGGTTGCTCAGCCCGCGGGCGATCAGCCCGGCGATCTCCCGCTCGCGCGGGGTCAGCATGTTCGGGGCGGCCGGGGCGGGCGGCGCGGCACCGAGGCCGTTGCCGGCCCGCGGGCGGGGCACCATGTCCCCCGGCACCACGCTGGCGTCCTCGGGGGAGGTGCCCGGCGCGCGTATCGCGTAGCTGACCGCCTCATCCGCCGTCATCGACCGGCCCTCGGCCAGCAGCGCGCTGGCGCGCAGCTCACCCAGGGAGGTGCGGGCCGGCTCCAGCACGTCTTCCAGCCGGGCCCCGGCGCCGCGCGACGGCGGGTGGCCGGTGGCCGAGCGCAGTTCCAGCGCGGCGCCGCCCAGCTTGGCCGCCCGCACCGCGTGGCCGGCCCGGGCTTCCAGCGCGGCGAACGCCTCCAGGCCGCGGGCGACCGGCAGCCGCTGCCCGGTGGCCAGGCTGAGCGACAGGCTCTCGGTCAGGCTGGACCGGCACAGCCCAAGGTCACCCTGGGCCAGCGCGACCGAGGCGATGCCGGCCAGGCAGCGGGCGATCTCCGGCCGGGCGTCGATCTCCTGGTACAGCGCCAGCGCCGCCTGGAAGTGGCCGATCGCGGCCAGGTGATCATCGCGGGCCCGCGCGACCGAGCCAAGCCCGTACTCGACCTGGGCCACCCCCCAGCCGTTGTTGTCCCGCAGCACGTCCAGGGCGGCCTCGTAGGTGGCCTGCGCCTCGCGGAGGCTGCCCAGCCGGGCCATGCCCGCCGCCTTGATGCTGAGCGCCAGCCCTTCTTCCCAGTCATTGCCGATCTTGTGCGCGGTGGCCGCCGCCTCATCGATCCGGGCCACCGCATCGGCCACGTTCCCCGCGCGCAGGCTGGCCACGGCGAGCAGGCGCAGCGCGCTGGCCTCGTGCGGGTCGCCGGCCTGGCGGCACAGCACGAGCCCCTCACGGGCGCAGCGGCTCACCGTCGCGTAGTCCTGCTGCTCGAAGGCCAGGTCACCGCGGAACACCAGGGCCGGCCCGCGCACCTCGGCGGGCACGCCGCCGGCCCGCTCCAGGAACCGGTCGAACCACTCCGCGCCCTCGGTGACATCGCCGTGCGTCACCCACGGGTTGCGCATGGCGCCGCACATCCGCAGGCCCTCCGCGATGTCCCCGCGGCGCAGCGAGGTGGCCAGGCCCAGCCGGAAGTTGGGCAGGTCCGCGGTGACCTGCCGGTACATGGCCACCCGCTCCGGCCAGGACGGTGCGCCGCGGACGAACGCCTGGGCCACCACGTGCTCCGCGGCGGCCAGCACGTAATCGCGGTGCCGCAGCTGGACGCTCTCCTCCTCGCCGGAGGCGAAGAGCCGGCTGGCCGCGTACTCCTTGATGGTGTCCAGCAGCCGGTACCGGGGTTCACTGCGCAGCTCGTGGTCCACGCTGACCAGCGACTTGTCGATCAGCGCGGTCATCAGGTCGAGTACCGACGAGCCGGGGATGAGCTCGTCCGCGCAGACCTGCTCGGCCATCTCCAGGTTCCAGCCGGCGAACACCGACAGGCGCCGCAGCAGGATCTGCTCGGGTTCGCTCAGTAGCTCATAGCTCCAGTCCACCGCGGCCCGCAGGGTCTGCTGGCGGGCCGGGGCGGTGCGGTCCCCGGAGGCCAGCAGCCGGAACCGGTCATCGAGGCGGCTGGCGATCTGCTCCACCGACAGGGCCCGCACCCGCGCCGCGGCCAGCTCGATGGCCAGCGGCATGCCATCGAGCGTCCGGCACAGCCGGGCCACGGCCTCGGCGTTGTCGCTGCCCAGCGCGAAGCCGGCCCGGGCCGCCGAGGCCCGCTCGGCGAACAGCCGCAGCGCCTCGTGCCGGGGCAGGTCGGCCAGGGACAGCGGGTGCGCGGGCAGCGACAGCGGCGGGACCCGCCAGACGGTTTCCCCGCGCACCCGCAGCGGCTCACGGCTGGTGGTGATCATCCGCAGCTGCGGGCAGCTGGCCAGCAGCTGGTGCACCAGCTCCGCGCACCCGTCCACGATGTGCTCACAGGTGTCCAGGATGAGCAGCAGCCGCCGGCCGCGCAGCGCGGTGGCCAGCGTGTCCAGCATCGGCTGGTCCGGTTCCTCGCGGATGCCGAGGGTGGCGGCGATCCGCCGCGGGATCAGGTCCGGGTCGGCCGTGTCGGCCAGCTCCACCAGCCACGCCCCGTCCGGGAAGTCCGGCACCAGATCGCAGGCCAGCCGCAGGGCCAGCCGGGTCTTGCCGATTCCCCCCGGGCCGCACAGGGTCAGTGCGCGCACGTCACTGAGCAGCAGGGCTAGCTCGGTAAGGTCCCGTTCCCGGCCGATGAAGCTGTTGGGTTCCGCCGGAAGGTTGCCTGAGCTGGGTGGGGCCGCAGAAGTCATGGCATCGTGGACCGTCTGGTTGGTGGGGTGGGGCCGGCGCCCTACCGGGCTGATTCTGTCATTCGCTGATGACCACCGGGATACTGCTCGTGTAGTGAAGCCGACCGAAATACATCACTTTGACCATTGCCCACCACTGCGTGCCGCGTCGGGTAGTAACTGGTACCCGGACATGATAACGGAGAGTGACGCCGCTGCCGGGCGAGATGGCGAAACCGCGCGTCCAGGGATGAACCGCCGCCCAGCTGCCAACCGGCGAGATGAGCTGAGCCTCGCCGCGCACCGCTGAGGCCGCCCGGTTGGCCAGCTGGACCGCCAGCTCACCAGCACCGCCCGCGGGCAGCTCAACCGCCGGGGTGAGCACGGTGACGTCCAGGTCGGCGGCGATGGCCCGGCGGTCCGCGTCCAGGGCCGGCAGCAGCTCGCCCAGCGGCTGGCCCGGCCAGGGCGCCGGGGGCAGGCCGACCTGCACGGCGGCCACGTCCTCGTGGGCCTGGCCCAGCCCGTCGCGAATCCGCGCGGCCAGGAAGTAGTGCCCAGCGGCGGCCCCCGGCCGGCCGCGCACGCTCAGTTCCCACTCGGCATAGCCCAGCGGCGGCAGCTGGTAGCGGAGCGGGCCGCCCGGACCGGCCACCAGCCCGTCCGGCACATCCAGCTCGACGGCGCCGGCGGCACCGTCCGGCCCGGCCGCCACGGTCAGCCGGACCACCGCGGGGCCGGTGCCGCCGGGCAGCGGCACCCGGGTGGGGGACAGGTGCACCGCGACCGGCAGG
>Ga0207665_10000945_pt1 | contig 19636 bp, 23 predicted proteins | sample LARL112metaG_FD_184351 | JGI IMG/M metagenome (GOLD analysis project Ga0207665, IMG submission 184351) | Corn, switchgrass and miscanthus rhizosphere microbial communities from Kellogg Biological Station, Michigan, USA - LAR L11-2 metaG... | ecosystem: Host-associated > Plants > Roots >...
CTTCTGGCCAGCACCGACGACATTCGCTGTCCAACAAGGGATTCTAAAGACATGGCTGTGCGCCCCACTGGTCTTGTCACGTCGAAGCTAAGAGGGGCGAATCGCGTCGCTATCAAAGTGGCTGATCTGACCTTGTCAAGCGCCGCTGTGGCGATGAGTGCGGCGGGTTTGGTGGAGTGGCTGACGCTCTTGGCCGCCGACCGCGCAGTTGTGGTCCTTGAGCACCTCAATCGGCACTCCGATGCCGAAAGGGCGGCGCCGCCGGCCAATCATTACCGCTCGCGTCCAGCTGAGTGAGCAGAAGCAATATGCCGCTGGGTGAGGCTACGCCGGATGGGATCTGGTCGCTGTCCTAGTCGATCTGCGGGACCCATTCTTGCGATGATCTGCAGGCCCGGGCCTGTCGATCGACTTTCTGCGCCTTAAGCATTCGCAGAATCGGTGCGGCACTGCTGGCGCCGACAAGTGCAGAATATGCCAGTCTTTAGGACCGTAAGGATGAGTGTCAGTCAGCACGGACCCTATCCCCCGCTAACTGCAGAAGCGGCAGAGAGAAGGAACGTTGTCGCGGCAGAACCACTTTGCCACCTCAGCGTGAAGAGTCAGGGCATTGCGCGCTAGCAAGTAACACAGATTGATGCTGGCACTCAGCGGTGTTGGGGGGTTAGCTGGGGCGACAACGGCTCGCTGAAGAGTCATCGTGGCAAGTGCATCGTCGTATGTGAGGACTGATGTAAGCGATGCGACCCGCGTGATCGGAGAATTTGAATGACCATTAGTCCGGGGGCGGCCGACCTCAATGGGATGCTGCCGGGGGGGTCCGGTGCCATCTGGCCTCGCCCGCCGCTGCGCCCACACGTCCGCGAGCACCGCGACCGTGACGTTGTCGGCTGGCGCGCTCGAAGCAAAGCGGACGACGGGATCCTGGCCCGGGCGGCAATCTTTCGGGGAGTCGAACCCGACGCAGTTGGTGCGTTCCCAAGGCAATTGCAGCCCGTCCAATTCCCGCGCGGCCATGTGATTTTCACTGAGGGAGAGCCGGGCGGCCGGCTGTACATCATCCTCTCGGGGAAGGTCAAGATCGGGCGCTACTCGCCAGATGGTCGGGAGAACTTGCTGAGCATCTTGGGCCCGGCGGACATGTTCGGTGAGTTGTCGGTCTTCGACCCGGGGCCGCGCACGTCCAATGCCACCGCCGTCACAGAAGTGCGGGCGGTGGCGATAGATCGCGACACGGTGCGGGCCTGGATCGCGAAATGTCCGGCTATCGCCGAGCACCTGCTGGCGGTGATGGCTCGGCGGCTGCGGCACACGAGCAGCGACTTCACCGACCACATGTTCACCGACGTGCCGGGACGGGTGGCCAAGCAGTTGCTGCACCTGGGGCAGCGGTTCGGCGCGCAGGAACGCGGCGCATTGCGCGTCACCCACGACCTGACGCAGGACGAGATCGCCGGGCTGATCGGGGCGTCGCGCGAAACGGTCAACAAGGTGCTGGCCGTTTTCACCCGCCGCGGCTTGATCCGTGTGGAGGGCAAGAGCGTGGTAATCACCGACGCCGACCGACTCGCGCGCCGCGCCGACGAACAGCCGCCGCATATTGAACGAGTTGGGGGCGTGACTAGTTCAGCCAAGGCCGACCGGCCTCTCCGATTGCGCTCACACCAGCCGGAGACAGCCGTAGCTCTGCTTCGCATGCTCGGCATCCATGATGCGTCCGTCGAGCACCAAAAGCCACTGCTGCGTACGTGGCTCACCGCTAATCCGCCGAGTAGGGAGCTGCGCATTAGCCTGCGACGCAACGGCTATGGGTTTGTGCTCGATGACATATTCGGCGGACCGCAGCCTCGTGCGACTGGCTAGCGTCCCGTCCCCGCGCCAACTCCACCGGAAACAGCAACAAGTACTCAGCGCTTCTTCGTGGCCGTCGGAATTCCTGCTCGGGGTCTGTATCGAGTTTACAACCAGGCCGTGACAGCGCGCGGGCTCAACTCTCGAGCGACGAGTCGGTCAGGCCGCGTTGACTTCGCGCGCCGCTATCGCGGGATTGCCGACTTGACGTGCCGCTATCGCGGGATTGAGGCACAGTCGGATGTAGGAGATCCGATCGACGGCGATCTCGTACACCGCCATATATTCGATGTCGATGACGCCGCCAACCCTGGTCCAACCGAGTGCTGGAAATTCGTTCACGAGCGTTCCGGCCATCCGGCCGTGGACAGCGCATCGCGGCGCGCCACCGGCGAAAAGTGGATCGTGTAGCTCCGCGAATGTCAGATCGGGCACAGCTTTCCAAAGTCCTTCGAACACCTCCCGGAATTCGCCTGAGCCGCGGACGATGTGGTCGGGAAAGAGGTCGACGTGAAGTATCACATCTTCGGTGATAACGTCTGCGATCCCGTCGACGTCGTGGCGGTTCATAGCCGCGTAGTAGTCGTCAAGCACGGCTACTAGTAACGCCTGGGAGACCATGCTTTCCACGCTACTGGTGGGGCGTGGCGACGCATACCGGGCTAGCCGGGCTCTCTAGTACACGCCAGTGGTGTGTGTTCGATCGTTTGTCGATCGCTCGCTGGAAGTGGACTCGGCGGTGGCGATCCAAGCGCATCCCGATCGCTGAATGCCTACGCTCATGATCGTAGAAATGCATGAGTATCAACTGCTGCAATCAATTCCGACTTCGTTCGGCTCCGGTCAATATGCAGATCCCGGTGGAACCGATCGAGCGGCGCAGCCCACACATGGCGGCCGCCAGCGCGAGATCGTGCACGGTGTATTGGCTACCGCGATCCGGATACCGGATCACCCCACGGTGCGTGACCTTGCCTTTTGCACCTAGTCCCGCGCCACAGATTCCAGTTGACACGCAGAAATTACTCCGGCGATATGCAGCGGTGTTGGGTGCCAGCGCCAACGACAATTGCTCGCTTGGCCGCGAAAGTGGAAGCCACCGCGCAATTAGGTAATGCGCGAAAGAAATTGAGTGATAGTGAGGCTCGCTGTCATGTCCGCGTCAAACCAACCGCAGCGTGAAGGATAGCAGATTGACCACCCACCCGGTCCCGCTGGAAGACAAGCTAGCCGCCGACTTCTCGACGAGGAACTGACCAAAGCGAGAATTTACACAATTCGACCACGCAGAGAAGTGGAGGACTAATGTCGTATGAATTGGATGTCGTTGTCTTAGGCGCCGGCCCAGCTGGTGCGATGGCGGCGGCTCGGGCGGTTCAATTGGGTGCCCGTACTGCATTGGTCACACGGAACGAATTTGGCGGTATGGCCGCTAATGATGGGCCAGTTCCCGTACGAACGTTGGCTCATACCGCACGACTGATGCGTGACGCGCGGCAATTGGGTCGGTATGGTGTCACCATTGATGATCCTGTGCTGGATTACTCGCGAATGCTTGAACGCGTAGGTGAGGTCGTCACAGATGTACGTACAGTTTCTTCTTTGCGCAAAGAAATTGTGTCACGTGGAGCATCTGTTTACGAAAATGTCGGGGCTGCCCGTTTCGTAGACCCACACAATATCGTTACTGAGACGGGGTTGCATCTTCATTCTGATAAGTTCATCATCTGTACGGGCGGCGTGAGTAGGAGACTTCCCATCCCAGGCTTCGAATTTACAAGCACCCATAGCGACGCGTGGAGTTTAACCAGTGTCCCACCATCGATGATGGTCATTGGTGCCGGAGCGACCGGGGTTCAGGTGGCCTCGATCTTCAACACCTTTGGTTCACGTATCCAACTTTTTGAAGCGAGCCCCCATATTCTGCCATCCGAGGACGACGATGTCGCCGCGGCAATGGCAGACGCCTTCCAGCAAGCGGGCATGGCGGTGCAAGAGGATTTTGGGACCATCGAGTCATTCGAAAAAACATCGACAGGTGTGCGAATGACTTTCAGTAAGGATGGCCACCGTGAAACTGCCGAAGCGACACTTGTAGTTGTGGCCGTAGGTTGGGCGGTCGACACCGAGGCGCTAAATCTAGCAGCTGCGGGCGTCGACGTTACGCAGCGCGGCTTTTTGAAGGTCAATGAATACCTGCAGACTTCCGCGCCCCATGTCTTTGCCGCGGGAGACGTTACTGGACGTATAATGCTCGCGTCGGAGGGGCTACGGGACGGTTTCGTGGCTTCTACTAATGCCATGTGCGACTCATCATTGCCGGTGTCCAGCCATATGATTCCAGCTGGCAGCTTCACACATCCCGAATATGCTTCGGTAGGTATTACGGAAAGGAAAGCGCGCGAGAGCCACGACGTTGTCACAGCAGTTGTCAACTTTGACACTATAACGCGCGCTATCATTGATGGGCAAACCTTCGGATTTTGCAAGCTGATTGTCGACCGCAAGACCAATGAGATATTGGGGTGCCACGTTGTTGGCGAGCGAGCCGTTGATATCGTGCACGTGGCATCCGTCGCGATTACGGCGGGAATACGGCGGGTCGATGACCTGGCACGCGTTGCGGTCTCGTTTCCCACCTACGCTCATATCCTCATTAATGCGGCGGTCAAGGCAGCGCTGCAGATGGACCTTGACATAGGTTGGCGTGCGCACTACAGCGCGTGATATCGACGCAGAAGGTGTTGGGATTGGTCCCGGAGTTTGGGAGCAGGCTGCCCGCCTGGTGATAGAGACCGGCCGTCCGGTGGCGCATGTGGCGGCCGAGCGGTGTCGGTGAACAAGCGTTGGGGTGTTGGGTGCGCCTGGCGAAAGGAGTGGCCTCGGGTGGCGATACTGGCGCGGTGCTTGATGCTGATGAGCGCGCAGGGCTGGAGCGTCGGCGCCGAGAGAACGCCGAATTACGTTGGGACCGTGAGTTTTTGAAAAGCTGCGGCCTTTCTTCGTCTCCGGGCAGGTGGCCGATGAGGTGATCCTGCACGCCGACCGTGGCTGCCAATGCACCTCCGCGCAGATCGCGGCGTTCACCCACCGGCACGACCAGGCCCGCTCGGTCGGCCGCACTGGTGGTGTGCTGGGATAACGCTGCAGCCGAATCCTTCTGGGCCTTTGGCCCCATCGCCCTGCGCAAACCCCATCTCCGACGCTTGCCTACCGAGGGGGAAGGGAGAAGCGCGCTTCGCCAGGCTGAATGTCGTTTGGCTATAGCCCAACCGCGCCGCGAGCGACCGGCCCTGAAGCTAGCGCCCTTGGAAAACCGGGTCGTGCTTCTTGACGAAGGCGCGGGCAGCCTCCCTGTGGTCGGCGGTCTGGCCGCAGTGGACGTGGTGGGTCGCCTCGAGGTCTAGGCAGTCGTCGACCTCGCCGGCCATGGCGCGGTTGAGGTTCTCCTTCATGTAGCGGTAGGCGACCGTCGGGCCCTTGGCGAGGCGCGCGGCGATCTCGGCCGTCCTGGCGGCCAGCTCCTCGGGCTCGACGACCCAGCTGGTCAGACCCAGGCGCAGCGCCTCCGCGGCTGAGATGCGATCGGAGAGGAAGTAGAGCTCGCGCGCCTTGGCTGCGCCGACCAGCTGCGTCAGGAAGTAGGTGCCGCCGTAGTCGCCGGACAAGCCGACGCGAGCGAAGGCGGTGGTCATGATCGCGGTCTTAGCCATGATCCGGAGGTCGCAGGCGAGCGCCAGTGACAGGCCTGCGCCGGCCGCCGCGCCCGGTAGGGCGGCGATCGTGGGCTTCGGTATCTTGAACAGCTTGCCGGAGGTGGCGCGCTGGTTAACCCGCTGGCGGTGGATCGCCTCGTCGATGGCGACTGGCTGGCCGGCGCCGGTGTTGCGGCTGTCCATGATCTTGACGTCGCCGCCGGCGCAGAAGCCCTGCCCCGCGCCGGTCAGCACCACCACCTTCACTTCCGGCGCGAGCTCAGCCCAGGCAAGCTTGTCGGCCAGCGCGTCGTTCATCGGGCCACTCATGGCGTTGCGCGCCTCCGGGCGGTTGAGCGTCAGGGTGAGTACGCCGTCATCCAGACACGCGAGCAGGTCCTTGGTCCCGGTGTCGATCTCTGCCATGGCGGCGTTTCCTTCCAAGTCTGGTTCCCAAGTCGCGAGCCCGTAACCAGCGGTCCGCGTGAGACGTCCGACCCGGCTGTCGGGAGCGGTCGAATATCCGTAACAACAAGCATGTCGTTTGGATCAGTAGCTGTCGTGAATGCTGGCGCCCATAAGCGCGCGGGAAGGCTGCAGTGGATATACCTGCCAGTTACCAGGTTGGATCCCACAAGTCAGTTGTCCGTCAAGCCGGCGTAGGGTGCCGGTTGATACCCGAAACAACCTGCAGCACTTGCCCGTGCGATGCGGTTCAGCCATTGAGATCGACGGCGTGCCGATCAACCGGGGCGCTGCTTTAACGGCCGCGTTGGAGAGCCTGTTTGCGGCCGCCACTTAGCCGGATTGACGCTGTTGGCATTCATCGGTCACGGTGTTGCCGTCGCGGACGATTGACGATTTACCTGCTGGATAGGGACCCTCGCCGGAGAACATCAACTCGCACAACGCATTCTGCTTCAGTGTTTAATCGTCAACGGCTAAATGTCGAGTACTGGACGGATTACGATGCTGTCGGCGCGCTTGATCCGCGAGATGCTGGGCCAGGCTTAGCCAGCTTTGAGGTAGCTGATTACCGCGCGAACCCGGCGGTGGTCGTCGTCAGCGGGCGGAAGGTTCAGCTTGGTCAAAATGTTGCGGACGTGCTTCTCGACGGTGGCTTCGGCGAGCCAGAGCTGACGCGCAATACCGGCGTTCGAACGACCCTCGGCCATCAACGCAAGCACTTGCTGTTCGCGCGGGCTGAGCGTGTCAAGCGGGTCCTCACGAGGGCGACGTCCGGTTACCAGATGCCGCACCAATGATGGATCCATGACCGAGGCACCCTTGGCGATCCGCTCAAGAGCCCCAATGAAATCGGCTACGTCGGCGACGCGGCTCTTGAGCAGATAACCCACCCCGGATCCATTGGCCATCAGTTCCATCGCGCGGTCGACGTCAACGTGCGCCGACAACACCAGGATGCCGGTCTTGGGCAGCTCATCGCGGATGATTCGAGCCGCGTCGAGGCCCTCAGTCGTTTCAGTCGGCGGCATCCGGATATCAACCACCACGACGTCGGGTTTTAGTGCACTCACCTGCGCTAGCAGTTCCGGTTTGCTGCCGGCCCGGCCAACAACGTCGAAACCGGAACGGATGAGCAGACTGCACAACCCCTCGCGAAGCAGCACTTCGTCCTCGGCCACGACAACGCGTAGCGCTCGCACGGTCGATTTCCCAGTGGTGTCCCGGGTGTTGGCCGATTTGACATGCATGACGGTCCCTTCTGCTAGCGCACGAACGCGGTGGAGCTATCTTGCATCCCAAGAGCTTTCAGCACAGCCCTCAGAGAGGAGTTTTACCGCTGACCGGTATGCCATTTTGTGGCTGGCGGCCAGTGGGGATGGGGTGCCAGCGCGACCGACACCGTGGGGTAGCCACCCAACGCTCCGTCGAGACACCGTGACAGTCGAAGCATAATCACACTCCCAAGAACGGGTCCACACCCTCGTACGGCCAGGCCACGCGCGATGCCCTGTCAAACCCACCGGAGTCGCCGGTCAACAGCGCAGCGGCCGGTCAGCGTGTCGGTCACGGCTTCACCAGGATGCGGATCGGATTGCCGTCCTGGCGTTCCATTTTCTCGATGCCGATCATGATCTCCTCGAGCGAGACGATGTCACTAATCGAGCGTGACACGTCGAGCCTTCCGCGTGACACCAGTGCGGCCAGCGTCTCGATATCGACATTCTGGTAGCCAAGATGACCGAGCACCCGCTTGTGTGTCAGCCCGAACATGGAGGTGGGCCCGACGGTCGGCGACTGGTCGCTCATGCCGACCGAAACGAGCCGGCCGCCGACGGCGACACAGTCCAGCGCCTGCTCAAACGTCGCCTTCACGCCGACCGCATCAAATGCGACGTCCAATTTGCGGCCGCCGGTGATCTCGCGGATCTTGTCCTTGAGTTGGTGGTCGCGGGAATCGAACGCGTAGTCGGCGCCGAGTTCCAGCGCGCGGTCGCGCACCGTCGGGTTGAGGTCGAAGACGATGATCGGCACCGCGCCGATCAGCCGGGCGATCTGCACGATGTGAGTGCCAACACCGCCCGCACCCCAGACGCCCACCGACTCGCCGACACCGACCTGCCCGGTGCGGACCACGGCGCCGAACGGGGTCGACACGGCGTCGGCAAGGATCGCGGCCTGTTCGAGCGGGACGTTGTCGGGCACCCGGGTCAAGCCCGCCGCCTGCGCGACGGTGTACTCCGCCCACGCCCCGTCGTAGGCGAACGCCATCAGCTTTGTGCGCAGGCAATGTGCGCCGTCGCCGCGCAGGCAGTTCGGGCAGGCCCCGCACGGGCGCGCGGCGGCCACGACCACCCGGTCGCCTTCGGCCCATCCGGTCACGTCCGGTCCGAGTGTGGCGATCGTGCCCGACGCTTCATGGCCTTGGGTCACCACCGGCCGTTGTGCCGGGAAGGTCCCGTTGATCAGGCTCAGGTCGGAATGGCAGATTCCGCAGTACGCAACCTTGACCAATACTTCACCGGGACCCGGCTCAGGAATCGGAATGTCTTCCACCACAGTCTGTTTAGAGTCAGCGTGGTAGCGCGCGGCGCGCATCGTCGATGTCATGTCGGTCCTTCGTTTGTCGTCAGCATGTTTGCTTTGCCTATATCGTCGATTTGTCTCGGTGCCGCGCGGATGGTGGCGCGGTGGATCACCTCGCCGTCGCGCATCGGGTTGTCGACGATGCGCACGGCTCGACCGTGACGGTGTCCGTGCCTTAATGATTGCGGTCCGGAGCCGCGGTGGCGTCGCTGCTAGCGCCCAAATATCGGTGCGCGTGAGCGCATTGGCTTTCCCAGGCAGCCCCCATGGATCCGAGACTCCCCTGGACCTACGGTGAAGCTAGGCCAGATGCCGATTCCAGCACCGAGTTAGGAGCATGACGTGACCATTCGAATCGAGGAACCCTCGGACGGCGTGCGCCTGCTGACCATCGATCGGCCGGAGCGGCGAAACGCCATCGACCTCGCGACCTACCGCGCTTTGACCGCCGCGATCGACGACGCCGATCACGATCCCGAGGTTCGCTGCTGTGTCCTGACCGGCACCGGCAACGTGTTCACCAGTGGCAACGATCTTGCGGACTTTCAGCAACCCCAAGGGCCGGGTCCCAGCGAGGCTGTTCTTTTTCTGCGCACGTTGGTCGGCGCCGGCAAGCCACTCGTCGCCGCGGTCGAGGGATTCGCGATTGGCGTAGGAGCGACAATGCTGCTGCACTTTGACCTGGCGTTCGCCGGCAGGAGTGCTCAATTCCGGCTGCCCTTCGTCGATTTGGGGCTCTGCCCGGAGGGCGGATCGAGCTATCTGCTTCCCCAGGTTGCGGGACTCAAACGTGCGGGCGAGCTGCTGATGCTCTCGGAAAAGTTCGACGCCGAGGGCGCGGCCGAAGCGGGGCTGCTCAACGGTGTCGTCGATGATGGCGGCGCCTTGGATGCTGCGCTGGCCCGAGCGCGCGCACTGGCCGCGGCGCCTCCTGAATCGGTGCGGCTGGCGAAAATGCTGCTTCGGCAACCGCATCGGGAGTCGGTCCTGCGGGTCATCGACACCGAGGCGGCGCACTTCACTGAGCGACTGGGGTCAGCGGATGCGCAGACCGCATTCCGCCGATTCTTCGCCGCCAAATGACCATCCGGTAGATCGATCGGGGTAATAGACCCTCGCTGGTCGGTGCGGCGCAGACGGGGGGCGCTAGCGACCAACCTCCCGACTACCGCGCAAGTCTTGTAACGATCTATCGCCGGAACACCCTTGTCGTCCGTTGATTGATGCACAGCGGCACAACCGCTTCCAGACCCACCTCAGCATGTAGGTCCAACGTAGCTGTCGATACTGGTTGGCGGGGAACAAAATTGGGGTGTCATCCGTCATGACACGGCCGAGATAGCGTGCAATTCTAGATTGACCAGGAAGCGTCGCACTTCGGACGGGGAGATCATGACCGGTCGCTATGTCGCACTCGGCAGCTCGATGGCGGCTGGGGCGGGTCTTGCACCGCGCGCCAGTGGCACGCCGTTCCTAGCGTTTCGCTCCGCACACAATTACCCCCACCTGCTGGCGGAGTCGCTGGGCCTCGATCTGGTGGACGTGACCTACGCCGGCGCGACGACCGCAAACGTGCTGTACGAAAAGCAGAACGGCACACCGCCACAGATAACCGTGCTCAACGGGTCCGAGTCATTGATCACGGCGACAATCGGCGATAGTGATGTGGGCTACGTGCCGCTGTTGACCTCGGCATATCTCCCGCATCCCATGCGCAGCATGCCGATCATCGGCGGCCGGCTGCGGGACCTGCACGACGGTGATGCCCGCAACCGAGCGCTGGCCAAGGTGGCCGAGGCACTCATCGAGGTTGGAAGCACGCTTCGGCAGTTGGCGCCAGAGGCCCGCATCTTCTTCATCGATTGTCTGACCCTGTTGCCCGACCGCGGCTTCGACGCGCCACCGCTGTCGCGGTCCGACGTCGATCTGGGTCGCCACGTCGCCGAAACACTCGAACGCCACACTGCCGAAGCTGCTGCGGAAACGGGATGTGAGATCGTCAGAGCGGGTGCGGCAAGCCGTAGTCACCACGCCTGGTCGTCAGATCCATGGACAACGAAAGGCGCTGTGCCGCTGCCGGGTCGCCCGTTCCCGTTTCACCCCAACGCTCCCGGGCTGAGGGCCGTCGCCGACCTTGTGGTGGCGCAGGTTTGCAAGCCGGCGCCATCATGGGCCCGGCAATCCGGGCCGGCATACGACGTCAGGATGACGTCGCCGTAACGTATTTGACTGCTGCGGGATGCCCCCGTGAACTGGCGATGATGGTGTGATCATGCCGGCAGATGCACGCAGGAGTCACCGTTGGCAGGTGGCAGCCGAAGACGACGTGGTCACCGTTTAGGCCGTCGTGTTGTAGGTTTCCTCGGCCACATCGAATCCGCGCTCCCTGGCGACATCGGCCAGGCGGCGACGCAGTTGCCGACGACCTCGGTGGAGCCGTGACACCACCGTTCCCACGGGCGCATCGGTCAGGTCGGCGATCTCGCTGCAACGGTAACCCTCGACATCGGCGTAATAGACCGTGGTACGGAACTGGTCGGGTAGGGCTTGCATTGCCGACCTGATGTCTTCGTCCGGCAGCAGTTCCAGTAGCTGGTCCTCTGCCGATTGCCGGCCCGTCGGGAATTGTTGAGCGTCCACAGCCAGTTCCATCTCGGTGAATTGTTCGATCGAACACTGTGCCGGTCGCCGCTGCTGGGCGCGGTAGCCGTTGATAAAGGTGTTGGTCATAATCCGGTGTAGCCATGCGCTCAAGTAAGTGCCCTCGCGGAACGTGCGAAAGGCCCTATACGCCTTAAACATCGTCTCCTGTAGGAGGTCCTCTGCGTCTGCGCGGCTATTGGTGATCCGCACCGCTCGCTGGTAAAGCCCCGGGATCAATGGAATTACGTCGCGTTCAAAGCGCAGGGACAGCTTCCCGTCCGTTGCATCGCGAACGGTCGCGGTCATGATTGGAACCCGCCGCTGGCATACCCAGGAACTGAGCCATCGCGACCGAGCACGACAGAGATGCAGGAGTCGTTATTCATGTTCATCACTGTTGCCGCTCATATGCCAAAGCATTTAATGCTGTGTCCAAGTGCGGATTTAGTCCGCACGCGGATGTCGGGGCGATCGTAGGCCCGGCGGGTCTGTCTGTTAGTTGTTGGCACATCAGTGCGGAGTGACTAGGCGCTCGATCTCGCGATGCTTCCGCTGTGGTCATACTCCTTAGATTCGCTGTTCACGTGGGTACGTGTCGTCGGCGTTACCGCCCAATGTGGCTGCCCATCAACGGACTAAGTTGCCTGGCCAGCGTGAATGCGGCTCGCCTCACTGACGGCCAAGGCGAGCTCGGCGCGTCAGCCATGGTGTTTCGGCACCCATTGAGGCCGTGGGTAATGCCGGTCAGCCGGTACTTTCGCCTTCCGGCTTCCCAGGAAGGTTGTTGGGCGCTTACGCAGTGCTGTTGGGGGTTAGCGATGGCGACACCGACTCGCGCAACGATCATGGTGGTATGCGTGATTGGAGAATTCGGATGACCGTCGATCGGAATCGACGCCATCATGCTGAACCAAGACAACAAGTGATTGCGCCGACGGCGCTCTCGTCGCGAGATGATCCAATGACCGCCCGCCCGTTGACTCAGAGCTCGCGGGTCCGCCGACCGCCGTGGCTCTGGGACCATTCGACGACCGCGCACACGCCGACCAGCTGGCCCTCACTTTCGCCGCCGTGCCGATGCGAGTCGCAACGCGTCCTGCTCGGGGGCGGAACACAAGATGCTGCCGATAAAGCGAACGAACATGCGTAACATCCGTGCGCGACTGGTGATCTGGTTCGCTACGAAGATCGTTATGATGATCGATCGTAGTCTGCAAATGCCTCAGGAACTCGACGAGATCTGATGGTGGTCGAGAAACGACGGGTGGTGGCTCACCCTCTTCGACGGCAACGAGCACGGCGCGGTTCCGGCGATCAGCTGCGAGAAGAGATCCTCGATGCCACGACTGATCTGCTCCTACAAACGGGCAACGAGAAAGCGGTTTCCATCCGGTCGGTGGCCCAACGCGTCAGGGTCACCCCTCCCTCGGTCTATCTGCACTTCGCGGCCAAAGACGAACTAATAAGCGCGGTGTGCGCCAGACTTCTGGGACGCCTCGGCGATGTGATGCTGCGGGCCGCCACCGATCACGCGTCCACAATCGAGCGCTTACGCGCTCAAGGGCGGGCCTACGTTCGGTGGGCGGTGGACAACCCCGAGCTGTATCGCATCGCGGTCATGGGCCGTGGCCGGCCCGGCAACGACGTCGACAGAGTCTTGAAAAGTTGCGTTTGTGCACACCTGTGCACCTCGATCCAAACGCTGATGACCGAAGGCATCTACCCGCAAGGCGATCCCGCGGCTGTCGCCCTCGAGCTGTGGGCCGCCGCGCATGGGGTCGCCTCGCTTTTTGTGTCGCGACCCTACTTGCCATGGGGCGACATCGAGGAGTTCGCTGACCGAGTCATGACGGCCGCGTGCTGCGGCCATATCATGGCGCCAGGTGCGGCGGAAGACCTGACGTAACTGAGACTTACCACCGCGACGAGCGGATTGCCGACCGTCTGTCGTCGCGTCGAAACGCTCCATATTCACCACTGCATTACATTCACTGCGGCACAGCAGCTTTTGAAGTTTGAAAATTTGCCTTGTGTCCTAGACTTCTCAGCTTTTCGAGGCAAGCGCCAACTGACGGTCGCCCTACTCGAGCGCGTCGTTGCGCGGACGTGTTCAACGCAGTGCTTGGCCGACAGCCTCGACGCTGCCAGACTTGATGTCCCCTATGCTCAAAGATGACTAACGTGCGGCACAGGGGAAGGAAGCGGAGTCGATGACTGACTCCACCATAAGGCGCTCGTGAAGAACGCGGTTGAACTTGAAGTTTTCGCGCAGTGCCAACGGCGCGCACATCCGCTGTGCCGTTCTTCTGCTGGCCCATGCTGATCGCGACGGTGGAGGCCGTCGCGGCGGGGACGTCACCCGGAACCGTAAAGTGAGCCGCAGCATCGTGTTTGGCGCCGATAAATATGTACTGGCGAATACCAAACGCCCCGTGCTGGAGAGTTAATAGTTCGGCTTCTCGCACGGGGCGGCCGGGTCCTATCTTGCCGGGCGGCGGGGTTCTACTTGACCCAGATGAGAAGGTCTTGGACTCCGTCGTTGTACACGACGCTGTTGGGGTCGGTTGACGTCACGTCGAAGTACAGCTTGCCGCTGGTGCTGGCACCTTCGGGCAGCGTCGACGGGTTGACACCCTTCTCCACCGCGACGTTCCAAATAACCCGATAGCTGTCCCCGTTGACCGCACGGGCGTTCATGTCGGGAATCACGGGCGTCACACTGCCCTTGATGGCCGTGTCGGTAGCGGATGCTTCCCATAGCCGGCCTTGCACTGGATACGGGATGGCGTCGCTGCTCGGCCTCAGACTGGTGACAGTCCAACCCTGCACGACCGCACCATTCGAATCCACTAGTGTTCCTTGGCTGCCGAACTTCCCAACGGTCGGACCTTGACCATCGACGGGCCACCACGCCGACGCCGTCGGCGCACTGATAGCGGCTGTCGCCGCCAACGCTGCAGCGACCACACCGGCCACTCGGCGGTTCTTTGCTCTCATGTTTTTCCTCTCTATCTTTCCTTCATGGCCGCCGCGACCGCCACAACGAACGCACATAGCAAGATTGAATCGCGGTAGGCCCTCCTTGCAGACGGCCGGTTGACGACCCCAAATCTAGTGGCAAATCAAACATATGTCGGTAACGCTGGCCACCAACAATGTCTGCACTCTCTTTACTAATTACTATGGCCTGCAGGTATTTTGGACTTCCTCTCCGCCTTCCGGTTTCCGGCAATGGCTGCGAGTAGCAGCGCACCTAGATCAGCGTACAAACGAAAAGGCGTACGGAACTTGCCGCCTGCAGTCACCTCAGCCGCGGCGAGCGCGCGCGCAGTCGAGCGACGACTTCGGCGACCGACTTGCGCACTCGACGCCAGAATGTCGACGTGCGAACAACCCTCCCCGTGCTGTGGTCTCATTGGCAGCGAATCAGCCAGCACTCCAGGAGATCTCGTCGATCAGCGCCAATCCACGTTGACGTCTGACCCTGGGTAGCTCACGTGCACCGAGCAAGGGGCGCGGGCGGCACCGCCGCCGCAGCGGGGCCCGCCAGGCCGAGAATTGCCGTAGCCAAAACCCCGGCTGCACACGCAGCCACGGTCAACTTCCTCATCGTTTCGTCTCCTTCCGAAGCAACAGACTTCTTTGTGCCCCTGCGCCTTACAGAGACACTGCACCTCGACCGGTATTCTTAGCTGTTTCAACAACTATCGCCAATGGGTCGTTTTCCTCAGAACTTGTTGGTGAGCCCAATGGTCATGCCCGCCGGGGCGATTGTTCACCTGGCGGGCAGTATTGTTCGGCGGACAACAGGCATCGCGGATAGCGGCCAGCGGTCATACCATGCCAGACTGTTGGACCAATGATCGTCGGAATGCGATCGCACCGAAAACCCGGCGCGCGAGTTCAATCCCGCGAGCATCGGTGACCGACGCGACGTACGCGCGTAGCGAACGGTCCCCGCACATTCAGCCCTAACCAGCGGGCCGGGCAGGTCGGCAACCCGACGAAGGATGAAGGCTGCTGGAATCACAGATGCCCATCGGGTTGGGAATGTTGGTCTCTACCCGTTGGGTAGTACTTCCCATCCAACCGCCAGCAGGGTCGGTGCACCAGGGCAGCAATGGTCTGTTTCCTTTGGGTCTCTTGCACTTGTCGTGTCCGGGCGCCAAGGCGTCCGACGCTTCCGGGTCGGCAGACAGGTCCGGATCGGGCGACGGGTCTTCGACACTGTTTGGTCGGTCAGGTGTCGACGGTCGGGACGCGCCGTCGGTGCCATCAGTCCGGCCTTGGCCAGCCTGAGTGGCCGAGTGATTACCTGCACCATTCCTGTCACGGGAACCAGTCGCCGAGGCGCTTGCCGCCAACACAAGTGACAGAGCGGTGAGCCCGATAGCGACCGCCGTGGCAATCGAGCAGGCACTCTCTCTGAGTCCAATCCGCGACCTGGACGCGCCGACTTCGGCGCCGCTGGGCGAAGGTGCACGGAGACGAATACGCTGTAACGGTGGACCAATTGGTTCTCGAATGTCACTGATTGCAAGAGCAATAGCGGTGAGCCGATCCTTTAGATGCCCCCGTGCAGGACGAGCATCGGGCCCGCGAACGGACCCATAGATGGGTAGAGCGCATGCGGCGAGCCCTCCATTGGCATGACGAACATCCTTTGGGTATCGATGGTCCTCGCCGGGGGTGCGTCATACGCACACCACTCACGAACCTCAGAAACCGTGCGGTCATTAGGCGTTCGCCTAACCAAAGGCACGTTTGCAACGAAAGGCGTTTTAATGGACAGGGATTCACCACGGCGGACGTTGCGTTTCAGGGCGTGGGGTGCTTGTAGAAGCCTTCTCCGGTCTTGACACCGAGCTTGCCGGCGTCGACGTAGGTGTGCAGCAGCTGCCTCGGCCCGCTGGGTAGGTGTGGATTGTCGTCGGCGTAGTGGGTTTCGATGTCGAGTACCACGTCCAAGCCCACCTGGTCCATCATCTGGAAGGGCCCAACAGGCATGTGCCAGTTGAGCTTGAACATCCCGTCCACGTCCTCCGGGCGGGCCACCCCCTCGGCGACCACGGCCAGCGACTCGCGTTTGATGGCCGCCCAGATGCGGTTGAAGATGAATCCGACGCTCTCCCGTCGTGCCTCAAAGGGATGGATGTCGAACTCGGGCAGCACGGTGAGCAGGGTGTCGAGCACGGCGCGGTCGGTTTGGCCATCGGACATCAGGTCCACGGCGTTGGATCCGGGCGGCATGTAGAAGTGCATGTTGCACAGCCGGGACTTGTCCCGGACGTGCTTGGCCATCAGCCGTGATGGATACGACGATGAGTTGGTGACGAAGATGGTGTCGGCCGGGGCGGCCGCGTCGATCTGGCCCCACAGCGGAATTTTGATCTCAAGTTTCTCCGGCACCGTCTCGACGGCGAGCCAGGCGCCGTCGAGCGCCTCGGCGACCGACCCGGCGGCCTTTACGAGGCCCACCGCGCCGGACCCGCGCTTGTCCACCACCTCCGGCAGCATCTGGGCCACGTATTTGGTTGCGGCCGTGACCTGTTCGGCGCTCGGGTCGTGCATCCGCACGGTCCCGCCGCGGGAGGCGAACATCAACGCGATGCGCCGGCCCAGGGTCCCAGCCCCGAACACCGCTACCGGGCGGTTCTTGATGTCGGCAAAGGTGTGTGTGTACGACACCGCTGCCTCACTTCACCGCGCCGGTGAACCCGGCCACCCCGGACAGTGTTTCGCCCAGGTCGACGAGCACATGCGTACCGTCCGAACCACTCGCTGCCCCAGGGATCGGAACCACGTAGATGCTCCCGCCGAGGTCCCCGACGTACGCCACGCCGGCGTCGCCGTCCACGGCCAGGCCGATGGCTTCGTGAAACCCGTCGGCGAGGATCTCCGGCGCGCCACCGGTGGCGCCCCGAGCGGGGATCGGCGCGCGGTTGAGCGTGTTGCCGGTCGGCGGGTCGCCCCGGTCGGTCCAGTACAGCCAGTCGCCCTCGATTTCGAGATCGATCGGCTCGGGCAGGCCGTCCCACAGCACCTCGATGTCGGTGCGGTTGGCGGCCGTCTGTCCGGCCGGGATCTCCAGGCCCGCGCGGAAGATCCTGCCCTTCCCGCCGTTCGACGGGCCCTTCTGCGTCCAGTACAGGTGGCCGCGGGCGGGGTCGACCACGACGCCGACGCACTCCTGCAGCCAGCTGTCGTCGCGGGTGTTTACCACCAGGTCGGTCAGGCCGGTCCCGTCGATGCGGACCCGGCTCACCCGGCAGCCCTCCCGGTCGCCCCAGTACAGCGTCCCGGCACCGTCGGACACCAACTGCTTGCCGGTGGTGATCGCCCCGGTCGGGATCACATCGCGGGCGCCCGAACCGTCGAGCCGCACCGCGTGCACGCCGCCGTTGCGGGCCGAGAAGTCAAAGCCGTCGTCGGCGCTCGGGTCGGGCGTGGGCACGCCCATGGTGGTCCAGTAGACGATGCCATTCTCCACGACCACGCCGTCGGGCTCCGGTCCCGCCTTGTCGTACAGCGTCTCCACCCGGCCGTCCGGAATATCCACCTTATAGATATTTCCGGACAACAGACCCAGCACAATCAGTTGCTTGAACATTGCCATTCTCCTATCTGCTGTCTGACGGTGGCCCCTGACGCCCGGCACCGACGCTCCAATCGGGTACGGCGCAGGGGCACCAATACAACCATCGCTGCCCGCGGCGGCACTGTCCTCAGCGCTAGCGACCAACCTCGCTACCGGCTACCGCGCAACTCTTACAACCATCAAACGCAACAAAACACGGCGCCGACGTCGTTGCAGCCGACACACTCGAAGACCTGATCACGGCATGAACAACTCACCGATCAACCGACGCGCGAGCCTGGCTGCGGTGCGCACCCAGGTCGGGGGCGCTCACTGCGGCCGGGCGTGGCGCTGGAGGGCGATCACCAGAAACAGGGCCGACTACTCGTCCCAGACCCTCGCTGCATGCGATCCGCCGCGATTGCACAAGCCGCACACGCTCATTGGACCCGTGTCACGGCCCGAACATCTGGACCTGTTCCGGAAGAGCATCGCCGAGAACTCGTTGTTCGGGCGCTGCGGGAAGGTTCATCACAACTGCGCCGACTCGCCTGCGCGCCGGTACCGGATGGAGTGCGGTAAGGGCGCAGTGTAAGCCGACAGCGCGAAACTTGTTTGACTCAGCTTGCCGCCGAGTGGTCAGCCTCGAAACCCATTGGAGCCCTGGCAACTTCGGCCGCGAGCCTGTGCACCAAGTCGCCAAGGTCGGTGACTGCGATCTGCTCGACGATATGCGGTGCGTCGCGGCCCGCAGGATGTGACCACACGCCGACGAATCCGCCCACTGCGCCGCCAACCACTGCAAGTGGCTTGTTCTGCAGTTCGCCGTTGCCAGGCCGGGTTAGCCAGTCGATGGCATTCCGCAGCACAGCAGGACTGCGGCTGCCGTATACCGGTGATAGGACCAGCGCTGCGTCGGCCTCCGCCGCGGCTACGCGCAGCGCGACAACCGAGTCCGGCAAATCAGCGCTATCGATGTCCTCGCTATACATCGGCACGCCGCCGAGCTCGCCAACCATCAGTTCTATTCCCGCCGACGCCATCTGGCCCGGCAGCTTCAGTAGCTGCCGGTAGACGGTACCTGTTCGGTTGCCGATCAATGCCAGTACTTTGATGTCGGCTCCACTTGAGAACGCATTCATGGCGTTTAACGATCGCGGAATTCGCAAGCCGATGTCGCCACGGCTGACACCCATCCGTCCCCCCAGGTACCCGGTAGCGTCGGTGGTGGGGCAAGGCCGGCGCACGTCGAACGCCATGTTCTAGAATCCCTTGTTGGACAGCAGATGTCGTCGGCTGTCTGGAACGCAGTTCCCGCCAGCAGCAATACGGGCTAGTGTGCCCGTGCAGTTGATTCGTTCATTGATCGCACCGATGGATTCGAGCATCTGCTCGGCGATGTTAGTCCACACGAACGGGTTTTGGGACTTCGTTCGAGGCTCCTTTGGGGCGCAAACGCTTTCGATCCAACCTTCTCACTGGCAGGTATATTGACTGCCGTCGGTCCGCGCACGTGTGGGCGCTATCATCCACGACCGCTACTGGCCCAAACGACATATGCAGGGGCCGTGGTGATCTGGCCCAGTAGTCGGCGTTGATCGTTGTCACTCGGTACATCGACGATATTGGCGGTCTGCGCGATAGTTGTGGCAGGCACGCGGTTGCGCGGCTCGTCTACCGACACGACCGAAGTGTTCAAGCCATCGCCTAAAGGAGCAAGCATGCCGGTCTACACCTGCACGATCAGAGAATCGGGCCTCAGCGCCGACATCAAGACGGCGCTGGCTCGCGAAATGGCGCGCGTCAATTCGTCGGTCAA